>Ga0181359_1000009_pt1 | contig 42011 bp, 68 predicted proteins | sample Fa13VDMM15SD_FD_141229 | JGI IMG/M metagenome (GOLD analysis project Ga0181359, IMG submission 141229) | Freshwater viral communities from Lake Michigan, USA - Fa13.VD.MM15.S.D | ecosystem: Environmental > Aquatic > Freshwater > Lake | place: USA: Michigan | collected 2013-09-24 | reverse complement strand
AACCACGGAAACACAGATTTCACCTACTACGTCATAGAGATCAAGCACCGCGTTGGCATTGAGCACGGCAAGCTGGTAGATGAGCCTATGGCGTGATGGTTACCCTCCCGGCGGGTAGCCGGGCGTAAGGCTGCGTTAACCAAATGGCTCAGAAATCAGGCCATGACCGTAAGAACCCGAAAGGGCTGACCGACCCACACAGCGTTAAGGTGGTAGATAAATAGTGCTGGCTCTCGGTGGCCCGATCCAGCGACCTGACAAAACTCGGTACGTCCCCCTATGGCTAATACCCACGAAAGCCGTCGTCATAGGGATCAGTCAGCCGGAAATGACTGAGGGACACACAGGTACGGGAATCCTGTGGCCGGTAAGCCCACAAGGCCTAGCCGGAAGCGAAGCTGGAGATCTAAAGCGCCTTGCTTGGCGCGCTGACACCCTAAGACCCTGGTCAAGGGGCACGTCAGGGATCAAAAGCCACCAAGTTAGAAATGAGAATACAACACTATTAGAATTCATGAGTTACATTTCAAAAACCTTAACAAGGAGAACAGCATGAGCGAGGAAAAGGATTTGCACGCTAAGGTCAAGTCACCCTATGTGGTGATCTATGGCCAGCCTTTGTGCTTGACCAGGGGCTTTGACAACCTGAGGAAGCAGAAGCACAAGATCATCAAGCGCCGGGTGAATACGTCGTTTGAGATCCTCGAGCGCCCAATGAAGATGGTGGACGTAGAGATTTTCTACCCGGTGCTTAACCGATACGAGGAGATGGGTGAGTACTGGGCGGACGTGGACACTGGAACGCTCTATGACCCGTTCGATGGCAAGTGCATGTCCAGCACCTCAATGACCCTGATTCTGGAGTGAAAATGGACACGCCGTACTACCCCGGGAAGTCGGTCGAGATTGCATCGATTGACAAGAATGGAAAACTAAATACTTTTCACACCAGTGGCCTCACGCTCAGGGATGCTATAGCTATGGACGTGCTGCGCCTGGAGCTAAAGGACCAGCTGTATCGCAACAAGATTCAAAAACCCCAGGATATTGCCCGGTGGTGCTACGAGATGGCCAACGCAATGATTGAGGAGAGAAGCAAATGACACCGGAAGACGAAGCATTTGAGTCCATTGAGAAGGCCCAGGGCTGGCGCAAGCGGCAGATTGCAGACAAGGTGGATGTAGATCCATACACCACTAAGGTCAGGAACGACACCATCGATGAGGTAGCCCGGGCAGTGGAGAGGTTCCGGGGTGCCTTTGGTGATGACACTGTCAGTAGCTTTGCCATCTACATCAGGGGGATGAAGCGATGATCGAAGTCATGAAACAGGCGCTGGAGGCGTTGGAAGAACTTCACCGCACGGGGGACACGCAAGTATTTGATATGTGCTATGCCCCAAAAGTTATCCCCGCCCTACGCCAAGCTATAGACGCACATACGCTGTCCTCCAAACCGCCCGGGCTATGCATGTGCGGGGAGCCATGGCGTTTGGAATCCGTACACAGAAAGAAGTCCCCCTGCTTTGACTACATCGAGCGTGAATGGGTTGGGCTGACGGATGAGGAGTTGTCAGCCATTTATAACCAGACCCATTGGAACATGCATTCGGACTGGAATTACGAACGCGCCATCGAGCAAGCCTTGAAGGAGAAAAATGCATGACCCAATACGAACTGAGCCAGTATTACTTTGCCCTGTCAGAACAGGCAGAGTGGATGGATGCGGCATTGAAGCACTACCAGTTTGGAAACGAGGAGAGGGTTTGGTATGCCATGCTCCGCTGGGCTGAGAGCAAACACCAAGCAAGAGAGATAGCCGATGCCCACGACACCATGTCGTTTGCCAAGGCTATGGGCGTATCAGATGGAATCAGAAAGGCGTGGGAATGACCAACGACATCAACCGTGGCATGGAGGCGCTGTGGCGTTACGTCCGTAGCCTGGGGCGGATGGACAAGGGCAGGCCGGGCTGGATCGGTCTAACCGAGCATGAGCTAAACAAGGAAGCCAACCTGTCTGCCGACTACTACACTTTCAGGGCTGGTGCAGAGTGGGCAGCACAAAGATTGAAGGAGAAGAATACTAATTCCTGACTTCACAAACCGGCCAAACAGTAATAAAACCACAACCCCAAAGGAAAATAAAAATGCAACTAAAACTACAAGAGATCCGCCTCGACGGTAACACCCAGCCAAGGTCACGGGTCTACGATGAAACTGTAACAAGTTACACCGGGAGTCACTCTTAGACGGTGCCAAGTTCCCCCCGGTAGATGTGTTCTTTGACGGCAAGCATTACTGGCTTGCTGACGGGTTCCACCGCTACCATGCCCACCGCCGCAACAAAGTCCCGACCATCGAGGCAACCATCCACAAGGGCACCAAGCGCGATGCCTTCATCTTTTCCAGGGGTGCCAATGCTGAGCACGGCATGCCCCGGACAAACGAAGAGAAGCGCGCCGTGGTCATATCCCTGCTGGAAGACCCCGAGTACGAAGAGGAAACCGATCGCACCATAGCCAAGATCTGCAAGGTCTCATCGATGACTGTGGGCCGTATCAGAAAGCAACGCGAGCTCAACAAGAAAGAATCTCTGCCCGCCCCTCCCCCTCCCAAGCCCAGCATCAAGCCAGTACCCTCGCCGGTCCTGGGTGAGCAGGCCCTGACCGAGGACGACAAGATCCAGGAGCTGGCCACGGAGATGCAGGCTATCGCTGAGGAGAACGCCAAGCTCAAGGACAAGCTGGCCATCCAAAGCATGGATGACTCTGACGAAGCCAAGGCCGAGGTGGAGCAGACCATCGAGGAGTTGCGTGATCAGGTCAAGCGGCTCGAGCGTGAGCTGGCGTCCGTCACCAAGTCCCGTAACGAGTTCCAGAACAAGGCCGCAGAGGCTATCAAGCAAGTTCAGTATTGGAAGCGCCGCGCAGAAAAGGCAGAACGTCAGGCAGCTTAAACCCGAAGCCGGGCGGTTTCCCGGTAGGAGAATTGAATGAAGCCAGCGATTGTAAGAACGCTAGAAAGAGTCGTTCGCATCCCTTTTTCGGGGTGTTGGATTTTTACAGGTGCGCTCAATGAAGCAGGATATGGGATGGTTGGATTGGGCGCACGCGGCGAACGAAACGACAGAGCCCACAGAATTACTTACAGACATTTCAAGGGTGAGATACCCAAGGGGATGTTAGTTTGTCATGAGTGCGATACCCCGTCTTGTTGCAACCCGGATCATTTGTTCTTGGGTACGCACAAGGACAACACCAGGGACATGATCAACAAGAAGCGCAACAGTCCGCCCCCGCGCAATCCTCATGTCGTAGGGTCTGTTCATCCTGGGGCAAAGTTAAATGAGGAGCAAGTCCTAGAAATCAGAAGTCTTTACGAACAAGGTTGGACACAGCAAGCCTTGGCAGTCAAGTACGGAGTTGTCCGTCAATCTATTTCCAAGATTGTGAATCGCCAAAGGTTTAAGCATGTCTGAATTGCAACTTAGACCTCACCAGGCGGAAGTAATTGAAAAGATCGATCAAGGATTTGCAGATGGCCATCGTTGCCAGCTACTGTATGCCGCGACTGGTTTTGGAAAAACTGAAGTAGCCATGGCCATCATGCGCGAGGTATCTAGGAAGTACAAGCGCACGGCCATGATGCTAGACCGTATCGTCCTGGTCAACCAAACGTCAGCCCGGCTATCCTCTTATGGGATAGACCACGGGGTGATGCAGGCAGACCACTGGCGGTACAAGCCTCACGAACGTATCCAGATCGTGAGCGCACAGACCCTGGAGAAGCGCAAGAACAAGCTCGACCTGGATCTCTTGATCATTGACGAGTGCCATGTGCAGCGCGCCAGCATTGTTAAGCTCATCAAAGCAAACCCCGACCTGAAGGTTATCGGACTCACGGCCACGCCTTTTACCAAGGGCCTGGGCAACGTCTATACCAATATCGTCGGGGCCAAGGCTACGGGTGAGCTGATCAGGGATGGCTGGCTCACGCCTCTCAGGGTCTTTATAGCCAAAGAGATCGACAATACCGGGGTTACCAAGGTTGCTGGCGAGTGGGCGCAGGACCAGGTGACTGAGCGCGGCATGAAGATCACGGGCGATATCGTTGATGAGTGGGTCAAGCAGACCTTCAGGCTATTCAACAAGGCCGTCAAGACTGTGGTGTTCTGTGCGGGGGTGGCTCACGGCAAGGATCTCGAGCGCCAGTTCAAGGAGCGCGGTTACAACTTTGTCTCGATCTCATACCTGGAGGAGGACGAGTTCAAGCGGGAGGCCATCGAGGAGTTCTCAAAGCCTGATTCGACGATTCATGGGTTGATAGCCACGGACATACTGACCCGGGGATTTGACGTGCCTGACGTGCTTATAGGCGTGTCTGCGCGGCCGTTCTCCAAGTCTTTCAGCTCGCACGTCCAGCAGATGGGGCGGATCATGCGCCCGTCACCAGGCAAAACCCACGGCGTGTGGCTGGATCACTCAGGAAACTACCTTCGATTCCAGAAAGACTGGGATCAAGTCTTCAACGAGGGCGTGACCGAGCTCAGTGAAGGGGGTGAGAAGGCCAAGAAAGAACCAACAGAGAAGGAAAAGAAAGAGTCCAAGTGCCCAGGTTGCGGGGCTTTGTGGGTCTGGAAGTCCAACGTCTGCGGATCTTGTGGGCATGAGCGTCCTATTCGAGGGGTAGCCTCGGTTGCAGGCGAGCTCCATGAGCTGGGGGCGGGGATGGGTAACTTCCGCACCGAGCAACAGCAGTTCTACAGCCAGCTTCTCTACTACTCACGCATGCGCGGGTACAAGGATGGTTGGGTAGCGCACAAGTACAAAGAGAAGTTCAACGTCTGGCCCAGGGGTCTGCAGCAGGTTCCCATCCCGACTGAGCAAAAGACTGTCAGGTGGATTCAATCACGCAATATCGCGTGGGCAAAAGCGAGGGCACAATGAAAAAGTTACTTCTATCTCTGATCCTGGCCGTGTCGCCAGTCCTGGCCGATACAGTGGCCACCATGAATAACGACGGGGGCGGCATCATGGTGCTCACCGATGTTCCCTGTAAAGAGGGTGGCGGGTATCACATGTATTCACAAAGCCCAAACTTCCGCACGCTGTTTGGGTGTTGGTGGTCTGATAGCTCGATGGTCCACGTTACCTGGTATGACGGGGAGGTTCGGTCTTACCCGTTGGCCCTGTGGCGTGTGAACCTGGAAGTCGCCCGGCGCATGAGAAAAGGGGCTAATTTGTGAATTTCCAGCAGTTTGCCGAGCAGCATGGGTTGATGATCGATAGCCTCATACTAGACCGCTGGGTCAGAGTACCGACTGTCGATCACCCGAAGAAACGTAACGGCGCATACATCTGGGATGGCCGAGAGGGTGCGCTGATCAACTTCGCGGTGCATGACAAGCACGTCCTGTATCGATCGGATGAGCCCTGGAAGCCAGACCCTCAGGCTGCAGCCAAGCGCAGGCAGATGGAGCAGGAACGCCTCAAGCGCCAGGCTTCTGCAGCAAACAAGGCCGCGTGGATTCTCAACCAGGCTAGCCTCATGCAACACCCTTACCTTATCCGCAAGGGGTTTGATGACAAGGGGTATGTGTGGCGCGGTAGCCTCGTGCTTCCGATGCGGGTAGCCGACCGGCTGGTTGGTTGCCAGCTGATCGATGCCGATGGAACCAAGCGTTTCCTGTCTGGGCAGGTCACCAAGGGTGCTAGCCTCATGCTGAACAACAAGGGCCAGAACATACTCGTCGAGGGGTTTGCGACTGGCCTGTCGGTGCGGCGTGTGCTCAGGCACCTGCGGCAGCGGTACTGCATCCATGTGTGCTTCTCGGCCGGGAACATGATCGAGGTGGCTAGGGGCATGGATAATCCCTTGGTGATAGCTGACCATGACCCGACCGGGATTCGTGCAGCCAAAAAAATATCCTCCCGGGTGTGGCTCGATGGTGAACCTGGGGAGGATTTCAACGATGCCGAGATGCGGTTAGGAACCCCGGCAGCGGCAGTCACACTTGCTCAGTTACTGTAATGAATCCCCTTGTTTTGCAAAAGTTTCTCAAAGTCAGCGAGTACCTGTTGACGGGTACCCTTGAGGCCGAACTCGGATTTGATGATCTGAAAGCAGCTGCGCCCAGTCTTTCGCATACCCTTGATCTCAAGTTGCAGCCCTTTACGCAGGGTCAAGAGTCGAAAGTCTAGGATTTGTTGTCCTGTCAGCGTAGTCATTCTCACTCCTCGATTGGTTCGTCAACGTCAGCCTGGGTGTAACCCGCCAGGATTTCGGGTCTGTATTGGGCTAGCCTGAATTTGACGCAACGGTCACAAACCTTGGCTAGTTCGATGCCCTGGCCGTCATATTCCCACCAGGAATACCCATCGTGTCCGTCCATGCAGGGGTCATCATTCATTTTCTTTCTCCTTGTGGTTAAAGTTCGTTGCCCATCCGATAGCACGCATACCATTGCGGGTCGATGTTGCGGTCACGCCAGTAGGCGAGTGAGTCGTAGTGCTTGGCGCAGAACCTAGCCTCCTCCAAACACGCCCACAGATAATCCCAGTGCATATTCATTTGCTTTCTCCTGTTGCTTTGGAAATGGCGGCACGGGCAGCTTTCATCAAATCGGCTTGAATCCCGTCTTCATTCGGGTCGAGGAATTCTCCAGGCGTGCCGAGGTCATCAACCAGTTCGATCAGTGCTTTCAACAGGTCAGGCGCAGCGGCAATCAGCCGCGCGTCATCTGCGTCTACAACACGGGCAATCAGCCCTTTGCCACCCGCATAGCGGGGAGTCGTGGTGAATACATCCATGTCGGCATCAATGCCGGGTTCAGTTTCCATCAAATGCCACGGGCTTGGTGTGTGGTTAATCATTTGCATACTCCTTTAGCGATTGGGATTACTTTGCGTGCGCGTGCGTCTGCGATTTTGGCCTTGCTGCCGTGGGCGCGGAACCCAACGATCACGGCTCGGTCACGGCGTTGGCACAGTTGGCAGGTGTAACAAGTTACATCGTCTTTTAGCTGCGCGGGACAGACAACGATGCTGCGCCCGGCAGGGGTGGTAGCCTTGGGTGGGGTGTCCATGGGCACAACGCACACTACAGGCCCGGCTTGCAGGTCTGCCAGGGTGTCAGCTTCACCCGCATCGTCTGCCGATAGGTTGATGGTGTAGCCCCATTCGTTCGCGTGACGTATCCACTTGATAGCTTGGGGGGATTTCTTATGGGTGTAGGTGAACCCTCTGCGCCCGATGTTGGCCTTGACTACTTCGCCCAGGGCGGCAGGGTCAACGCGCTCACCCTCCCCAGGCAGGTCACCTGCAACCTTATCGCGCCATAGCTGACCCTCGGGCATGGATTGGATGAAGTTGACTAGTCCCGGCAGCGGGACACCATCACGATCAACCCGATTCCAGGCCAAGCTAGTGTGGAAATCTTCGCCATAGCAGTCATCCTCGTAGTGTGGGCAGGATGGTGGGCAGGTTTTGCGTGAACCATAGGTAACCGGAATGGGCCCGGTTTTGCGGTTTGCTGATTTCTTGATGGTTAAGAAGTTCATTCTTCGACCTCAGTTTCTTCAAGTGTTCCCGCATCACTTTCAAGGGCAACCAAGTTGTTGTCCTGGGAGAAGTGGTAATCCACTTCGTCATGCAGTTCTTTAAATGCTTGTTCCGCGCTCTCTCCGCGAACCCAGACAACGCATTCAAAACGATAGGTGTTCATGTCAGTCTCCTATGCGAACAAAGGTCATGTGTTGGCTAATGAATTTCTTGATATCGTTTCGTGCAGCGGCTCGTGCGCGGCGGCTTGCGGCTTGTTGGGCAGCTTGCTCACGACGAGATACGCACCGCTAGATGGTTCGGTCACAGGGGCTAGCTTGTCCAGTTTGTCGAGCAACCGGATGGGGCAGTCGTAGTAGAACGGATGCATGTTCTCATCCATGTGCTTGTAGCCGAATTCAATGTACTGGCTAGCAGGGAATACGTTCTTGCGCTCAGTCAGGCACACAACCCCATAGACCTGCTTGCGCTCGGTAGAGTCTAGCCAACTAGTCAGTTCCATCACGCCATAGAACGTAGCACCGCGCATGACCCCGTCAAGCAGCTTGAATCGGGCGCGGGTCTGCCCCTGGTCGTCCTGCTCCAGTTCTTTGCGAAGAACATCGATTGTCTTGGTGGTCTTGTGAATTTGAAAAGAAGTCCAGCCCATGATTTACTCTCCTGTCAGTTGAAGTTGCTTTGCTTGGTTAAGTTCTTTCGCTAGCCAACCCAGTTGCTGCCCGATGCCCAGGCCGCGCAGGGGTGTGTCGATCTGCTCGAACATATTTCCCCCCAGGCGGTCTGCCAGGATGGGCACAACGTAGGCGCGTGGTGCAAGGATTACGCAGCGCTCACCGCGGTAACCCCTGGCGTGCAGGGCGGCGGATACCCTCGCACCCCAGGCGCGGCGTTTCTCCAGGCTAGCGTCACGCAGGGCTAGGTCATAGGGCTCGACCTGGGTGTCTGGCTCGACTAGGCCGTGTTTAGCACTCAGGATTGCCCATCGGGTTGAGCGTAGCTTGGCTATCTCGCTAGCTAGCTTGAAGGATTGGCCGGTGTACAGGTCTGCTGCCGGTGCGGGGTGGGGTAGCTTACGGGCGCTACAGGCCACAAGGTAGATGGTCATTCTTCTTCTCCAAAATCCTCGGGGTCGCCCGGGTAGTCGGGGTCACGTGGGTTGGGGTTACGGATGTACTCTGCAAGGCGGCGGCGTTCGAAGCGAACCTGGGCGGCAAGTTCTTCGCGCTCGGATTCGTATGGGTCATAGTCGATCATGGTCAATCCCCCAGGACGAAGGCTGCGCCCATCACGACAAACGCGAACAGGGACACCAGGGCAAGGCCGACAGAGATAGTCCCGGCAAGCAGGGCTATCGATGTGGTCAGGGTTCCCGCAAACCCGATCAGGGCGGCAGCGACACGCAGGGTGGTGATTACTGGGTCAGTCATGGTCAACCCCTCCAGGCCAGGATGATGCCGATCACGGCGGCAGCTACCAGGGTGAGAAGGAAATCAACGGCAGCGCGGCGTTTGGATTCAACGCGCTCGGGTGTGTAGTGTTGTCTGTATTTGCTCATGGAAACCCTTTCGGTTATTAGCGATACGAAGGCCGTATCCCTCAACCCCGGCTCGCGGGGCTGAAGGCTAGGGTCTTACAGGCGGGACACATCCAACAGGCAGTCGTGGCCACCATTTGCAACGGCCCCGATCAGGAACATGATGGGTTGTGCGTGGCCGACAACGATCGTGCTCTTGTCATCGTATTTGCAGGGCTCGACCAGGAAGGGGTATTCGCGCTCGGAACCCTCGTTAGCTTTGCCGAGGAAAAATTCGATCTCGTTACGGGTCAGGGTGAATTTAGCTTTCAACATGGTTGGTTCTCCTTGGGGTTAAAAAAAGTAGTGCAGGGCTCGCTGCCAGGAATTGATCTCTAGTGGAATCAATGTGCCGAAGTCATCCATCACAAACAGGTCGAGATGGTCGTCAAGCACATACACGCCCAGTCGGTAACTGTGGGTCATGCGGTTCTCCTCAGAATGCTGAATTACGGGCATCAGCTTGGCGGTCTGCGTACACGGCGGCAACGTCTTTGAGGGTCTTCCAAGCGGCCTTAGCAGAGAGGGGTTTGCCATCGTGGTTGGTGAACAAACGTGCGTAGTCTTCGTCAGCCCAACACTCAACCATTGTGTCTGCGCCGTTCTCGTAGTTGTCCAGGCACCATTGCTTCATTTGCTCGATCACTTCTTTCATGTTTCACTCCTAGAGGAAAGGTTGTTCGCAACACATGAATTGCGTTGCGTCTATGTAATGTATTCGATTGTCAACCCCCTCCCATGTCACAAACGCGACAACTACCAGGGAATCAAGTTGCAGCTGCAGGGGATTGATTGCGCGGCGGCTCGGTGGTATCTTCGCGTAGTCCGAATTTGTACCCATGCAACATGAACCAAGAAACAAAAGACAACGCCCGGCCAACAGGTAGTGCAAGGCCGATAAAGAAGCTAACCAGGAAGCAGATCGAGCAGGGGTTTGATCAGTTCCCGGTAGAGGTATTGCTATCGTCCGGCCCAGGGAAGAAGGCCGACCTAACACCAAGACAGAGAGAGTTCGCCCGGCAGCTGGCATTGGCACCAAGTAAGGCCGAAGCGTACAGAAGGGCATATAACTCCACAGGTAAACCCAAAACACAGGGTGACCAAGCGTCCAGGTTGTCACGCGATTCCAGAATACACGCTGAAATGGAGGCCTACAAGCTAGCGATAGAGGCAGAGAAACATAGAACCCCTGCACAATTGAAGTCCCTGCTCGTCCAACAGCTTGTCCAGCACTCCCTTGATGAGGAGTTTCCCCCTGCTCAGCGTGTGCAATGCCTGAAGCTACTGGGCTCACTCTTCGAGGTCGGTGCGTTCGTTGAGCGCAAAGAGATCACGACCATCAAGCGATCGGAAGACATACGCGCGCGCATCCTGGAGACACTGAAGGACGTAACAGACGTCCAGGCCATCGATGTGGATGACGGGCTCAGCCTGCTCGCCGAGCTCAGGCCGCGGGACGATGACGAAATCCTGGGTTCTGGCGACCCCACCGCAGGGGCGCCCCCACAAAAAAGTTCCGGGGGGTCGGGCGAGGATACGCATACTATTCCACTCGAAGGATCCCAATCTAAATCTATTCCACTCGAACGATCCAATCAAAATCCTGAGAACACCCCCCCTATCGATTCCGGGGAATGAGGGGTGGGGGGTATATATTTAGCCAAAACCAAAAGTAGTACTAAAGTTACGTTTTGTAACAAGTTACATTCCGTGACTAAAGTATTACAAAACATACTAGGGTTAACGTGAAGAAAGTAAACAAAAGTGTTACGGGATTTGAGGAGGGGATGGGTAGGTGTATGACTGAGAAGCAGAAGACTATTTTTCTTGTGATAGATGAGTGGTGGAAGAGGTTTGGGTATGGGCCGTCTGTAGATGATGTGATGAGGTTGACTGGGGACAGGGGCCGGGGTAATGTGGTGCGGACGATGAAGGCTTTGTGTGATTTGGGGATATGTAAGAGGGTTCCTCGTCGGGCTAGGAGTATCCGGCCGGTGTATATCAAGTTTAGGAACATTGAATGAAGCTAGACGAGATTGTTTCGGCGATAGAGAAGTTACCTGCTGAAGTTCAAGAGCGGGTGTATGAAGACTTGACGGACCTGAAGCGGGCGAAGAAGAGAGAAGAGGCCCAGGTCAACTACATGAAGTATGTAAAGGCAATGTGGCCTGGGTTTGTTCATGGGAGACATCATGCTTTGATGGCTAAGAAGTTTGAGGCCATTGCTGAGGGGAAGTTAAAGAGACTGATCATTAACATGCCGCCCCGGCATACAAAGTCTGAGTTTGCGAGTTATTTACTGCCTAGTTGGTACTTAGGAAGAAACCCTAATAAGAAGGTGATCCAGTGTTCTAACACAGCGGAACTGGCTGTGGGGTTTGGGCGCAAGGTTAGGAACCTGGTGGACTCTGAGCACTATGCTGAGATTTTCCCAAATGTGAGCTTGAGGGTAGACAGTAAGGCGGCGGGGCGCTGGGCGACCTCGGGAGGTGGGGAGTACTTTGCTATCGGTGTGGGTGGTACGGTGACGGGTAAGGGGGCGGACTTACTAATCATCGACGACCCCCATTCCGAACAAGAAGCGGCGTTGGCGGCTGGAGACCCCTCTGTTTACGATAAGGTATATGAGTGGTACACGTCTGGTCCTAGACAGCGTTTACAGCCGGGCGGGGCGATTGTGATCGTGATGACCCGTTGGGGAGACAGAGACCTGACGGGGCGGGTGATTAAAGATGCCGCGATGAGAGAGAAGGGGGAAGAGTGGGAGGTGATTGAGCTCCCGGCAATCCTCCCGAGTGGAAATCCCCTGTGGCCAGAGTTCTGGAGCAAAGAAGAACTAGAGGCCCTGAGAGACGAACTCCCCCCGAGTAAGTGGAACGCCCAGTATCAACAAAGCCCGACGGGGGAAGAGGGGGCGCTGGTTAAGAGGGAGTGGTGGAAGCTGTGGGAGAAGGATGACCCCCCGAAGATTGAGTACCTGATACAGAGCTGGGACACGGCGTTTACGAAGAATGAGAGGAGTGACTACTCGGCCTGTGTGACGCTAGGGGTGTTCTATATGAATGAGAACACGAATGATCCTAATATTATCTTGTTGGACTCGTTCCAAAAGAGGATGGAGTTCCCTGAGCTGAAGGACAAGGCGATGAGTCACTATCAGTATTGGGAGCCAGATACGTTACTGGTGGAAGCCAAGGCGGCGGGAGCTCCTTTGGTGTTTGAGCTGAGGCAGATGGGGATCCCGGTGACGGAGTACACGCCCAGTCGAGGGACGCGGCAGGTGAGTAATGACAAGTTTGCCCGATTAAATTCTGTGACTGATTTGTTCAGGTCGGGTAAAGTATGGGCACCGGACACCCGATGGGCGTATGAGCTGATTGAGCAGATGGCTGCTTTCCCGAATGCTGAGCACGATGACTTAGTAGACGCGACGGTTCAGGCGTTATTGAGGTTCAGACAAGGTGGGTTTTTGCGTCTTCAGACTGATGAAGCGGACGAGCCTATAAGTTTCAAGCGGAAACGCGCTTACTATTAAGGTAGAACATGGCCACAAACAGCATGACACCGAGTTTGTATCAGGCTCCCGAGGGGCTAGAGTCGATTGCAATGGAACCCGCGATCGAAATTGAGATCGAGAACCCTGAAGGCGTGAAGATCGGGATTGATGGGATGGAAATTGACCTGATGCCTGATAAGGAAGAGGGTGAGTTTGATGCCAACCTGGCCGAAGATATGGACGAAGGGGCTCTTCAGTCGGTTGCCGAAGACATCATGGGATTGGTTGACGCAGATATCTCGTCCAGAAAAGACTGGGTTGAGATGTATGTGAAGGGTTTAGAAGTTCTCGGCATGAAGTATGAGGAGAGAACTGAGCCTTGGAACGGGGCGTGTGGAGTTTTCTCGACGTTATTGACAGAAGCGGCGGTTAAATTTCAGAGTGAGACGATTATTGAGACGTTTCCCGCAGCCGGGCCGGTCAAAACTGAGATTATTGGAGCGATCGACCGCTTGAAAGAGCAAGCCGCAGAGCGAGTTCGTGAAGATATGAACTACCAGCTCACTGAGGTGATGACTGAATACCGCCCTGAGCACGAGAGAATGCTGTTTAACCTGGGTTTAGCGGGTGCGGCGTTTAAGAAAGTTTATTTTGATCCTGGGATGGGGCGTCAGACCTCGATATTTATCCCGGCAGAAGACATCATTATTCCCTACGGATCGACGGGAGTGCGCAATTCAGAGCGTGTAACGCATCTGATGAGGAAAACCAAGAACGATGTGAAGAAACTGCAGGTTGCAGGGTTCTATCGAGACGTTGATCTGGGTGAGCCGGTGATGATTCACACGGATGTGGAGAAGAAAAAGGCTGAGGAGCAGGGATACAGCCTGACTGATGACGATCGGTACCAGATTGCCGAGGTTCATATTGATTACGACATGCCTGGGTATGAGGATAAGGACGGAATTGCTCTTCCTTATGTGGTGACGATTGACCGGGCGTCGATGGAAGTGCTGGCCATCCGCAGAAACTGGAATCCTGACGATGAAAACAAGCTCAAGCGCCAACATTTCGTTCAATATGACTATATTCCTGGCTTTGGCGCTTATGGCTTTGGCTATATTCACCTTATTGGTGGTTATGCTCGCGCCGGTACTGTTCTTATTCGCCAGCTTGTGGATGCTGGTACGCTTTCTAACCTTCCTGGGGGTCTTAAATCCCGAGGTTTGAGGGTTAAAGGCGACGACACTCCCATTGCCCCGGGTGAATTCCGCGATGTTGACGTACCCAGTGGTGCGATCAAAGACAACATCATGGCTTTGCCCTATAAAGAGCCGAGCCAGGTTCTGTCTGGGCTGTTAGACAAGATCACTAACGAAGCACGACGCCTGGGATCTATTGCTGACATGAACATCAGCGATATGAGTGCCAATGCCCCGGTGGGAACGACGTTGGCTCTCTTAGAGCGCCAGCTCAAGACGATGAGTGCGGTCCAGGCGCGTGTGCATTTCTCGATGCGCCAGGAGTTCAAACTCCTAAAGTCGATTATCAGAGACTATGCTCCGACGGAGTATGACTTTGATCCTGAGAGCGGCGACCGCATGGCCCGCCAGTCAGACTATGACTCGGTAGACGTGATCCCGGTAAGTGATCCCAACAGCTCGACGATGGCTCAGCGGATCATGCAGTACCAAGCGGTCATGCAAATGGCCCAAGGTGCTCCTCAGATCTATGACCTGCCGTATCTGCACCGCCAGATGATTGAGGTGTTGGGTGTTAAGAATGGAGAGAAGCTGGTTCCCATGTCTGATGACATGAAGCCGCGTGATCCGATCAGCGAGAACATGGCGTTCTTGAATGGTAAGCCTACCAAGGCGTTTATCTACCAGGACCATGAGGCCCATATCGCTGTTCACACGTCGATGTTGCAGGATCCTATGATCATGGGACAGATTGGCCAAACGCCGATGGCCCAGCAGATGCAAGGTGCGATCATGGCCCACGTTGCGGAGCACATGGCGTTCCGCTACCGCGATCAGATCCAAGAGCGCATGGGTGTGACGATGCCCGCCCCTGATGTTGAGTTGCCTGAGCAGGTCGAGGTCCAGCTGTCGAAGATGGTGGCCGAAGCCGCGAAGCAGTTGTTGCAGTTGCACAAAGGTGAAGCCGCCCAACAGCAGGCCCAACAACAGATGCAAGACCCGATCATCCAGATGCAGCAACAAGAGCTCCAGCTCAAGGCGCAAGAGGTGCAGACCAAGGCTCAGAAGGTGCAGGGAGACTTGCAGATCAAGCAGGCCGAGCTTCAGCTGAAGGCTCAGCAGGCTCAGAACAAGGATCAGGGACCGATGATCGCGGCGCAGGCTGCAGCTCAAAAGGCCCAGATGGACATGCAGATGTCCCAGGAAGAACATGCGTTGAGGATGCGTCAATCTCAGCAAACGCATGAGCAGAAGTTGGCCCAGCAACAAGAAGAGGCGGCTCTTCGGGTGCGTGACCAGCTGATGGCTTCATTGTCAAAACGCAACAAAGGAGATTAATTGGACGAGTATGAATATCTAAACTCTAAGCTCGAAGAGCGGAGAAAAGAACTTGTCGAGTTTTTGGGTGATGGTGGTGCTAAGTCCTACGATCACTACAAAGAGGTGTGCGGGATTATCCGAGGTCTCCTGACCGCACAGTCTGAAATAGGTGACCTCGTGCGAAAAATGAAAGACTACGACAATGACTGAGTTTGATGTGAGTGCTGTTGATTTGTCTGGGATATTAAACACCCCGGCAGAGGAAAAGGCAAAACAAGTGCCTGATCCTGCGACGTACCATCTCCTGTGCGTTCTTCCAGAGATTGAAGAAGAATATGGAGATACTGGTTTGGTGAAAGCCGGCCAGACGATGCATTACGAGGAGCTTTTGTCCCCCGTACTGTTTGTTGTAAAGATGGGTCCAGACGCCTACAAGGACGAGAAGAGATTCCCGAGTGGTCCTTCTTGTAAGGTAGGTGACTTTGTATTGGTCCGACCCAATACTGGGACTCGAATCAAGATTCACGGCAAAGAATTCAGGATCATTAACGATGATTCTGTCGAGGCTGTGGTTCAAGACCCCCGGGGTATTTCCCGTGCGTAAGGAGTAAATATGGAAAAAGTTGAATTTGAATTTCCTGATGAGGCTTCAGAGAATCCTCGTAAGGGTGGTGCTGTGGTCAAGGCCCAGGATGATGAGATTGAGATCATTGACGACACGCCTGAGCAAGACCGCAACAGAAAACCGATGGAAGAGCCTCCCAAGGAGTTTGAGGAGGACGAGATCGCCAAGTACGACGAGAGCGTACAAAAGCGAATCAAGCATTTTACGAAGGGCTACCACGAGGAGCGCCGGGCCAAAGAGGCGGCGTTGCGCGAGCGTGAAGAGGCTATTCGTATTGCCCAGGCCATTGCCGACGAGAACAAGAAACTGAAAGGCTCTTTAAGTGCCAATCAGAATGTGTTACTTGAGCAGGCCAAAAAGACTGTAAGCGGGGAAGTGGAAGAGGCTAAGCGCAAGTACAAGGAAGCGTACGAAGCTGGGGACTCTGATGCTTTGGTAGCGGCTCAGGAGGAGCTGACTTCTGCCAAGATGAAAATGGAGAGAGTTAATAACTTTCGGCCTGCCCCTTTACAAGAAGATCAAACTAATGTACAAATCGCCCAACAGCCCCGAGCGGCTCCTGTTGACAACAAACTACTTGCTTGGCAAGAACGCAATCAGTGGTTTGGTGCTAACAAGAAAATGACGGCCTATGCTTTAGGACTTCATGAGGATTTGCTCGAGGAAGGAATTTCTGCAGGCAGTGATGAATACTATCGACGTATTGACGCTGACATGCAGGGACGTTTCCCAGATGCGTTTGAGTCTGGGAAGCCTGCTGATGCTACATCTCGGCAGACAAAATCAAACGTTGTCTCACCGGCAACGCGGAGTACTGCGCCTAAGAAAGTCGTACTTACCAAATCGCAGGTGGAAATCGCCAAGCGGCTAGGAGTTCCTTTGGATCTTTATGCTCGTAAGGTTGCGGATGAAATGAGGAAATGAAAATGACACAGATTCGTGAAAAACGTGAGATTGGAAGTCGTGAAAAAGCTGAGCGTCCTAAGCGTTGGATGCCGCCCCAGCTTCTGCCTGATCCGAACCCGGAGCCAGGTTATGCGTTTCGTTGGGTCCGACTGAGCACTCTGAATTCACCTGATGCCACAAACATCTCTTCAAAATTCCGCGAAGGTTGGGAACCTGTAAAGGCTTCGGAACACCCCGAGGTGGTTCTTCTGGGCAACCAAGAAGGTCGCTTCAAGGACTCCATCGAGATCGGTGGTCTGCTGCTTTGCAAAATTCCAGTTGAGTTTATTGAGGATCGTGAAGCGTATTACCTGGATCAGGCTAACGCGCAGATGAACTCGGTAGATAACAACTTCATGCGTGAGAGTGACGCTCGTATGCCTCTCTTCAATGAGCGGAAGACGAAGGTTACTTTCGGTAAAGGTATGTAACTTTTAGGAGTCCAAAATGGCTTATCCCACAGTAAGCGCTCCTTACGGCCTAAAGCCTATCAACCGAGTTGATGGCATGCCGTATGCAGGCGCGATTCGCCAGATTCCCATTGCTTCAGGCTACGCAACCGCCATTCTGAATGGCGCGACCGTGAAACTAAGTGGTGGTTATCTTGTTGCTGACACCGCTACCAACAATGCCACTCCCTGTGGTGTTTTGGTTGGTTGCCAGTATGTCAACTCTAGCGGTCAGACCGTGCAGGGCCAGTACTATCCGGCCAGCCAGTCTACTGCTACCAACCCGGCTTATGCCTACGTTGTGGATGATCCGAACGCTTTGTTCAAAGTGGCCGTTGTGTCTTCTGGCACCACGATCACCTATACGGATCGTACGGTTGTCGGTTCTAACCTGCCCCTGGTTCAAAACGGCGGCTCGACCACCACTGGTGACTCGACCATCGGTGTGACCGCAACGGGCGGCGGCACAACCGCTACCATCCCTCTGCGTGTGATTGATGTTGTTCCTGACACCTCGGTTGTCGTTAGCGGTACCACGTACTACTACGAACTGCTGGTCAAGATCAACACGCACCAGTACAACAACACCACTGGCGTGTCTTGATAAGGAGCTAAATCATGGCTATTTCACGCGCACAACTACTTAAAGAACTGCTCCCCGGCTTGAACGCCCTGTTTGGCCTGGAGTACGCCCGTTATGGCGAGGAACATAAAGAGATTTATGAGACCGAAACCTCCGAGCGTTCGTTCGAAGAAGAAACCAAGCTGTCTGGCTTCTCCGCCGCTCCGGTGAAGAACGAAGGCTCTGCCATTGCTTATGACAATGCGCAGGAAGCCTGGACGGCTCGCTACACCCACGAGACCATTGCTATGGGCTTCTCGATCACTGAAGAGGCGATCGAAGATAACCTGTACGACAGTCTGTCCAGCCGCTACACAAAAGCGCTGGCTCGTGCGATGGCGTACACCAAGCAGGTCAAGGCCGCTAACGTGCTGAACAACGCGTTCAACACTGGCGTTACCTACGGCGACGGCGTTTCCCTGTGTAACACCGCTCACCCGCTGATCTCTGGTGGCACCAACAGCAACCGCCCCACCACTGGCGCTGACCTGAATGAAACGTCGTTGGAAAACGCCGTGATTCAGATCGCCGCTTGGACGGATGAACGCGGTCTGCTGATTGCAGCCAAGCCCAAGAAGCTGGTCGTTCCGCCGGCACTGATGTTCGTGGCTACCCGCCTGCTCGAGACCGAGCTGCGCGTTGGTACGACCGACAACGACATCAACGCCCTGAAGAACAACGGTTCCATCCCCGATGGCTACTGTGTCAACCACTTCTTGACCGACACGAACGCCTGGTTCCTGACCACGGACGTGCCCAACGGCTTGAAGCACTTCGTGCGTACCCCGCTGTCTAATTCAATGGATGGTGATTTCGACACTGGAAACGTTCGCTATAAAGCACGTGAACGTTATTCGTTTGGTGTTTCGGACCCCCTGGGTATCTTCGGAAGCCCTGGTTCGTCCTGAAATTAGTACTAAAAGTACTACTAAGGGGCCCTTCGGGGCCCCTTTTCTTTTTCTGGCTATTTGTGGTACATTACCTGTAACTAAGTCACAGGAGCAATCATGGACACCACAAACTTACCCAAGACCAGGTCAGAGGCTAAAGCTGTTGGAGCTGCGTACTACTTCACAGGGGATCCTTGCAAGCATGGCCACATTGCTCCGCGCAAGACCAAGGGATCCTGCGTCGAGTGCTTGAAGATCGAGTGGGCCAAGGGCAATGAAACCCGGGCGGAGTACTTTCGGCAGTACAACCAGCGGGAGGACATTAAAGAGCGCAAGCATGAGTGGTATCAGGAGAACAAAGAGCAGGTTATGCAGGCTGCTGCTACCCGCCCCGCCGAGCGTCTCCGGGCCTACAGGAATGCGTGGAAAGAAGCCAACAAAGTACAGGTCCGTGCGGATACAAAAGCCCGACGTAGGAAGCATCGTGACGCAACACCGCCTTGGATTAGCAGGCGGCAAAAATCTGATATCCGGCAGCTGTACCAGATTGCCATAACCATGACACAAACTACCGGTGAGCAGTATGTTGTGGACCACATTTACCCGCTTCGCTCAGATGTTGTGTGCGGGCTTCACGTGCCATGGAATTTGAGAGTAGTTACGCGCGAAGAGAACCAGCGTAAATCAAATAGTTTGCCTGATGATTCAGAAGCTATTGCATTTCCGCCCACCTCATGATACAAATAGGCACTCCGGGCTTTCCGGTGTGTCAAACGGTCCCGGCCGACGTCATGCAGATTGGCACACTACAACGCATGAAAGGAACCCATCATGGGAATCGCAACTCATCTTGGCCCGTGGCTTTTGGGTACCAACCGTTATACGACTGGTACTGCCGCCGCCGACACCCGTAACACTGGCGCAACTCAAGTTGTTCAAGTTGACACCATCAACTTTAATGACGCTGACAACAGCAACGCCTTTGTTCTTCCCGCTGGCTCGTTGATTACGAATCTTCGGTTTATTACGACCACCACTTTTGACGCTGCTACTACGATCACGTTGTCCATTGGTGGCACCGCAATCACTGCTGCTTTGACTGTGACCAACCCTGGCGTGTACTCGTTTACTGCCGCCGCTACTGAAGCCGCCGCTGCTCTGTGGGCCAATACTGGCACGACCGACAAGTTTGTAACCTACACGGTTGCACAAGGTGCTTCTACTGCTGGTGTTGGACAGATTGTTGCTGAGTACGTGGTTCGCAACTCTGACGGCACGATGTATCAGTCTGCTGGTCAGGTCTAATTAGTCTCGGGGGCTTCGGCCCCCATTTACAAGGAGATTAGTTATGGCAATGCAAACTGATGTCAAAGGCGTTAGTTGCCCGGCAAGTACGGACACCACTGCGTACAACGGGCGTACCCGTTTGAAGGGCCTGTATTACAGCGCCTCTGCTGCAAGCTCTGTTGCTGTTAAAGACGGCGCAACAACCCTCTTTACGTTCACGATCGCCGCCGCTGACTCTAGCTACGTTATCCTCCCTGGAGAGGGTGCCGTGGTTCAGACCAGCTTGGTGATTACTGTTGGCGCAAACTGCACTGCGGTGGCATTCTATGGCTGAAGAAAAGCGTCCCGTCGATTTGAATGGTCGTAAGTTGATGATTGCTATCCCGGCGTATGACGGGCGAGTAAACATCAAGACGGCTATTGCCTTGGCAAAACTAACGCCCGAGACAAACAAGTTTGGCGTGACGCTTTATATCAGCCACATCTCTGGCTGTTCCCTGATTACCAAGGCTCGCAATGCTTTGGTTGCGGACTTCCTCGAGACGGACGCGAATACCCTGCTGTTTGTAGACTCTGACGTCATCATCACACCTGACGCTGTTCTTCGTTTGCTGGCTGTGAGCCAGGGTAAGGACATTACGGCTGGTGTTTATCCCCGCCGTGGGGCGGACCGTTGTTTCTTTATGGACATCCATACTGACGAAGAGACAAACCAGTTGGTGTTTGACGAAAACGGGATGCTACAGATCCGCCGTATTGGCACTGGGTTCATGATGATCCAGCGGCATGTGTTGGAGACGATGGTCAAGAACCACCCTGAGTGGCGCTACATCAACGATACAAAGAATCGTGATGAGTATGCGATTTTCGACTTTGGGGTTTACAACGGCAAGTATTACGGCGAGGACTATCTGTTCTGCGACCGTGCAACTGCTGAAGGTTTTACCGTGTTTCTGGACCCGACTATCAGCTTGCCGCACGTAGGGACTCAGGAGTTTGAGCGTAACTTTGAAGAAGATGCACTGAAGCCCCTTATTGAAGAATTCTGCACGCCCAAACTGAAAGTCGCATATGGCTAAGACACCTGCATGGCAACGCAAGGAAGGCAAGAATCCCAAGGGCGGACTGAACGCCAAGGGGCGCGCCTCTGCGAAAAAGCAGGGCATGAACTTGAAACCTCCCCAGCCGGAAGGCGGCAAACGCCGAGACTCTTTCTGCGCCCGTATGGAGGGGATGAAGAAGAAGCTCACGTCCGAGAAGACGGCAAAAGACCCGAATTCACGGATTAACAAAAGCCTGCGGGCATGGAATTGTTAAGGACTGATATGCCAAATCCTAAGTACCTAGAGAACCTGAAGCGTTATGGTCCTAAGGCCCGTGACCGTGCTGCTGATCTGGAAGAGATGGCGGCATTGGCCAATGCACGTCCTTCTCGTTCTGACATGCAAGAGTCCAACTTCCGAGCCATTGTTGGCCAGCCTTCAGCTCGTAAAGAATCGGCCCGCCTGGCTCAAGAGGTAAGCGAGCTGGGTGACCAGTACAAGCGTGAAGCTCGTGGAGTTGGGGCCCCTGATGACGATGGAATCATTAGCAAGATTAAGTCTGCTGCCGGCATGAAAAAGGGTGGTAAGGTTGGATCTGCCTCTAAGCGCGCTGACGGTATTGCCCAGCGTGGAAAGACTAAGGGTCGGATGATCTGATCATGGAAATGATGTTGTGGAACGCCTTGCTGACTACATTGCTCGGGTTGCTAGGTTGGAATCTGAAGGAAAAGTCGGAGGAAATATCCCGGCTACAGATTCTGCTGAACCGGACAAGGGAAGAAGTCGCCAAGGAATATGTGACGAAAGTGGATGTCCACCACGACATCAATCGGGTTCTGGACCGGATAGACCGTCTGGAAAGCAAGATTGATACGTTTATCAGGGAGCAAAAAAGTGCCCTCGGTTAGCAAGAAACAACATAACTTCATGGAAGCCGTGGCCCATAACCCGGCATTTGCGAAGAAGGTAGGCGTCCCTCAATCTGTGGGGCAAGAGTTCAGCAAGGCGGACAAAGGCCGCAAATTTTCTAAAGGTGGTGACATGAAAGAGTCCAAAGCAATGATGAAAAAAGAAGTTGGCTTTATGAAAGCCAAGGGCGCACCCAAGTCCATGATCAAACATGAGATGGCCGAGGCGGGCATGAAAAAAGGTGGCTCTGTGTCCCCGTCCAAAATGGGCAAGGTAATGGCCGGTGGTAAGCGTCCGCATGGTGAGCACTCTGTACAGCAGAAAGGCCACACCAAGGGCAAACAGATCACCATGAAGCGCGGCGGGAAGTGCTAAGGAGGCCATCATGGCAACCAAGAAACAAGCTGGTGCTGGTAGGGGATTTGTAAACCCACAGCGCACTGATGAGTCTGATGCTGAATACGTGACGCCCAAACAGCGTTACGACATGGAAAAGCAGATGGAAGAAGAGAAGGCTTCTGCTCAAGCCGAGAAAGCCTATAACAAGGCCACTGGCTATGCTAAAGGCGGCATGACTGCTTCCAAGCGTGCAGATGGTATTGCTCAACGCGGCAAGACCCGTGGCACGATAATCATGTGCGGCGGCGGTTACGCCAAGGGGAAATAACATGATGGCCAGTCGCGGCATGGGGGACATTGCCCCCTCTAAGATGCCCAGCGGAAAGCGTAAAGCTCGCCGGGACAACACTGATTTCACTCAGTATGCCAAGGGTGGTGAGGTCTGGAGCAAGCCGCGTCCTGAAAGCCTGGGTGCTCCCAAGAAGCTAAGCTCTGCCAAGAAGGCAAAAGCTAAGGCTGCGGCCAAAGCTGCTGGTCGGCCCTACCCCAACATGATTGACAATATCCGGGCTGCAATGAAATGAGTTACACGACTGGCACAACCCTATTTAACCTGGACTTCACGGAATTAGCCGAGGAAGCGTGGGAGCGTGCTGGTCGTGAAATGCGTTCCGGTTATGACTTGCGGACTGCCCGCCGGTCTATGAACCTGATGACCATTGAGTGGGCTAACCGTGGTCTGAATATGTGGACGATTGAGGAAGGCAGTATCACGCTAACGCCTGGATTAAACACCTATCCGCTGCCGCTGGATACGATTGACCTGCTAGACCATGTGATTCGTACTGGGGGTAACGTATCTTCCACCCAGGCCGACCTTACCATCTCTCGCATTAGTGTTTCGACCTATGCGACGATCCCAAACAAGCTCACCCAGGCCCGTCCTATTCAGGTGTGGATCCAGCGTCTGTCAGGGGAAACAAATCCAACTACCCTGAAGCTGGATGGGAACATTAACTCAACCGTAACTACGATCAATCTGACATCCACGGTGGGCCTTGCGGCCGCTGGCTACATCAAGCTGGATTCAGAGGTTATCTATTACGGCTACATCGACGGCAACTCGCTGGGCGGGTGTTTCCGGGCTCAGAACAATACGACGGCGGCATCTCATACGGATCAGACTCTGGTCTACGTGCCCCAGTTGCCAGCTGTCACGGTCTGGCCAACCCCGGACAGTTCTACGACCTATCAGTTTGTGTACTGGCGTATGCGTAGGATCCAGGACACTGGAGCTGGTGTGCAGGTTGGTGATGCAAACTTTCGTTTTTTACCTGCCGCCGCCGCTGGTTTGGCGTACTACATCGCTATGAAACAGCCCGAGCTGATGCAACGTGTGGAAATGCTGAAAGCCGCTTACGACGAGCAGTTTGCCCTGGCCGCTGGTGAAGATCATGAGAAAGCGCCGATCCGGTTTGTGCCGCGTCAGCAGTTCATCGGAGGGAGTACTCCGTAATGGGCGAGAGGTTCTCATCCGGCAAATTTGCGATCTCCCAGTGCGATCGCTGTGGCTTTCGTTTCAAATTGAAGCAGCTCAAGTTTGAGGTCATCAAGACCAAGCTGTACCAGTTGAAAGTCTGTCCAGAATGCTGGGATCCAGATCAGCCGCAGTTGCAGCTTGGAATGTACCCAGTTGACGATCCGCAGGCCGTGCGCCAGCCAAGACCGGATACGACGTACTACACTGCTGGATTGGATGCCAATGGGTTCCCATCTGGTGGTTCTCGAGATATTCAGTGGGGATGGGCCCCGGTTGGTGGATCTAGCTTTTTTGATGTCGGTTTAACACCAAACTACTTGGTGGCGACGACAAGTGTTGGTACAGTGTCAGTATCTTAAAGGAGCCAGAAATGGACAAGAAAGACTTGAAACAAGACAAGAAGATGATCGCATCTGCTGTGCATAAGCATGAAGCCAAGATGCATCCTGGCAAGCCCATGACCAAGCTGGCCAAGGGTGGTGTTACCTCTGCGAACATGAAGAAGTACGGACGCAACCTGGCCCGTGCCATGAACCAGAAATCCTCGACCCGTGGAGGTTAATATGGCCAAGTTCAGCAAAAAGATGATGGGTAAAGAAGTTGGCCAGGCCAGCGTCTATGCTGAGCCCCACACCATGAAGGGTAAGGCCGTGAAGATTGAAGAGAACCCTGGCAAGAGCCCCAATCGTAGCAAGCTGGACACGTACAATCTGTCTGTTGGCGCGGTTAGCAAAGCTGCAGGGGATCAGCCGGTCAAGACGGATGGCATCAAGATCCGTGGCACTGGTGCGGCTACCAAAGGTGTGATGGCACGAGGCCCGATGGCCTGAGGTTAATATGACCTACGATGAGCTGGTTACCCAGGTTAATGATTACATCGAGAACTCGTTCCCGACGAGTAACATTGACACCTTCATTAAACAAGCTGAGTCCCGTATATACAACACGGTGCAGCTGGCGTCTTTGCGTAAGAACGTGACGGGTACAGCTACCGTAGGGAATAAGTATCTTCAATGCCCCACTGACTTCCTGTCGGTGTATTCGATTGCCGTTATCTCAGACAGCGAGTATCTGTATCTGCTCAACAAAGACGTGAACTTCATCCGTGAAGCCTATCCGAGCACGGCCGCTGCTTACCGCGGTAAACCCAAGCATTACGCAATCTTTGGCCCCCGGTCAGATAACGAGGATGAGCTGAGCTTTATCCTGGGCCCCACGCCTGATCTGTCTTATGAGGTTGAGTTGCATTACTTCTACCTGCCCGAATCCATTGTGGACGCGGCGGATGGTCGTACGTGGCTTGGCGACAACTTCGACTCTGCTCTGCTGTACGGCACCTTGATGGAAGCCGCTACCTATACCAAGGCAGAGCAAGATATGGTTAAGCTGTACAGCGATCGGTATGTGCAGGCAATTGCTCTCTTGAAGAACCTTGGCGACGGGAAGCAGAGGGCCGACGCATACAGAGACGGCCAAGTTAGGGTGCCGGTGTCATGAGCATTGTTCAAACCCAGACCACCAGCTTCAAGGCCGAGCTCTACGAGGGGGTCCACAACCTTCTCGTGGACGATATTTACATGGCTTTGTACACGGCCAATGCGACTTTAGACGCAGACACGACCGTGTATTCCTCTACCAACGAGGTGACTGGTACGGGCTATGTGGCTGGCGGGGTTCAGATGACGGGCATTACTATCCAGACGTCTGGGTATACGGTCTATGTCAATTTTGACAACGTTGCGTTCAATGCCAGTCTGACGGCGCGGTGTGCGCTAATTTACAACGCATCCCAGGGCAACAAATCAATTGCCGTGCTGGACTTTGGGTCTGACAAGACATCCACCAACTTCACGGTCACGATGCCGCAGAACACGGCAACGTCGGCTTTAATACGTTCATCTAACTAAGGAGCGGTCCATGACCACCGAATTCTTGAAAGCCACAGACAAAATCGAAGGCGGCATGATCGCCAACACCGGCTCGGGCGAGACCGCCAAGGCTACGGGCCAGTACTTTATTGAGTGCTTTGACAAAGACGGCAACCTGAAATGGCGTGACGAGACCCACAACCTGGTTGTGAACGTCGGCCTGCAGTACATGGCCGGTGTGGCTCTAACCTCGACCACCCAGATCACGACTTGGTATATTGGTCTGTACGGTGCTGGCGCATCTAACACCCCTGCGGCTACTGACACCCTGGCTCTCCACGGTGGCTGGACTGAGATCACCCCTTACTCTGGCAACCGCCCTGCGGCTACGTTTGCTGCGGCTACTAACGCTAACCCGTCTGTGGTGACCAACTCGGCTTCTAAGGCCAGCTTCAGCATCAACGCTACGGCAACGGTGGGCGGGGCTTTCCTGGCTTCGGCAGCTTCTGGTACGAGTGGCACGCTGTTCTCGGCCGCTGACTTCCAGTCTCCTGGCGACCGCTCTGTGGTATCGGGTGATGTTTTGACAGTTACTTACAGTTTCTCTCTTAGCGCTTAATTTAATGGCGACGTACTCACGAGATGAATAATGGCAGAAGGCGGCTGGGGGTCCGGTACATGGGGTCAAGCTGGCTGGGGTGATTCGGTTTATGACCGTGACCTGGCCGAGACTGCCACGGGCGCTGACAGCATATCGTCTAATCCCACCTTTGCCTCTAGCATCTCTGAGACCGCCACGGGGGCTGATACTGTATCGGCCCTGGCTTCGTTTGAATCTAGCATTGCTGAGACGGCGAGTGGGTCTGACTCCATAAATGGCAACGTAGACTTCCAGGTCGCTGTAGATGAGACGGCAAGCGGTTCTGACAGCATTGAGGCAAGCCAAGACTTTGGGGTGGCGGTAACAGAAAGCGCCAGCGGGTCAGACTCAATAGAGGCTACGCCTACCTATTCCACGGTTATCTCTGAGACTGCCACGGGTGCGGACAGCGTAGAGGCCCAGGCGGCGTTTGACTCGGCTATTAGCGAGACAGCTACTGGGGCGGACTCGATTGACTCCAATGTCTCGGTCTTTGCCTCTGTGGCGGAGACGGCTTCTGGGTCTGACGAAATATCGGCCAATGCCAATTTCGGGGTGGGTATCAGTGAGAGTGCGTCTGGATCGGATACTGATGCGTCAAATCCAGATTTCCAGGGTGTAACAAGTGACACTGCCACGGGCGCGGATACCATATCTGCCACGCCAACATACCCCGGCGAGGTGTCTGAAACGGCCACGGCAGCTGATGAGACGGCTTCTCAGTTTGAGTTTTTTGGCAACATTCTTGAGACCGCCACGGCCACGGATGAGGTATCTGCCAGTGTGAATTTCCAGAGCTCGGTGAGCGAGACGGCTACGGGTACGGATTCTGATGTTGGGTTCTTGACCATGATGGCCGAAGTGCTGGAGACGGCTACGGCGGCAGCTCAGTTTGTGGCGGCTATGAACTACATGGCTGCTATATCCGAGGCAGCGACGGCGGCAGACTTTATCTACGCCGAGTATCTCTGGAACCCGATCGACGACACTCAGACGGCCAACTGGGGGAATATCAACAATGAACAGACGCCTGGCTGGACCCAGGTCACGGATACGCAGTCGCCGGGGTGGACGGCTGTGGGGACAACTCAAACGCCGGGGTGGGCTAATGTGGATGACACGCAGGCTCCTAACTGGCAAAATATCAACACGAACTCGTAGGAGTCTTTATGACGACAGCAGCAACATCTCTCTTGGGCCTAGCCCTTCCGGTCACTGGCGAACTTGCAGGTACGTGGGGGACGACGGTTAATGACTCCATTACCTCTCTCCTGGACACTGCCGTTGCCGGTACGACCACGCTTAGCACGGACGCTGACGTCACGCTGACTACCACGACTCTTGCGGCAAACCAGGCTCGTCAGGCTATTTTGTTATGTTCAGGCGCACGCACGGCGCTACGGACCATCACGGCCCCGGCTCAGTCCAAGATCTACACGATCATCAATGCGACGACGGGTGGTTTCTCTGTCAAGCTAGTGGGTGTTGGTCCTACGACGGGTCTGACAATCCCTAACGGCGCGTCGGCTGTTGTTGCTTGGAATGGCTCTGACTTTATTGAGATTGGCTCGGCCACTGTTGGTAACCTGACGGTTAACGGGAACCTGTCTGTCACGGGAACTACATCCCTTACTGGCGTGGCTACGCTTACTGCAAATCCGGTCTTATCAGGCGGCACAGCCAACGGAGTAGCGTATCTCAACGGCTCCAAGGTAGTCACTACTGGTTCTGCGCTGACGTTTGATGGGACGACTTTTAAAGTACAAAACAATAACGCAGTTACACCTGTTTTTCAGATTCAAAGTTATGCGTCTGTTGGTACTGCAATTGCAAACATAACGTATGACCAAGGCACAGACATCTACAAACTATCAAATCCGTCAACTTTTGCCGGGTCTGGAATTGACTTTGGTACTGGCGCTTCATCAACAACTCGTTATCACATTGATACAAGCGGCGTTCATATTTGGACTGTAGCTTCTGAAGGAATGCGCCTAACCAGCACAGGGCTGGGTATTGGGACGAGTTCTCCTGCTGCGAAGCTGGACGTTTTAGGCTCTTCTGGCGATCAAATCCGAGTTCGTACCGCTGGAACGGAGTTTTATCGTTTTGGACGTAATAGCGGCACTGGATTCTTGGATTTCTACGGAAGTCAGACTGGCTATCAGGGTTACACCTTTGGTGGAGTTGACGGCACTTGGATGACAATTAACTCCTCCGGTAACCTCGGATTGGGGGTTACGCCGAGTGCTTGGGGTAGTGGTCGTACAGTAATTGAAATGCCAACATCGGCATACATAATGTCGCAAAATGTGCAGATCAACTTGCTTCAAAACGCCTACTATGACGGCTCTGCGTGGAGATATAAGAACACCAACTATGCTGCGTATTTTCAAGTGGCAAACGGCGCTCATATTTGGTACAACGCCCCCTCCGGCACAGCAGGTAACGCCATATCCTTCACCCAAGCAATGACGCTGGATGCGAGTGGGAATTTGGGGTTGGGTATAACTTCTCCCACGGTTAATTTGCACGTTTACAACGCAAGTTCAGCAGAAACAAGGATTGCTTCGGCAAACATTGGATTGCAGCTGTATTCCTCTGAAGGCGCAGGAACTTCAGTTATCGGTACGTACACTAACCATGCGTTAGTTTTTAGGACAAACGCCACAGAACGCGCCCGTATCGACACCAGCGGGAATTTGCTGATTGGACGTACTGCAACCGGCCTTACAACGGCAGGTGCAGGCATTAACAAAAATGCGGGAGGTGCTTACTTTGAGGTAGTTCAAGGGGGCAACGGCGTTGCATGTATGTACGCAAACCAATCCTACGGGAGTGGGAGTCAGACCGCTTTTGATATTCGGTTTAACAACACACAAGTCGGAACTATTAACGTAACGTCAACAACATGCACGTTTAATAATTTATCTGACTATCGTTTAAAAGATGTTATTGGGCCTGTTGCTGGCCATGGTGACAGAATTGATTTATTGGAGCCTATTGAATACGCATGGAAGTCTACTGGAGAACTAACACGAGGATTTTTAGCTCACAAGTTCCAGGAGATTTATCCAACTAGCGTTAGTGGGAAAAAAGATGATGTTGATGATGAAGGCAATCCTAAATACCAAACCATGCAGGCAAGCACGGCAGAAGTTATTGCAGACTTGGTTGCAGAAATCAAATCTCTCCGCGCTCGTGTGGCGCAACTTGAAGCCAAATGAAATCTTGCACGCATTGCAACCAAGTAAAGCCTTTTGAGGCTTTCTACGCAAGCTCGACCCACAAGTCGGGCTATACGTCTTGGTGCAAAGTTTGTGAGTCCGATCGCAACAAGGCCAAAAACCAAACAAACCGTGATGCTCGACTTGCCAAAGCAAAGCAATGGCGCGATGCAAACAAAGACAAGCAGGCGGTTTTAACCAAGGCTTGGCGTGAGCAAAATGCAGAGCGTGTGTCATCAATGTACCGTGACTGGGCTGAGCGCAATCAGGACAAGGTAAATGCCAAGTGGATGAAGCGTGCGGCGGGAAAGAAAAGCAGAACACCGCCTTGGTTAACCAGTGATGATTTATGGATGATTGAGCAGGCTTACGATATTGCCGTGCTCAGAACCAAAATGCTTGGTATAGAGCATCATGTTGACCACATTATTCCGCTGCAAGGAAAATCCGTTTCTGGCCTTCATGTGCCTTGGAATTTACAAGTCATCACAGCAAGGGAAAATCGTATGAAATCAAATCAACTCAAGGCTGACGTAGCCGCACTGAAAGGAAACTGAAATGACAACAACTTATAACTGGGTAATCTCTGCCCTTGATTGCATCCCCAATACGCCTGAAGGCGCAGACTATGTTGTGACCGCCCATTGGTCATGTAACGGTACTGATGGCACTTATAACGGCAGCGTCTACTCGACCTGTTCGTTTCCTGTTGTCCAGGGGTCTTCTTTTATCCCTTATTCTTCGCTAACAGAACAGACTGTTCTAGGCTGGATTTGGGCTAACGGAGTAGACCAAGCCGCTACGGAAGCCGCTGTTCAGCAACAAATAGAAAACCAGATTAACCCCCCGGTAGTTACGCCGCCGCTACCTTGGGCAACCCCTGCGGCATAAGGAGCACTAATGGACGACAAAAAAATTGAACTAAGCCTAAGCCTGGTGAACGCCACTCTGCAGTATTTGGGTACGCGCCCGTACGGCGAGGTGTTCCAGCTGGTTCAAGCCATTCAGGAGCAGGCAATCCCTCAGGTGCCGATGCCTGAGACCAAGCCGGACGAAGCTACGGTTCAGTGAGGCTGAAATTGACCCAATAACCATTGGCGTTGCATTTGCCGGGGCCAAAGCGGCGGTAGCCACCATCAAGGAGGTTATCAAGCTCGGCAAGGACGCCAATGAGTTAACCAAGAGTATCGTCGGGTATTTTGATCAGAAGGCCATCATTGAGAAGGCCGAGGCGGTCAAGGAGCGAGAGAAGCGCGAGGCGCTGTGGGACAAGGCCAACGGGGTCAAGCCCAAGAAAACAGATGCAGAGCTAACGTCAGAGGCGATGGAGATTGTCCTCAAGCGACGGGAGCTAGAGAGGCAGGAGTACGAGCTGTACGAGATGCTGGTGTGGTCTGGCCAGGGGAAGATCTGGGATGACATGGTCAAACTCAGAGAGAGCATGAAGCGGCAGATTGCCAAGGAAGAGGCTGAGGCGGTCAAGCAAAAGATCATTGATGCCGCCAAGGCCCAGGACCGCAAGGAGATGATTCAGGACATCCAGCTCTCAGTGGCAATCATTGCGGCGTTTAGTCTAGCGATGTACTGGCTGGTTCAGTGGGGGATTTCAAAAGGATTGTGGAGATGAGTGAGCAGGACAAGACGCTGGGAGTACTAGACAGGGTGCTGACCTACGTGGATAGCCCGTTCAAGCTAATTGCCTTGCTCATCATGTTTGTGTTTGGTTTCTGTGCCTGGTTTGTCTATGCCAACCATGACCTATTGGTCGGGGCTTACAAAGAGAGCCAGAAGCTACCGAGCATTAACGAGGCCAGGGTGGAGGATGCTGCGGCAGTGCTAATTAAGTACGGCGGTGCCCAGACTGTGTCTATATTTAAGGTAAACCCGTTGTTTGGTACGAGGGTTCTTTACCGGGCGTATACCAAGGATGGACGGGATAAACGACTGGAGGGTATTGATGTTGGTCTCTTCACAACTAATCAGGCGAACAATGCGGACGTTGTCAAACTCATGGCAGGAGAAACGCCGTGTGGAGACTACCATAAGCCACAAAGCGAAATCGGCCTGTGGTACGTCGAAGTTGGGGTCACCTACGGCTGTCGAATCTCTGTACCACCGGACGCAACGCGTTTCATCGGTCAAATTACCGTCGGGTTCAAAGATCGACCTGAGAGCATAGAAGACGTGCAATCCCTTATGTCGATTGCTTCATCAATGTTAACCAAAAAGAGTTACTAATGCTGACACTATTCTCTACCCTGATATCCTTCCTAATGGGCGGATTGCCCAAGATTTTGGACTTTTTCCAAGACCGCAGCGACAAGAAGCACGAGCTGGAGCTGGCCCAGATGCAGATCGCCCGGGAGCTTGAGATGCGCAAGCTGGGCTTTGAAGCCCAAGAACGGGTTGAGAACATCCATACCCAGCAACTTGAGATTGAGACCAAGTCCAACGAGAAGGTCTCCATGATTGCCGCCCAGCAGGCTGAGATGCAGGCCATCTACGCCCACGACACGGCGCTCAACGAGGGCACTAGCCAGTGGATGAAGAACTTCCGGGCCAGCGTGCGCCCCGCTATCACCTATGGTTTCTTCCTGTTGCTGGTTGGTATTGACTGCGCCTTGGTTTACCACGGCCTGAGCACCGGCGTTGGTTTCCAAGACATGGCTGACCAACTGTGGGACGACGAGACCCAGGCGCTGTTTGCCAGCATCATTGCGTTCCATTTTGGCGGTCGGGCATTTGGTAAATGAACGTCAGCCCTAAAGCCGTGGCTATGATCAAACACCATGAAGGTGTAAGACAAAAGCCTTACAGATGTCCAGCAAAGTTATGGACGATTGGCGTTGGACATGTGTTGTACCCGGAGCAGGGGAAGTTGCCCATCGATCAGCGGGATGGGTTTGCCTTGAAGATCGAGGATTTCAGGGTCTTCAGCATGGAGGAAGTTGATGGAATACTTCGCGCAGATCTGGCTCGCTTTGAGCGAGGGGTTCACACCTACATCACTGCTCCTCTTACACAAAGCATGTTTGACGCTCTTGTGTCTTTCAGTTTTAACGTCGGTCTTGGAACACTCCAGCGTTCGACGCTTCGTCAAAAACTCAATAGGGGCGACAAAGAAGGCGCGGGTCAAGAACTGTTGAAGTATTGCATGGCTGGTGGCAAAATACTCAAAGGGTTGCAGAACCGTCGGCTTGACGAACACGCCCTGTTCATGTCGTAGGGATCGAGATGCCGCTCAAGAAAATAATGTTCCGGCCGGGCGTGAACCGGGAAAACACCAGATACGCTTCTGAGGCCCTGGGTTCGGTCAATGCTGGCACCGAGGTAGTTGGTGGTTGGTACGACTCTGAGAAGGTTCGTTTCCGCGCTGGCACCCCTGAGAAGCTCGGCGGTTGGGTTCAGATCTCTGCCAATTACTTTAAGGGCGTGTGCCGGTCTCTATGGAACTGGGTAACTCTTACCTCGCTTAACCTGATTGGCGTTGGTACAAACCTAAAGTTCTACATATCCAACGGCGGTGCGTACTACGACATTACGCCTATTAGGGCTACTACAACCCTGACAAACCCGTTTGGGACCACATTAAACTCGTCTACTGTCCTGGTGACTGATGCGGCCGGTGGGTTTGCTGACGGCGCGTATGTAACGTTTAACGGCTCTTCTGCCATAGGTGGCCTGACGTTGCTTGGGGAATACAAGATCTCCTTGCAGTCTGCCACTACCTACAACATAACTGCAGAATCCACGGTAAGCCTGGTCCTCTCGACAGGCGTATTTACGGCCCAGTTTCAGCTGGCCAACAACGTTGAAGTGGTGTTATCCACCACGGGCGCTTTGCCTACAGGTTTTGTGGCAGGCACGACCTATTATGTTGTTAATACTTCAGGGTACACATTCCAGCTTGCCGCCACTTCTGGGGGCACGGCGATCGTTCCGACCGGCACACAGTCTGGAATCCATACGGCCACTGCCAAAGCCACGTCTACCACGGCTAGCGGGGGAGGCACGGTGTACGCTATGTACCAAATCAATACCGGCCCTGAGTACACGGTGGCCTTGACGGGCTGGGGTGCAGGCGGTTGGGGCTTAGGAGCCTGGGGCGTTGGAGCTACTGGTACAGATGCGTTGCGCCTGTGGAGCCAGTCTAACTTTGGTGAAGATCTAGTATTTGGTCCCCGTGGTGGGGCTATGTACTACTGGAATGCCACTTACAACGTGAATGGCGCTCCTGTCACCATCACCATAGCCACCCCTGGCGTGCTGACGGCCAGTGTGAACTTTGCCAACGGGGACGCCATCATGCTGACCACGACCGGGGCGTTGCCGACTGGTCTGACTCCTGGCACTGTGTATTACGTTGTCAATGCGTCTAGTGGGACATGTAACCTTGCGGCTACAGCTGGTGGTACGCCAATCACCACTTCTGGTTCTCAGTCTGGCACGCATACTATTGCGGCTCGGGGTATACCTGTCACCTCTCTGTCTGGCGCGTCTGGTGTTCCAACGATTCAGAATTTGATCTTTGTGTCTGACATCAGCCGGTTTGTGTTTGCCTTTGGCTGTAATGACTACGGGGCTACCGCCCAAGACCCCATGTTAATCCGCTGGTCGGACCAAGAATCTGTGGTGGAGTGGACCCCTGCCGCTACCAACCAGGCTGGCAGTTTGCGCCTATCCCATGGCTCAGAGATTGTGACGTGTCTGCAGACCCGCCAAGAGATTGTGGTGTTTACGGATTCCTCGGTGTATTCACTGCAGTACTTGGGCGCTCCGACTGTTTGGGGTAGCCAGATCTTGGGAGACAACATCTCCATCATGGGTCAGAACGCTACGTCTGTTGCATCTGGTGTGGTGTACTGGATGGGTGTGGACAAGTTCTATAAATACGACGGCCGTGTCTCTACCTTGCGTTGTGACCTGCGTCAGTATATCTATAGCAATATCAACCTGGCTCAGGCTCAGCAGGTGTATAGCGGGACTAACGAGGGCTTTAACGAGGTCTGGTGGTTCTACTGCTCGGCTAATTCAACCCAGATAGATAAGTACGTGGTTTACAACTATCTTGAGGATATTTGGTACTACGGCAACATGGCTCGCACGGCGTGGCTAGACTCTGGTTCCTTGGACTATCCGCTGGCTGCTCCGTATATCAATTCAACATCTAATAATCTGGTGTACCACGAGAACGGTAATGACGACAACATAACCGGCGTACCTGCGGCCATTGACTCGTATATCTCGTCCTCAGAATTTGACATCAGCGACGGCCATAACTTTGGCTTTATCTGGCGTATCCTGCCTGACTTGACGTTTAGAAGTTCTACTGGGGAGACGACTCCTCAGGTCACTATGACCTTGATCCCGTTGCAGAACTCTGGGTCGGGATATACCAATCCAGCCTCTGTTGGTGGTTCGGACAACGCTACGATCAGCCGTATTGCATCGGCCCCGGTTGAGGAGTTCACTGGCCAGGTTTATGTGCGTGTACGCGGGCGTCAGCTGGTGTTTAAGGTTCAGGGTAACCAGTTGGGATTGCAGTGGCAACTTGGAGCGCCTCGTATTGACATCCGGCCTGATGGTCGTAGAGGCAACTCATGACGTTGATTGTCACATCAGATGCTGAACTGCTACGGGTTACTCCCCCGAACTTGCCTCTTGCCCCGGGACAATACAGCTCCCAATATCAAGAGCAGTTTAACAATGTGTTACGGCTGTACTTCAACCAGCTCAATAAGATCGTAGGACAGCTTATGGCCTCCAATACAGAAGTACCAATCTCATTCCCGCCCACAGCCCTGGATGCGTTTGGTCGCCAGCGGGTTAGCCAGCCCTATACCCTGTTTGATAGCCAGAACCGTTACGCTGCTGATAACCAGTTTGACTCTTCGACGACAGGCACAGGGTCCACCACGTTCAATACAAACCAGGCCAGCGTCAGCATGAGCGTGACGGCCGGTGGCGTGGGTTCTGTAGTGCGTCAAACCTACCGGAGCTTCCCATATCAGCCCGGTAAAGGGCTGTTGGTGCTTGCTACCTTTGTGATGGATGCGAGTAACAGCGTCAACCTGTCCCAGCGCGTGGGCTACTTCAACACTGACAACGGCGTGTTCTTCCAGAAAGTAGATGGGGTCAATAGCTTTGTCTTGCGCTCTAACACCTCAGGAACTCCCAGCGATGCCCGTACAGTCAACCAGGCTGATTGGAACGGCGATCCCTTAGATGGGACGGGCACCAGTGGGTATACTTTAGACTTAACAAAACCGCAGATTCTGTGGATGGACTTTGAATGGTTGGGTGTAGGCTCGGTCCGTTGTGGGTTCATCATTAACGGTGAATACATTGTTTGCCACACATTTAACACTGCAAACGTCTATGGCACCACGGTCTACATGACCACGGCCATTCTGCCTGTAAGGTATGAGATTACAACCACGACCTCGGCGGTGGCCGCAACGTTGACCCAGATCTGTTGCTCTGTTGTATCTGAGGGCGGGTTTGAGCAGACGTCAATTGACCATGTGGCACGTCGCACCACAATATTTACGACCATTAACACGGCGGCTACGTTCTACCCGATTGTGTCTATTCGATTGGCTTCTGGTCGGACTGGCGCGGTGGTACTACCAAACCGGGTACAGTTTCTTCCCACAACCAGCCAGAACTACGAAGTGGCTTTGCTGAAGAACCCGACTTTGACGGGAGCAACCTGGGCGGCTACAGTTCCATCTGACAGCAACGTGGAATATGACGTTGCAGCCACGGCTATTAGCTCTATTGGGACCATTGCTCAGACAGACTATGTCACTTCCTCAGGTAGTGCTGGCGTTAGCGAAACAAGTGTTCCGACCGGGTACAACTGGGACTTGCAGCTGGGGGTGTCCTTGGCTGGGGTGAGCGATATCTACACACTTGCTGTACGCACGGTGTCTGGCGCAACAACGGGGGATGGATTGGGGTCCATCTCTTTCTACGATCTGACGCAGTAAGGATTCAACATGGCAGACATGAGTATTGAAGAGATTCTCAGTAACGACCTAAAGAATAACTATCCAGAGGGGTATGCCACTGTGGAGGAGTATGCTGCCGGTCTAGAAGATGCCATAAATAACGGAATGAAAATTATTCGGTCTGGCGACGCGTTGCTTATTTATGACGATGTTGCTGAAGGTGTCGCTGAAGCACACGTTATTAACGGCGGTGTCTCTGTCATAAAAGGTATTCAATATCTTTTCAAGGCATTGATGCAGCTTCGTGAGGATGGTTACAAGGAAGTGCAGATTCCTTACGACAAGAAAGAGTTTGCCGGCATTCTTAGTAAGCTCCCAATCTTCCAGGTAACAACTGAGAAGATAGACGATGGAGAAGGTAGAACCTACCTAACAAAAGTGAGGTTAGCATGAGCGGCGCAAAGAAGGTAGCAAAAAAAGGCCTTGCAGCAGTACGCAAGGTTACGGGCGATACGTATGACGCGATTGGGAGAGTTGCTCAGAAGGTTGGTGATGCCGTAGAGTCGGTATTAGAAAACCCAAAAGCACTTGCCGCTGTTGCCATTAGCATGGCATTTCCAGCTGCCGCACCGTCTATTGGTAATTGGATTCTTGGCGCTGAGCTAGCCGCTGCATATCCGGCCGCTGCAGCCGCTGTGGGTAATATGTGTCTCAACACAGCCATGAACGGTGGCGATGTTGGACAAGCTGTTAAGACCACGGCTCTGCAGTACGTTGGCAACATTGGTTCTCAAAAGCTGACCGAGATTGTTAAGAATGCTGATATTGTTCCTGATGCCTTCGCTAAGAACATTGGGACCACAACAACCTATGCAGCCATCCAAGCTGCTCAAGGTAAGGATCCGACGGTTGCTTTGCTAACTGGCGGTGCTAACGCTTGCGCCCAAGTTATTGCTCAGGAGATCCCTGGGTTTACAGAACTTCCGAAGACCACTCAAGAGCAGATTACCCGTGCTACTGCAGCTGCGATCCAGGGTAACAGCACCGGCGTTCTGAATGCGGCCATTGACTTTGGAGTCAAGTTTGCCAAGGACGAGTACAACGCTTACAAAGAAGCTAACAATAACGGGTTTGGTTATGATGCCGCCGCTTGGAAAGACGCTAAGGCAATTGGAGTTACTGATCTAAAAGATTACCAATATGCAAAAGAGATCGGGGCAGATAACCCATACGATCTTCAGGTTGGCAAAGCAATTGGAGCCAAAGATAACTTTGATTTGCAGTTGGCTAAAGACGAATCTTAGCACTGCTGACGATTTTAATTATGCCAAGCAAATTGGTGTTAGTAACAAAGAAGATTTTGACTTAGCCAAAGATATTGGTGCTCAAAACGCACTTGATATTGACTTTGCAAAGCAGCTTGGTATTGATACGTCCCAGGACTTTGGTTATGCCAGAAACTTGGGCGTTAATAATGCTGAAGACTTTAATTTTGCCAAGCAAGTTGGAGCTCAGGACTTAACTGATTTGAATGTTGCCAAGCAATATGGCATTACAGACAAAGACACGTTAGATCAATATTCAGATTTCCTTGGGCGCGGTACTGAGATAGCATCGACCAACACAATCCAGGGTGCAAATGGCGATGAACTGACAATTGATAACGAGGGTAACGTTGTCAAGTACACCTATGGCACTGGTGAGAATCAGGTTGATTTGACCGAAGAGGTTGCTAAAGCAGCTCGCTCAGGTGGCTACACTTTGCGCGGAGATGATGGAAGCACAATTACCATAAATCCCAATGGCACTGTCTCTGCGACTGAAGCACCGGAGGATGAGTTCCTCCCAGGTGGTCAAAAGAGACCGTCAGTTTCTTATGCTCGTCTAATTAACCAAGCTGCTCAAAACCGGGCTATTACCCAAAAGAGTGAGCAAGGCGGTATTAACGAAGCAACAATTGCTGCCACCGAGCGCATGAAGGCTAGCCCTCTTAACAAGACAGGCTACCAAGTTACTCAAGAAGATATTGCCGGCCTGATCCCCTTGCTTTTGGGAGATGGATCTCAACAGCAGGTTACGGAAGAAGGTGAAGACGGTCTTGCCAAGGTTGAAGTTGGCGGTCCTGAGGATGCTGACATTAACTACTTGGCCAACTTAGGTGAAAGACCAAGTTACCTGGGATCTTTGGAGAAGGGTCGTCCTACTGAGGGAGCCCAGGTTGAGCCTGGCAAAGATGCTGGTGCTGTTACGCGAGGTGCAACGTTTGGCCCTCCGGTTGGGGTTGGTGGTGGTGGAGCTGGTTTTGACCGCTACACATCAAGTGGCCCGGTTGATCCGTTCGGTGGTGGTGCTGGGTCTGGCCAATATGGGCTTCCCAGTGGTGGCGTTGACATAATCAAGACTTTGCAATCCGCCGGTCTACAAGATCAAAGCAATGCAGAGACCCAGCGATTGCTGAATGCTCAGGGCCCTGTGGCGATTGGTCGGATCCCACCTCCAGTTAAGCCCACTGGGTTGCCGGTTCCTGTGGCACCTGTTGCAGCTCCCGCAGCTCCGGCTCTTGCTGCTCAAGCCAATGCGCCTGTTGATCCTTTGAAGCAATTGCAGGAGTACGCAGGCTTGGCGGGTACGGCGGGAAGTGAAACTGTCAACTCGTTATTGAAGTACCTTTTGTCCACGGGCAGCAAGCCCAGAGGAACAGAGGCGTACAAAGACATGTTCGGAAATATCCGTACCCGATAAATGACCAATTGAATAAAATGCCCCCAAGGAGCTAAAAATGGCACTCGTAATGACTGGTGAGTTTGATCCCGAGACTGGGGAACCGTTATGGTCTTATGAAGAAGATCCCCCGATCACAACCACCCCTGATACTTCAACAAGCGATTATGTAACAGAGATCCCTAATACGACCAAGCCTGGCGAGATTGGGTATAACTGGAAGTACTATTCTGACGGCACAGCCATTTCTCCTGAAGGCAAGTACTTTTACCAAGGGCAGCCTGTCTATGACCCCAACAGGGCAACGCTCAACGATCTGGTTTCTCAGATCAGCAAAGGCAATCTGTCTGCTGCATCAGTTTCAAAATATATCTCGCAAAACCCTGCTCAGGCCGCTGGTCTGGTCGGTGGTTTGATGAATTTGAACACCCAGCCCACGTACAACCGGGTTGGTTATCAAGGTTCTATCCCTCAGTTGACGGCCACTCGAGCTGCTGTGCCGTACCAGAACGATCCCAATCGTCGTCCTGGCAGTGCGGGCCGTCAGTACTTTACTGATGTGCAATACACCGCCCCTGGCAACGCTGCAGCCGCTCAACAGCAGGCTGTGGAGCAGGCTAAGCAAATTGCCGCGCAACCCGTAAAGGCTGCTCATGGTGGCTTGATGGCTTTGGCCAAGGGTCGTTACCTGCAAGGATCTACTGATGGAATGTCGGATGAACTACCGGCTGAAATCGATGGAGATCAACCGGCCGCTTTAAGTCATGGGGAGTTTGTTGTGCCTGCTGACGTTGTATCTCACCTGGGTAACGGTAATTCTGATGCTGGTGCCAAGAAGCTCTATCAGATGATGGACAAGATCCGTATGGCTCGTACTGGGACTAAGCAACAAGGCAAGCAGATCAACCCAGACAAATACATGCCTGGCGGCTCGGTGGGCTATGCCGCTGGCGGGGGCATCAAAGGCTATTCCGGAGGTAATTTGGTTGATACTTCTACCAGGCCGGCTGGCACTTCCTACGAATCCAACCTGTCTACTTGGGCTGGTCCTTATGTGACCGGAATGCTGGGTAAGGGGCAGGCTCTGTCTGAGATGCCTTACCAGGCTTATCAGGGGCCACTGACTGCCGGCACTTCTGGCTTGCAGCAACAGGCTTTCCAGACCGCTGGTGGCCTTCAGGTTCCTGGCGCTGTGACCCAAGCAGCTCAGACCGCAGGCAACATTACTGGTCAGATGCAGGGCTTGGCTGGTGCTGCCTTTGGTGCTCCCCAGGCTCAGCAATACATGAACCCGTACCTGCAGGCTTCGCTTGATCCTCAGATCGCAGAGGCTCGTCGTCAAGCTCAGATCACCAACATGGCCAATATGTCCAAGCTGACTCAAGCTGGGGCATATGGCGGTGGTCGTCAGGCAATTATGCAGTCTGAAGCCGATCGTAACTTGGCTACTAACCTGGCCAACATTACGGGCCAGGGTTACAACACCGCCTACCAACAAGCCATGGCTCAGTACAACGCTGACCAGACCCGTAAGCTCCAGGCTTTGCAGGGTGCTTTGAGTGGCACCCAGGCTCAAGGTTCTCTGGGGGCTCAGGAAAGCCAGATCGGATTGCAGAACCTGGCTCAGCAGGCTGCTCTTGGCCAGACCCAGCGTGGCATCGAGTCCGAAGGCATCGCCGCAGACAAGGCTCAATTCGAAGAGGCCCGCGACTACCCGTACAAGATGGTTCAGTACCAGCAGTCGCTGCTCAGTGGCTTGCCGTTACAGACGCAGGCCCCGATCACGCCTCAGAGTTCTGGCCTTACAAACTTCTCGCAGGGCTATACGGCTTTGCAGAGTTTGTTGAATAATTTGGGTATCAAGGGCACGCCCTAAAAGTAAGGATCAATCATGATGCAACCCAGCGCAAATGGCATTGCCTCCCTGTTTCAAGGGAATCCTGCGGCCTTGCAGCAACGCGTTCAAAAAGAGGAACAGGCCAAGCCTGGTTTGCCTCCTGACCTGACAGAGTTGATGGCTCTTCAGATCCTGACTGAGGAGAATGACGCAGCCCAACGCCAGATGGCCATGAACCAGCTCCAGCAGGCCGGTGGTGCCAACATGCCTACGGTGGCTCAGACCCTCCAGGAGCGGGCTAAGCAAGCCCTGCAAGCACGCATGATGCAGGCGCAACAGCAAGCTCAGCAACCGCCCCAACCCCAGCCTATCCCCACTGCTCCACCGGCAGACCAGCCTGAGGCTAGCCCTGAGATGTTGCAACAACTGGCTGCTTTGCAAGCCCAGGGTAAGGGTGGCTTGGATCAATTGCCATCGAATGTGGGTAATTATGCTGGTGGTGGAATCATTGCATTCCAAACAGGTGGTGATACTCCACGTCTAGATAAAGAAGATCCAGAAGAGCGTGATCGTCGAGAGCGTGAGATGGAAATCCAGCGGCTTATCGCAAGAGCAGAGGCTGACAAGCAAGACCGCCCCCGCGTTGTTAGCCAGGTTCCTCCTGGAGGCCCTGATCTACCCCAAGGTATTGCTGGTGCTCGTAGATATCCCAAGCCGCCTGAGGCTCGGATGGAGCCCCCTGCACCTCCCGCTGCTCCGCCTACTGCTCCGCCTGCAGCGCCTCCTCAGCCCCGGCCTGCGCCCATGGGCATTTTGACTCCGGAGCAGGCATCTCAGGTTAAACAAGTTCAACTGGACCGCCTGAACCTGAATCCGTATGAGCGGGAGCGTTTGGCCCGGGAAGAGGCTGAGAAGTTTGTTGGTGCTCCTGAAACTGCTAGCCTGCAATCTTTGGCCGATGAGTC
>Ga0181359_1000008_pt1 | contig 42365 bp, 49 predicted proteins | sample Fa13VDMM15SD_FD_141229 | JGI IMG/M metagenome (GOLD analysis project Ga0181359, IMG submission 141229) | Freshwater viral communities from Lake Michigan, USA - Fa13.VD.MM15.S.D | ecosystem: Environmental > Aquatic > Freshwater > Lake | place: USA: Michigan | collected 2013-09-24 | reverse complement strand
GAAAAGAGGGTCGTCACAAGACGCCAGACCAAGTCGCAGGTATGTGCTCAGTGTCAGTCAGGCGTGCAATGATTTTCAAAGCTTCACGCATACGCTCTAGCGTTGCCTGCCCAACCTCGGTTGAGTTCATCTCTTGCTTGCGCTCAAGGGTTTCTATCTCTTTGCGTGTGCGTGCAAGCAGCTTGTCTCTTGCCTTTGCGTTCTGCTCAGGCGTTGTCAGGCGTTGGAAGGGTACTTTGCGTTTAGCCCTTGTCTTGTGTGGTATTGCCTCGAACGCCAAGGCAATGCGGGTTTTAATCTTGTCAGGCACCCAGTCTGTCCAATGCTCGCCATTGTTTGGTAGTTGTTTCTCTATGGCGATCTGTATGGGCGTTGCATCGAGTGAGGCAAGGGGCTGGGCGAACCTACTCAATAATGTCTCCAACACCAAGATGTACGCATCGAACGCTTCGACTCGTGCCTCATCGTCTAGATCGTATGCACGCCCAACCTTGGCATTATTGAGCTCGTACCGCAGGGGTTTGAGCACCTTGTCCCACTCGGCTTTGCGTTGGGTTCGTGTGATCTTGTCGACACGCTGTGCTTCCTTCGTCTCTGCTACCTCGTCTTTGATGCGTTGCATCTCGGCAGGGTGTATGCGTTCCTTCAATAATCTTTGGTGAAGATCGTTGGGTTTGAGTTTAATGTATGCTTTGTGCATGAGATTATTGAACCTCGTATGTGTGAAATGTTAAAAAAGGAGTGATTAAATAGTTTTGCCATGCGATGCGCCAAGCAGGACACCGCATGAATGCTAGTATACAGCGAAATGTGGCAGGGTATCTATGTATTTTCCAAAAGGGCAACGCCAAGCAAAGAAAGAAAAGTGGCTTGCTTCTGAAAATGTACGCACCCCCTAGAAAAGACTCCCATATATATACGTAATAATAAAAAGATATATATATAGCCAGATTTTGCTGGAACGCTAGTGTTCATGCGGTGTTGCAGGTGGTGCAACAAGTGGCAAAGTTCTTTAATCTCCGCCATCGGTATTTTACAGCACCTATGGTCTTCAATAATCTCAGATAATTGAAGATCGGGGACTGAGTCCCTGTTCAAAGGTTCAGAGTAAGCTGCCTCATGCCACGACTCCACTCTTCAAAGGCTTTGCGTGACTCGAATACAACGCCACGCTTCTCGGGTGCACGCTTACGGAACACGTGGATGTGGTGCTGTGATCCATAGCTGATGGTTTGGTAGTGGTAGTCGATGCCACCACGTGTGATTGTGCCTATCTCCTTGATGATTGGCTGGATTAGATTGCGCATGGTTACTCTCCTGTGATGATGAGCATAAGTTGAAAGCCGAGCAAGAACGATCCGCCAAGCGTGAGCAATGCCCACAGAGGGGCAACGCCGTACTCGTTCATGCCGTTGAAGCCCACGACGATGGATGTGACAAGTGTGAGTGAACACACTATGTGCGAGATGACTGCTGTTGGTTTCATGGTTGACTCCTTAGTCGTATGATTTGAGGTGAGGGTATTCGTCACGCAAGTCTTTGAGTTGCACGCCAAGGGCTTTCGCCCATGCTTTGCGTTTGCGCTGGAAGCACACGAGTTGTACGTCACGAAGACGGATGTAGTAGTTGAAGATATCCCTTGTGGGCATGATGTTCTCCTTGAGAGTTGTATGGGCAGGATCGCCCCGTAAGCACAGCACGCTGTGCTTACAGAGTTGCCTCTTAGCGTATGATTATTGACATGGGGCGTTTGTTACGGCACGCCTCACGATATGCGTGGAACATGATTTGTCTGATGAGATTAAGGTTGCTTTTGCTCATGATGAACTCCTTGAGATTATTGATTGGACACGAAATGAAACAACGCAAGAGCCCCGCCCTTGCGCTGATCGGGAGAAAGGGGACTGAGTCCCCGTTGTGATTATTGAAGACCCTCACGCACAGCGGCGAATAAGGCGTTCACTTGTGCTCTGGTGAGCTGGGCTACTTTGATTTCCTTGATGAGATTATTGACTAACTTCTTTGGCAACTCGACTGCATTGCCTTCCTTCGCACCACAGATGAATGTGACTGTGCGACCAAGTGCCTTACGGCACGCTTCGTATGCGCTAGCATCTGAGTCAAGCACCTTCGTGCCTTCTGCTTTGCCTGCACCTGCAACGAGTGCGACTTTGTACACGAACGCAAAGTCAGGCAACAAGATCGCACGTACGTTGTCACGTGACTTACGACCGAGTTGCTTCTTGAGCGCAACACGTGCAAGGTCTGCTTTCGCAGATGCGTCTCCCTCAGCTTTGATGATGGCGACTTGACTTCTGTTTGATACTGACATGGTAACTCTCCTTGAGTTGAATGGGGACTCAGTCCCCGTTGGTTGTTGTGTCTCCGAGGGCGATCTCCCTCATTGACAACTCTAGTTTACAAAGTATGGGGGAAAATAAACTTGCCTAAAGTCTGCAGAGTTGGCTGTGGCGTTGACCCCACCCTACCCCCACCAGCCCGTTTTGGGGCATGCCGATGGATAGGACATAAACACTGTTCCACACCCGCAATCCAAATTTTCAAAAAACAGGATCGAAATACCCACATTTCAATCCCCCACCCCCCTAAAAATTTTAAAAAATTCCCAAGGATCAATGTCAAAGGTTGGACATTACAATATAAAAAAAGCCCCGAACCTTGCGACTCGGGGCGAAGATGGCAACTCAACAACCATCAAGGAGAAGCAATGACTTGCGCCATCACCGGAAATAAGTGTACACTAACAGCAACGAGGCCACAAGTGCGACGCCAGCACTAACCCTACGCAATGCTAGAACATTTAATTAACGGCGAGTTTCATCCAGAGGTGGTAGACGCCACTGCGGAAGTGCTGTCTTTTGAAAAGGCAGATCCAACTACGACCATCGACGCCAAAGTAAAGACGGCTCAGTGGCTCAAAGACCTAGAGCTTGAAGACGAAGAGATCGAGTCCAAAGCAGAACACGAATCTGCCCGTAAATCTTTTGCAAGTCTCGTGTCAGGTCAACCTGTTGGTAATACGCAACAAGCGCTAGCTAATTTAAAAACCCCTGCTGCAGTGCAGCATTTGGTTGGGATGCTGACAGCATACGATTGGGCGTTTGTCGAGCAGGCCAAGGAACTCAGGGGCTATGCAGTAGCACAAATTCTAAAAGAAGTCAAGCACCCCGACGCCCGTATACGCCTGAAAGCACTTGATATGCTCGGTAAGGTCACCGAAGTGGCGCTGTTTACTGAACGGATTGAGGTCAAGAAAACCCAGATGTCTGACGTGGAGCTTGAGACGCGCATTAAAGAAAAGCTCAACAGGTTCATGGGCGTGATTGACGTTGTCGACGTTGCAGAAGATAAAGATGAAGCCTGAGAACTTCACAACGCTGAGTAAGCTTGAGCTAGAAGCTATGGCCAAGGCTTTGCCGCACATGAGCGTTGAAGAAAAGATGGAGTTGTACGAAGACTTAGAGCTTCGTGAGTCCCGCGCCAGACTACAGGCGGCTAAAACAAACATGCTGGGCTTCGCCCAAGCGGTATATCCGGGCTTTAAGATCGGCCCACACCACAGAAAACTGGCAAAAATCTTCACCGACGTGGTCGAGGGCAGGAAAAAACGCGTGATTATCAACATCGCGCCTCGTATGGGTAAGTCTGAATTCAGTTCTTACCTGTTCCCTGCGTACTTTCTAGGTAAATACCCTGAGAAGAAGATCATCATGGGCACGCACACTGCGGGTTTGTCTGAAGATTTTGGCCGCCGGATACGTAACTTGATTGATTCTGATGAATACAGAGAAGTTTTCCCCAATACGATGGTGGCAGACGATCAAAAGGCTGCCGGTAAGTGGTCTACAAGCGCTGGCGGTCAGTATTATGCTGCTGGTGTCGGGGGCGCTCTTGCTGGTCGTGGTGCTGATTTGTTCGTTATTGATGATCCTCACTCGGAACAGGACGTAAAGTCTAACTCTAGACTCGCGTTTGATACGGCTTGGTCTTGGTTCCAAACGGGCCCACTGCAGCGTTTGATGCCGGGTGGTGGGATTATCATTGTGATGACCCGTTGGTCACTCCTAGACCTGACTGGGCGCCTGATTGACTACCAAACGAAGAACCCAGAGGCTGTTCCATGGGAAATTGTGGAGTTGCCGGCCATCTTGAACGAGGACGAAGAGGACGAGAAGTCGCTTTGGCCTGAGCAGTGGTCACTTGAGGCGCTTAAATCAACGAAAGCCAGTATTGACCCAAGGTATTGGAACGCGCAGTACATGCAGCAGCCCACATCTGAGAACTCGGCCATCGTCAGCCGTAAAATGTGGCGTATTTGGGAGCCGGATGACCCCCCACGGTGTGAATACATCATCCAGTCATGGGATACGGCGTTTGAAACCAAGAACAACTCCGACTATTCTGCTTGTACGACGTGGGGGATTTTTTACAATGAGGAAGAAAACGATACGCCTCAGCTTATGTTGCTGGATGCTTTCAAAGACAGGATGGCTTTCCCTGAACTCAAGGTCGTCGCGCTCAAACACTACAAAGAGTGGGAACCAGACGCGTTCATCGTTGAGAAAAAAGCCGCGGGTGCACCACTGATTCAGGAACTCAGGGCGTTAGGCATACCTGTACAAGAATTTTCCCCCAGTCGTGGTCAACGACAAGATGGTGCGCGTGAACGCGGTTGCAGATTTATTTAGCAGTGGTAAAGTCTGGGCACCCGACACACGCTGGGCACGAGAAGTGATTGAAGAGATGGCCGCGTTCCCAGTTGGGGAGCACGACGACTACGTGGACACGACAACACAGGCGCTGCTGCGCTTTAGGCAAGGCGGCTTTATTGCTTTAGACACGGACGAGAAAGATGACCTTGCGATCTTTCACCGCCGGAAACACGAATACTACTAGGAACACACATGGCAACTAACATCGACAAAGCTCTGTACCAACAACCCATGGGCATCGACGCGCTGGGCGAACAGGAATCTCCTCTTGAGATTGAAATTGTTGATCCAGAAGAAGTCACCATCGGTATGGATGGCATTGAGATCACCCTCACGCCCGGAGAAGATGACGGCGAAGAAGGTTTTGACGATAACTTGGCCGAGTACATAAAAGATGGCGCGTTGCAGTCCTTGGCTGGTGACTTGGTGTCTGACATCGACAACGATAAGAATGGCCGCAAGGATTGGGAAAAGACTTACGTTGATGGTTTGAAGCTGCTCGGCTTACAGATAGAGGAGCGCACAGAACCTTGGAACGGCGCATGCGGTGTGTTCCACCCCATGATTACAGAAGCGGTTGTGCGCTTCCAAGCAGAGACAATTACTGAGACGTTCCCAGCCCAAGGGCCTGTGCGTAGCAAACTCATCGGCAAAGAAACGCCAGAGATGAAAGAAGTTGCGTCTAACGTTGAAGACGATATGAACTACGAGTTGACGGAAGTCATGACGGAGTACCGCGCTGAACACGAGCGCATGCTCTGGTCACTGCCAGCCACAGGCTCAGCGTTTAAGAAGGTCTACTATGATCCCAATTTGGGACGTCAAGTGTCTATGTTTATTCCTGCGGAAGATATGTATCTGCCGTACGGAACAACGGATTTGGATACTTGCTACCGCATCACGCACGTCATGCGCAAGACCAAGAACGAGATTGTCAAGCTTCAGCAAGCAGGCTTTTATATTGACGTTGATTTGCCTGACGCGCCTAGAGACTTGACAGACATCCAGAAAGCCAAGGACAAAGAGACTGGCTTTAGTGACTTGAATGACGACCGCTACACCCTGTATGAGTGCCATGTAGATTTGAACCTTGAAGGTTACGAAGACAAAGACGACTCTGGCGAAGAGACCGGCATCATGTTGCCGTACGTTGTCACGTTGATTAAAGGCTCTAACGACATTCTGTCAATTCGCCGCAACTGGAAGGAAGAAGATGACCTCAGACTCAAGCGCCAGCACTTCGTTCACTACCAATATATCCCGGGTTTTGGAGCTTACGGCTTCGGGCTTTTCCACCTTATCGGGGGCTTTGCTAAATCCGCTACATCCCTCATGCGACAACTTGTCGATGCAGGAACGCTTGCCAATTTGCCCGGCGGACTCAAGACACGTGGATTGCGAATCAAGGGCGACGACACACCAATCGCACCCGGAGAGTTCCGTGACGTAGACGTTGGTTCGGGTACGATCCGCGACAACATCTTGCCGCTGCCATACAAAGAGCCAAGCGCTACGCTGTTTAACTTGATGCAGACCATCGTTGATGAAGGCCGTCGCTTTGCTGCGACTGCTGACATGAAGGTGTCTGACATGTCTGCGCAGGCTCCCGTTGGTACAACGCTGGCGTTGCTGGAGCGTCAACTGAAGGTGATGACTGCGGTGCAGGCTCGTGTGCACTTTGCCCTGAAGCAAGAGTTCAAGCTCTTGAAGAACATCATCCGCGACTACACAGACGCTGACTACACATACACACCCGAGTACGGTACTCGCAAAGCTAAGAAAGCCGACTATGACTTGGTGGACGTTATCCCCGTGTCAGACCCCAACGCTGCGACCATGTCTCAGCGCGTTATCCAGTATCAAGCCGTCATTCAGATGGCGCAGATGGCTCCGGACATCTACAACTTGCCAGAACTGCATCGCGGCATGTTGAACGTGTTGGGTATCAAGAACGCAGAAAAGCTCGTACCAATTGAAGACGATCAGAAACCAACCGATCCAGTGCAGGAGAACCAGAATGCACTCAAAGGCAAACCGCTTAAAGCGTTCTTACATCAAGACCATCAGTCACATATCCAAGTGCACATGATGCTGATGCAAGACCCGATGATTCAGCAGTTCATTGGTCAGAACCCACAGGCTCCCAAGATCATGGGCGCAATCACTGCGCACATTGCAGAGCACGTTGGTTACCAGATGCGCCAGCAGATCGAGCAGCAGTTGGGTATGCCACTGCCTCCCGAAGACGAGAAGTTGCCACCACAGATTGAGATTGCGTTGTCGGGCATGATGGCTCAAGCGGCTCAGCAAGTGTTGATGCAAAACCAAGCCAAGGCTGCTCAGATGCAAGCACAGCAACAGATGCAAGACCCAGTCATGCAGTTGCAGATGCAGGAACTCCAACTCAAAGGCCAAGAGCTAGAGTTGAAGAAACAAAAGATCATGATGGACGCTGCTGGCAAAGCCGACGCACAGGCTTTGAGAGAGCAAGAAGTCAGCGGCAAACTGGAGTTGGAAGCTCTTCGCACAGGCGCGCAAATTAAAGAGAGCGAATTCAAACAACAGTTTGAACAAGAACGTGCTGGCATCCAAATTGGTGCTGACATCGCAAAGAGTAAAGCCCAGATGGAGTTACAAGCGCGTACTACTGCGCTCTCAAATAGTAGGAACCAGAGTGAGCCTAAATCATGATCCAAGACTTCGTACGCGTATTACGTGAAAAATTACGCACTGACATGAACAACTATGCTGATGACTTGGCTGGGGGTTCATGCCGTACTTTTGAAGAGTACCAAAAACTTTGTGGGGTTATTCAGGGTCTAGCCCTCGCAGAGCGTTATCTAATTGACCTTGCACAGAAAGTTGAAGAATCTAATGAGTGATCTTGATCTCTCCCCCGGTGCTTTTGCACTGCCTGAACCCATCCAATCTTTGGATGCACCCGAGCCTGATGCTTCAGACGAAATGAAAGCTACGCAACTTCCCACCCCAACAGGTTGGAAGATTCTTTGCGCTGTGCCAGATGTCGACGAGAAGATTGCAGGGTCAAACCTGTATAAACCAATTGAGTTTATGCGCCAAGAAGAAACAGCAACCACTGTGTTGTTTGTTTTGAAAGTAGGCCCTGATGCGTATAACGACACCGTTAAGTTTCCCAACGGAGCATGGTGTAAAGAGGGCGACTTCGTGTTAGTACGTACTTACTCCGGCACAAGATTCAAGATCTTTGGCAAGGAGTTCCGTCTCATCAACGACGACCAAGTTGATGCTGTTGTGCAAGACCCCCGCGGCTTAACCCGCGCTTGAAAGGAAGAATATGGCTGAACCGTACAAGTTCCCCGACGAAGTCGAAGACAAGAAGACCAACGAGGTTGAGTTTGAGATTGAAGGGGCTGATGAAGTAGAGATTGAAATTGAAGATGACACGCCTGAGCGCGACAGAGGCCGCAAGCCCCTAGACCGTGAAGTGCTTGATCCAACCGATGAAGAGATCGAGTCCTATTCTGACAAAGTCAAGGGACGCATTAAAGAGTTGACCCACGCCCGTCACGACGAGCGCCGTGTCAAAGAAGCAACAATGCGTGAGAAGCAAGAGCTCGAGCGTCTTGCACAGCAGTTGATTGAGGAGAACAAACGCCTCAAGCAAAACGTTTACACAGGACAAGAAGCCATCATTGAGGGCGCTAAGTCAAAAGCCGATACTGAGTTGGCTATGGCAAGGCGTAAACTCAAGGAAGCCCAAGAGTCCTATGACACGGATGCCATCATCGAAGCCCAAGAAGCTGTGATGGACGCAAAGATTCGTGCAGAACAAGTAAAAAATTATCGCCCCACCCCTTTACAGGAAGATAATTTTGAGGTACAAACGCAACAAGCCCAACCTTCAAGGGCTGAACCGGACGAAAAAACTCTGCGCTGGCAGGCAAAAAACCAGTGGTTCGGACAGCAAGGGTTTGAGGAATACACCAGCTACGCACTAGGGCTGCATCAAAAGCTAGTCACAAACGGAGTGGATCCCCGCTCTGCTGAATATTTCGACCAAATTGATGGTCGCATGAGGTCAACGTTTCCTGATTTATTCGGGCAGACAAATGACAAGCCAAGGTCTGGTGAGGTTCAAAAACGACCTACGACAGTGGTTGCCTCTGTATCTCGTTCTACGAGTGCAGGAAAAATTAAGCTGACTCAAACGCAAGTGGCGTTAGCTAGAAAATTTGGTTTAACCCCGCAGCAGTACGCTGCACAAGTAGCAAAGTTGGAGAACTGAAATGGCTGAAACAATTGACCGCTCAAATCGTGACAATAAGTCGCGCGATAAATCTGCTCGTACGGTATACGTACCCCCGAGCAACCTGCCCGATCCGACACCTGATCCAGATTACACGTTTCGCTGGGTAGCGACTCATGTGCTAGGTCAGCCATTAGCCAACAACGTGTCTTTACAGATGCGCGATGGCTATGAGCCGGTGAAAGCAGTGGATCATCCGGAATTGGCTTTGTTTGGCAACAACGCAAACGGCAATGTGGAAATTGGTGGGCTGATGCTTTGCAAAGCCCCCAAGGAACGCGTTGAGGCTCGCGCTGAGTATTACAACAAGCAAGCTCAAGCCCAGATAGATTCAGTTGATAATCATTTCATGCGAAATAATGACCCTCGGATGCCCTTGTTTGCTGACCGCAAGTCAACAACAAGTCGCGGAACAGGATTTGGTTCTGGTTCTAAATAATTTATAGGAGTCTTTATGGCTTATCCAACGGTAGACGCCCCTTACGGGCTAAAACCTGTAAACCTAATAGGTGGACAGGTATTTGCAGGCGCAACCCGCCTGATGCAAATTGCAAGTGGTTATGCCACTAGCATTTTCTATGGTGACTTGGTAAAACGTATTACTGATGGAACTATCGAAAAGGACACTGGCACAACAACTGCCACTCCTTGCGGTGTGTTCTTGGGTGTTCAGTTTACCAATGGTTCAACTGGTCAAGTCCAGCAACAGCAATTCTATCCAGCGAGCCAGTCTATCAAGTCTGGAACGCAGATTTTTGCTGTAGTCGCTGATGATCCTGACACGCTGTTCCAAGTAGTTTCTTGTTCTTCAGGCACAACCGTGGCTGGAATGGGCATTGCTGCTATTGGTAGTAACATTGCTTTGATTCAAAACTCTGGCTCTACCATTACTGGTAACTCCAAAGTGGCTATTGACGAAGGTACGCAAGATACGACCAATACGCTGCCTATCCGCATCATTGATGTGGTTCGTGATACAGCAACAGGCTCTGATACATTTGTTGAGTTTATCGTCAAGATAAATGCAACTATGCACCAGTACAACAACGCAACTGGCGTATAAGGAGCTAAATCATGGCTATTTCCCGCGCACAACTACTTAAAGAACTGCTCCCCGGCCTGAACGCTTTGTTCGGCTTGCAGTACGCTACTTACGGCGAAGAGCACAAAGAAATCTACGAAACAGAGAAATCTGAGCGTAGCTTTGAAGAAGAGACAAAACTGTCTGGCTTCTCTGCGGCTCCTGTCAAGAACGAAGGTTCTGCCATTGCTTATGACAATGCGCAAGAAGCGTTCACGGCTCGCTACAACCACGAAACCATCGCCTTGGGTTTCTCAATCACTGAAGAAGCGGTTGAAGATAACTTGTACGACAGCTTGTCTGCTCGCTACACCAAGGGTCTGGCTCGTGCTATGGCTTACACCAAGCAGGTTAAAGCCGCATCCGTCTTGAACAACGGCTTCTCGGCTGGCGTTTATGCTGGTGGTGATGGTGTTGCTCTGTTCTCTACAGCGCACCCCCTGATCTCTGGTGGTACCAACAGTAACCGTCCTTCAACCAACTCTGACTTGAATGAAACATCGTTGGAAAATGCTGTGATTCAGATCGCTGCTTGGACTGATGAGCGTGGTCTGTTGATCGCCGCTAAGCCTAGAAAATTGGTTGTGCCTCCAGCACTTCAGTTCGTTGCTACTCGTTTGCTCGAGACTAACCTTCGTGTTGGTACCGCTGACAACGACATCAACGCGTTGAAGAACAACGGTTCAATCCCTGAAGGTTACACAATTAACCACTACCTGACGGACACCAATGCTTGGTTCTTGTGCACAGACGTTCCTAACGGCCTGAAGCACTTTGAACGTATGGCCTTGACTACTGGCATGGACGGTGACTTTGATACAGGTAACGTTCGTTACAAAGCCCGTGAGCGTTACAGCTTCGGCTTCAGCGATCCACTGGGCGTCTTCGGTTCACCCGGTTCGACCTAATAAAACAGCCCCACAAGGGTAAGTTTGAGGCCGCCTGCGGGTGGCCTTTTTGTTGTCATAAAGTTAAACTACGATCAGATTGCAGCCGCTGTGGTTGCACAAACATAGGGGCATATTATGAAATTTGAAATGGAATTTGGTTACTTTGGTAACAACAAGCTGTCTATTGAGACTAACGACTTTGACATGATTCATATTTTTCAAGAATTTGTGCAATTTCAAGAAAACTACGGCTGGGCTGTCGATTACATAGCCGTGCCTGATGACGACGAGTTTGACGACGAAGACGACACAGAAGAAGAGTTAGATGGCGCTGTGGCTGACGCTGCCGCAGAAGCTGCTGACAACAAGTGATACTAGGGGGCTTCGGCCCCCTTCTTCTTTTTAGCTTTTTTAACAAGCCGTTCGTCGTGGTGGTGTATGCGGTGGCAGTTGGCGCAGAGCACAACACACTTCTTAACTTCTTCCATAGCCCGTTTGAATGCACGATTTTTTATTAGCTTGTTGACAGATTCTTCTTTTGTACTGCTGTCGATGTGGTGGAAGTCAAACGTAGCAGGGTGGTCTTGCCCGCATTTTATGCACGCTAATGTAGCTTTAAAGCTACGCCACTGATCTTTATATGCCTTGGCAGAAGCCTTGCTTGCCGCAATTACAACGGCTTTATTGTTAGCGTAGTACGTACTTGCGTACGTCTTTTGTTTAGTTTGTTTAACAATTTTATCTTTATACGGCATGTTTGATCCGGTACTTCCAATACAACGCCGTTTTTAAACCCCAAGGTTGAGATGGCTCAAACATTTTGAAACCTATAGCTATCAAACTGTTAGCAGATGCGGGGTTTTGGTTGGTGTCTGTGATGACCCAGTTCATGCCTAACGCTTTGGCTTTGCGAATCCGCGCTTTAATAAACCTCTTCTGAAGCCCGCGTCCACGATGAGCGAGTACAACACCTGCCCGACAAAGATACATAGTGTCAGACCAACGACTAGAGGGAACAACACCAGCGAACCCAGCAGCCTCACCGTTCTGTGTGTAAGCGACATACCAGTAGCCTTTTGTAATTGGATAAATTTTATCGTGGGGAAGACACGCTTTTTGAAGCAACGTCAACAACTGCACCACCTCTGGCTGGCGAGTATCGACAGGGACAACGCGGTATTTCATGCCCTCATAATGCCAAAAGATTGTGACAACAAAAATAATTGTTGCACGCTTAAAAATACCGTGATATAAACACAGTAATCCGGGCTTTCCGGTGCATCAAACAGTCCCGGCTGACGACATACAGATTGATGCACTTAACTTGTATGTAAGGAAAAATCATGGCACGCACTACGTTTCAAGGCCCAGTTCGTTCATTGGGCGGCATTTATCAACAAGGCCCAGCGACTGTCGTTGATATCACAACAAGCACTACATTAAGCCCCGAAGAGCATGGTGGTCGTATCATTGCTGTTGGCGGTTCTTTGGCAGCGGCAGTTACTTTGACTTTGCCCACAATTAACACAACGGCTAACTCCACAACATCTGGCCCCGGTCAAGACCCAAGCACAGCCAACAACGAAGGCGTTGTTTACACAATCTGGGTTCCTACTACCATTTCTACAAGCTCTTTGAAGATTGGTACAACTGCTGCTTCCAGCGATTTGTACGTTGGCGCTGTGATCTCTATTGATTCAGACTCATCTGGCGCTGTAGTTGCCTTCTCTGCTAACGGTTCTTCCAATGATTTCATTAATTTGAACGGTACGACTACTGGCGGTGTAGCGGGCACACGTATTCAGATCGTTGCAATCGCGGCTAACAAGTACATGGTGACCGGAAACGTTATTGGTTCCGGCACTGTTGCTACACCATTTGCAGATTCCTAATCAACCCAAGGGGCTTCGGCCCCTTTTTTAAAGGAGATTGATTATGATGCAAACTGACGTTAAGCAAGGGCATTTAAACCAAAGTGGTTTTTTTGTTCTTGGACGAAATCGCGTTAAAGGCATTTCGTTTTTTGGTTCTGGCACGGATGGCACTGTAGTGTTGTTTGATACCGCTTCTGTACCTGTAACGGCTAGTGTTACTTATGCTCGCTCTGGTACAACTGTGACGGTGACAAAGACTGCTCACGGCTTGTCTACAGGCGCTGTTGTTGGTATTCACTTTGACAGCAATACAAGTCAATCAGCAACTGATGGAAATTACACTATCACTCGCACAGGCGCGGATACATTTACGCTAACAGACATTAACACCGGAACAATTACTTCTACTGCGGCTTCGTATGTAAGTGGCGGTGGTCGGTGGCTGATGACTTACGAAATAGACGGCACTGATACTTTTAGTAACGCACCGTTTATTCCGGGCGAAGGTGTTCTGGCGGTCAACGGCATTTATGCACTGATGACCAACATCGATTCGGTGCAGATTTATTATGGCTAAGAGTCCAGCATGGCAGAGGAAAGAGGGCAAATCCGAAAAGGGTGGCTTGAATGCCAAGGGGCGGGCTTCGTACAACGCGGCCAACCCCGGGAAACCCGGATTGAAGCGTCCTCAACCCGAGGGCGGCTCACGGCGCGACTCCTTCTGCGCCCGTATGGAAGGCATGAAGAAGAAGCTAACCAGCGCAAAGACAGCCAACGATCCGGATTCAAGGATCAATAAGTCTTTGAGGGCGTGGAACTGTAAGGATGGCGGCTATGTAACTGCGGCTGATGGCTGCGCTACAAAAGGCAAGACAAAAGGGCGGATGGTATGACCCAGCATGACACAGCTAAAACAATTGCAGACGGCGCGGCAGTCTTAACGACTGTTGGTGTTATGGCTACGTGGCTTCCGCCTTTGGCTTCTCTGTTCACGATCATTTATCTTGGGCTTCGCATCTGGGAGTCTGATACTGTTCGTGAAATGACTAAACGCAAGAAGGCAGATAATGCCGTCGACGAGTAAGAAGCAACACAATTTCATGGCTGCGGTGGCTAACAACCCATCGTTTGCTAAGAAAGTAGGAGTCCCACAGTCCGTGGGTAAAGAGTTTAACCAAGCGGACAAAAGCCGCAAATTTTCTAAGGGTGGTGATACTATGGCTTCCAAAATGAATCCCGGAATGATGGCAATGATGGCTAAGAAAAAAGGCGCAACCAAAATGGCCGGTGGCGGCATGCCCATGAAAAATGGTAAACCTGCTTTTATCGGTGATGGTAAGGGCATGAACAAAGGCGGTATGGCAATGGGCAAGGTCAAGACAGCCGCCCCTAGCAAAGACGGTATTGCTGAAAAAGGCAAGACCAAAGGTAAGATGGTCAAGATGAACATGGGCGGCAAAGCCTGCTAAGGAGTCGACATGAAACGACGTTACAACGAAGGCGGTGAAACAGACGCAATGGAAGAGGCGAATAAACGCGAAGACATGGCGTTAAAAAACCCCAACGCCAAAGAATATGGCGAGTCTGGCACTTCGTATACAACAAAGGCCGAGCCTAAAACAAAGCCTAAAACAAAACCTAAAGCCGTACGAAGAAGTTTTGACGAGCCTGAGCCTAAACTTATTGACCCCGCTAATATTAGAAGTGGCCGTCGTGAGTTTGAAGAATCACAAATAGCCCCAGCGGATAAAACCAAAATGTCCGTGTCAGAGCGTGCAAAGGCAACCCGTGAGAGCGCTAGAAGCGGTAGCGGTTCAACCGATAAGCGTTCTGTTAACGAGCGCATTCGTTCTGCTATGGGCATGAAAAACGGTGGTATGACTGCTTCTAAACGTGCAGACGGTATTGCCACTAAAGGCAAGACCCGCGGAAAGATGTGTTGATAGTATGATGGCCAGTCGCGGTATGGGGGACATCTCCCCCTCTAAAATGCCCAAGGGTAAGAAGAAAGCCCGGCGGGACGACACTGACTTTACCCAGTACAAAGAGGGTGGAAAAGTAAAATCCAAGGTGAACGAAGCTGGTAACTACACCAAGCCCGGTTTACGTAAACGGATTTTTAACAGCGTAAAAGCTGCCGCAATTGTTGGTACTGGCGCAGGTCAGTGGTCAGCACGTAAAGCGCAGGTCATGGCTAAACGGTACAAAGCCGCAGGTGGCGGGTATCGTGATTAAAGCCCCACAACAATCCCTGAAAAACTGGGGCAAACAAGATTGGACAACTAAAAGTGGTAAAAAATCTTCTGACACTGGTGAACGATACCTTCCAAAAGCTGCGATCAAAAGTCTCAGCGCTAGTGAGTACGCTGCGACGACCAAAGCCAAGCGAGCCGGAAAAGCCGCCGGTAAACAATTCGTAGCACAGCCCAAAACGATTGCAAAGAAAACGGCAGGATTTAGATGACCACTTCAGGAACCACAGCGTTTAACCTTGACCTCACTGAGTTGGTTGAGGAAGCGTTTGAACGCGCCGGTTCGGAGTTGCGTACGGGTTACGACTTACGTACAGCCCGCCGTTCATTGAATTTGATGTTTGCTGACTGGGCAAACCGCGGTGTCAACATGTGGACGTTTGAGCAGGGGACAATTAACCTGACTCCGGGTCTGAACAACTACGCACTACCCGTAGATACAGTGGATCTACTTGAGCATGTGATTCGCACAGGTGCGGGTAGCGCATCCACGCAGTCTGACCTGACCATCACGCGTATCAGTGTTTCTACTTACGCCACGATCCCCAACAAACTGCAACAAGCCCGTCCTATTCAGGTGTGGTATCAGCGTTTGGATGGCCAGACTTCTTCTATTGGCACCACGCTTAACGGCGGTATTACGGCCACAGATACAACAATCACATTAACTTCGGCGGCGGGACTCCCAGCTACAGGGTTCTTGTTGATTGAGTCTGAGACTATCCAATATGGCTACATCTCTGGCAATGTGCTTAATAACTGCTTCCGTGGGCAAAACGGCACGACTGCTGCAACGCACTTAACAGGCGTGTCTGTATTCACGCAGAATCTGCCCTCTGTGACCCTCTGGCCAACCCCAGACAGTAGTGCAACATACCAGTTTGTGTACTGGCGCATGCGCCGTATTGATGATGCTGGCGGGGGTGTACGCACGATGGACGTACCTTTCCGCTTCCTGCCCTGTATGGTGGCAGGTTTAGCTTATTACTTGGCTCTTAAGATTGAGAATGGCGCTGAGCGCCTACCTGTCTTGAAACAACAGTACGATGAAGCTTGGCAGTTGGCTTCTGATGAAGATCGTGAGAAGGCTTCGGTTCGTTTTGTTCCACGTCAGATGTACATAAACTAACGGGTGCGTAAATGGGCAATCGCTTTGCATCCGGTAAGAACAGTATCGCCATGTGCGATAGGTGCGGCCAACAGTTTAAATTGACGGCTTTGAAAAAAGAAGTCATCAAGACAAAGCTTTACAATTTGATGGTGTGCCCAGTGTGTTGGGATCCAGATCAGCCGCAGTTGCAGTTGGGTATGTACCCAGTGGATGATCCACAGGCAGTGCGTGATCCCCGCAAGGACACAACGTACGTTACGGCAGGCGTTAACGCTAGTGGCAGTTTGACTGGCGGTTCGCGGGATATTCAGTGGGGTTGGAACCCTGTGGGCGGAGCCAGTAATTTTGATGTTGCTTTGACACAGAATTACTTGGTGGCAACAACAAATGTTGGTACAGTTACAGTAACAGTTACTTAGGAGTTAGTTATGAAAGACATGACACAAGACAAGAAGATGGTGAAGTCCGCCATCGGTAAGCACGAGAAGAATATGCACCCGGGCAAAGCGCCTACAAAGCTTGCCAAGGGCGGTAAGACCAATGAGATGATGATGCAGTATGGTCGCGGTATGGCCAAAGTTAAGAATCAGGGGAAATAACATGGCCAAGGTTAACAATTTACCCGCTTCGGCGTACGCTAAGCCACACACCATGAGTGGCGCGCCTGTTGTTGCGTCTACAAACCCCGGTTCTGGCGTCAATCGCAGTAAAGCCGACACCGTTAATATGAGCGTTGGTAACATCAGCAAAGCTGCTGGTAACGAAACTACTAAGACATCCGGTATCGTCACCCGTGGTAACGGCGCGGCGACCAAAGGCACGATTGCTCGTGGGCCAATGGCGTAAAGTATGAATTACACTGAACTCAGCAACGCGATCCAAGCGTACACGGAGAACACGGAAGCAGATTTCGTGACTAATATCCCCGTGTTCGTTCAGCAAGCTGAAGAGCGTATATTCAACTCGGTACAGTTTCCGTCTTTGCGCAGTAACGTGACAGGGGTGATGACTACAAACAACAAGTACTTACAGTGCCCCACGGACTTTTTGGCGGTGTATTCATTGGCGGTTATTAACGCCAGTGGTGAGTACGAGTACTTGTTAAACAAAGACGTTAACTTTATCCGGCAGGCGTACCCACAGCCCACAGACACAGGAATTCCTAAGTACTATGCGCTGTTTGGCCCGCGTTCGGATAACGCGGCAGAGTTAACTTTTATTCTTGGCCCAACACCCGACGCGGGATACAGTGCTGAGCTTCATTATTTCTTTTACCCACCAAGCATTACTGTTTCTCCCTATACTTCGTGGCTGGGTGATAACTTTGACCCCGTGCTTTTGTACGCATCTTTGGTTGAGGCTTACACCTACATGAAGGGCGAACAAGATATGATGACTCTGTACAACCAGAAGTTCATGGAAGCTCTTGCGTTGGCCAAGCGTTTGGGTGATGGTATGGAGCGTCAAGATGCTTACCGTTCTGGGCAGTTCCGTCAGAAGGTAACTTGACATGTCAATCATCCAGACCCAGACCACAAGTTTCAAAGCAGAGCTTTATCAAGGCATACATGACTTGACAACTGACGTGATTAAGATTGCCCTGTACACAGCTTCTGCTAATTTAAACGAAGACACAACGGCGTATTCAGCTACGAACGAAGTAGCTAATACAGGCACTTACGTTAATGGCGGGGCAATACTAACGCCTATTACGGTATCATCTTCTGGATACACAGCTTTCGTAAGCTTTCCAAATATCTCGTGGACTGGGGCAATCACGGCTAGATGCGCGTTAATCTATAACGATACCGTTGCCGGTAATCCATCCATAGCTGTTTTGGACTTTGGGTCTGACAAAACATCGACAACCACGTTTACAATCACCATGCCCGCAAACACCGCTACGGCGGCTCTTATCAGGAGTTCAAATTGATTACTACGACCAAAGGCGAAATGGACGAATCATTGCTTGAAAAGCGTGAAGGAACCATTGATAATGATAACGAAACTACCACATGGGTGGAGTATTGGTTAGAGGGTGAATTAGTTCACCGTTCGGCGCACGTTCAACTAAAACGTGCAGTTGTTAGTTTTGGCGAAACCGCTGAATTTTAAGGAAAAATCATGGCAAATACACAAGCAATGACCACTTCATTCAAGGTCGACTTATTTAATGCAGTTCATGCGTTTAACGGTACGGGCGTCCCTGCGCACACAGCATCAACTGCTGATACGTTTAAGGCGGCTTTGTACACGGCGGCAAGCTCTTTGGGTGCTTCAACAACGTCGTACACGGGTGCAGTAACTGAAGTATCTGGAACAGGTTATACCGCTGGTGGTGTAACTGTTACGTTTGGTACCGCACCAAGCAGTTCTGGAACAACATCGTTCTTAACGCCTTCTGCAAGTATCACATACACAACAGTTACACTGTCTACTTCGTTTGATGCAATGCTTTTGTATAACGACACAAACTCAGGCAAAAAATCTGTGGCTGTTTACACGTTCACGGCTCAAACAGTTGCTGCTGGTACGTTTTCACTGACTATGCCAACTAATGATGCAACGACCGGATTGCTGCGAATTGCGTAATTGATAAGTCATGTCCACAGCATGGGGCGCAGGCACTTGGGGTAGTAATACTTGGGGCGGTAGTCAAAATGCGCTCACAGGTGTATCAGCCACGGGCGCTGTTGGGACAGTTGCTTTAGTAATTTCAATTGCGCTAACCGGAGTAGCAGGTACAGGTTCTGTCGGGACAGTTAGAGTTGCAGAAAGTGTAGCTCTTACTGGCGTAGCAGGTACTGGCTCAGTCGGGTCAGTAGGAGTTGCAGAAAGTGTTGCTCTTACAGGGGTATCTGCTACGGGTCAGGTGGGCAGTGAAGGAGTTGCAGAAAGTGTTGCTCTTACTGGAGTAGCTGCTACTGGCTCAGTTGGATCGGTTGGGGTTGCAGAAAGTGTTGCTCTTACAGGCGTGGCAGGTACAGGCCAAGTTGGATCAGTGGGAGTTGCAGAAAGTGTTGCTCTTACGGGTGTATCAGGTACGGGTTCTGTTGGATCAGTAGGAGTTGAGGAAAGTGTTGCGCTAACCGGTGTAGCCGGTACAGGTTCTGTTGGGTCGGTTGGGGTTGCGGAAAACGTTGCTCTTACAGGCGTGGCAAGTACAGGCCAAGTTGGATCGGTTATTTATAGTGCATCAGCCGCAATATCTGGGGTGTCTGGTACAGGCTCAGTTGGTACACTAAATATTGAAACATCGTTGTCAGGGGTATCTGCTACTGGGGCGGTAGGTTCCGTTGGAGTAGGTAGACAGCTTTCTGGGGTATCTGGTACAGGATCGGTAGGAACCGTTGGAACCGGGTTACAACTTTCCGGCGTAGCGGGTACAGGTTTTGTTGGATCGGTGGGAGTTGAGGAAAGCGTTGCTCTTACAGGTGTATCTGCTACGGGTCAGGTAGGCACTGAAGAAGTTGTAGAAAGTGTTGTCCTATCCGGTGTAGCGGGTACAGGCGAAGTTGGGTCGGTTGGGGTAGGTATACAACTTTCCGGCGTAGCGGGTACAGGCGAAGTGGGGTTGGTTGAAGGTGTAAAAAGTGTTGATCTCACAGGTGTAGCGGGTACCGGCGCGGTTGAATCGCTTGGTGTTGGGCAACTGTTGTCGGGTGTTCAAGCTACAGGTACGGTAGGCAGTGTAGGTGTTGGTGTAGCGCTTACGGGCGTTAGTGCAACTGGCAGTGTTGGAACGGTTACATTTACGTCTTTAGTTGCGTTGTCTGGTGTTAGTGCTACAGGTTCAGTAGGCTCTCTTAATATTGCGGTATCGTTGTCAGGAGTTTCAGCAACTGGATCGGTTGGCTCAATTGCACAGGCAATTGCTTGGAGTGTAATAGATGACACACAGACCGCAAACTGGCAGAATATCGGTAATACACAAACAGCGGCTTGGGCTGATGTTTCAACGAACTAGGAGTTAAAAATGGCATCAACATGGTCAGCACTTAAAGTAGAGTTGCAAGGGACGGGGGATAACTCGGGCTCATGGGGAACGGTTACCAACGTCAATCTGGGCGATGCAATTTTAGGTGAAGCTATTACAGGCTCTGCCACGGTAAACTTTGCAACTGATGCAGACGTCACGGTTACCCTCACTGACTCGGCTACAACTCAAGCAGCTAGAAACCTGCGTTTAAACATCACAGAAAGTTCTACTGGCATTGGTTCTGTACGTAACTTGATACTGGGTTCTGGTTGCCAGATTGAGAAGTTTTACCTTATCAATAATACAGGCACTGGAGCCAAGACAGTTAGGAACACTACAGGTACAGGCATATCTGTTCCTGCGGGTAAGGCAACGCTGGTTTACAACGATGGCACAAACGTTGTTGATGGTGCTTCCTACTTTACTTCTTTAACTTTAGGTTCCGCTTTACCCGTACTTTCTGGCGGTACAGGCGTAACAACAAGCACAGGCTCTGGCAACAATGTTTTGTCAACTAGCCCAACCTTAGTCACCCCTATCCTTGGAACACCCACAAGCGGCACTTTAACGAATGCTACAGGCTTACCAATCAGCACAGGTGTATCAGGCTTGGGAACAAACGTAGCAACTTTTCTGGCGACTCCATCAAGTGCAAACCTAGCGGCAGCCTTAACCGATGAAACTGGTAGTGGTGCTAATGTCTTTGCAAACACTCCGACATTGATAGCACCTTTACTTGGTACACCTACATCAGGGGTTGCAACAAACTTAACGGGTCTACCGTTGACTACAGGTGTCACTGGGACATTGCCTGTCGCCAACGGCGGTACGAGCCTAGCAACTCTTACAGCAAACAACGTCATACTAGGCAACGGTACATCAGCACCTTTGTTTGTAGCTCCTAGTACTGCTGGCAATGTGCTGACAAGCAATGGAACGACTTGGGCAAGTTCTGTTCCGGCAGGTGGCGGCATTTCTTATACGCCAGTCAAAACAGCAAACTACACAGCCGCAAACAATGATGGTGTTCTAACCAACACAACGGGCGGTGCTTTTACAGTTACTTTGCCTACAAGTCCATCAGTAGGTAACATTATTGTTGTCGTTGACTCATTTAGTCAGTGGGGTACAAACAATTTAACGATTAACCCTACGGCGTTGATTAAGATTGCTAATAATACGGCTGGCGACACATTGGTTTGTGATATTACGGGTATAACTGTTACGCTTGTTTACACAGGCGCAACTTATGGATGGAATGTTTCTGCACAAATTGGTGGTAATAGCGGGACAGTGGTTACACTAGCTGGCACACAGACGCTTACCAATAAAACCATTGCTTACGGAAGTAACACGTTAACTGACGTAGTAGGTGTAACAGCAACCCAGACGCTTACCAATAAAACATTAACAAGCCCAACGCTGACAACCCCTGTACTTGGAACGCCATCAAGTGGAACACTATCTGCTTGCACAGTTGACGGCACAAACAAAGTTGGCTATCAAAACATTCCGTTGTCTGGAATTAAAACGGCAAGTTATACATTGGTAGCTGGTGATGTTGGCAAGTTTATTGAACTGGGTACTGGAGGCACCGTTGTTGTTCCAGCATCTGTATTTACAACGGGTGATGCAATCAGTATTTTTAACAACACCGCAGCGTCTATTTCTTGCACTTGTTCTGCTGTAACAACAGTTTATAAGGGGGGCACAGATTCAGATATTGCTTCTTTTAGCGTGGCTACACGAGGTGTAGCTACTATCCTGTTTATTACTGCCACAGTTGCTGTAGTCACGGGTAATTTAGCATGAGTGGAATTATGCTTAATTTGGCTGGCGGCTCATTTGGTGGTGGAGTCACGCCTACAATTGATTTGCTAGTTGTTGCTGGCGGAGGTGCAGGCGCGGAACGTCATGGCGGCGGTGGTGGTGCTGGTGGCTATTTTAACCAAACAAATTTTGCTGTTGTCGCTGGCACTCCTTACAGTATCGCAGTGGGTGGCGGTGGCGGTGGCACTGGTAGTAATGGCGGTAATGGAACTAACTCTACATTTTCATCAATAACCGCAGTTGGTGGAGGCGGCGGGTTTATTTCTGGCACTTCAAACTCTGGCGGTTCTGGTGGCGGCTCCCCCGGTGGCGGCTCTGCCGGTACTGGTACTCAGCCCTCTCAAGCTGGCGCTTCTGGAACTTATGGTTTTGGTAATAATGGCGGCGCTAATAGTGGCGACTATGGTGGCGGCGGCGGCGGTGCTGGTGCAGTCGGCGGTACTGGCGGTCTTCCAAATCCGCCGGGCAACATAACTGGTGCTGGCGGTGCTGGTAAGCAATATTCAAATGGTACTTTCTATGCTGGCGGGGGCGCGGGTGCTGGTCGTGACAACTATGATACTGGCGCTGGAGGAACAGGCGGTGGAGGTGGTGGGACGCGCAGTGATCCCGGCGATGCTGGAACAGGCGGTGGCGGTGCTGGCGGTAATGACACTGGGGTTGAAGGCGGAAGTGGTGGTTCTGGAGTCGTAATTCTTCGCTATGCAGACACTTTTCTGGCCGCAACATCAACTACGGGTTCTCCAACAATTACAGTTTCAGGCGGCTTTCGCAACTATAGATGGACTGGTTCAGGTTCAATTACATTTTGAGGATAAATTATGGCTACAGTAGCACTATCAGCAATCATCACCCCTAGCAATGTTGTCACGGCAACAAGCACAAATACACTAACAAATAAAACGCTGACCTCGCCTACGCTAACAACTCCCGCATTAGGTACGCCAGCAAGTGGCGTATTATCATCTTGCACAGTTGACGGCACTGACGCAGTAGGCTTTAGAAATATTCCTGTTAATAGTCAGAGTGCGGCTTACACATTGGTCTTGGCAGATTCGGGCAAAACAATTCTTCATCCTGCGGCTGATGCCAATGCAAGGACATTTACTATTCCCGCAAACAGTTCTGTGGCTTACGCAATTGGGACGGCAATCACATTTATAAATATGACAAGCCAAGTGGTAACAATTGCTATAACGACAGACACAATGTATTTGTCTCCTTCTGGAACTACAGGCTCACGAAGTCTTGCTCAATATGGTTCTGCAACAGCTATTAAAATAACCTCGACAAATTGGCTCATCTCTGGGAGTGGTTTGACATGAGTGGCGCACTACAAGCGGTTTTTCAAAACCAACGCTCATTTGCTTCCGGAAAAACACCTACTGTTGAATATGTAGTAGTTGCTGGCGGTGGTGGCGGTGGTGGTGGAACAGCCGGAGGCGGCGGAGGCGGCGGCGGCGGTGCGGGAGGTTATAGAACTGCCACGGGTTTTGCGGTTGCATCAGGAACGCCCATCACGGTTACTGTTGGTGGTGGGGGTAATGGAGGCGGTGGTAATACTGGCACTAGTGGTAGTAATTCTGTGTTTAGCACCATTACTTCTACAGCCGGTGGCGGCGGAGGAACTCGCGCTGCCGGACTGACAGGCGGTTCTGGAGGCGGCGGCGGCGGCGGAGGGGGCTTGCGAGCAGGGGGCACTGGTACAGCAGGACAAGGAAATGATGGCGGCGCATCTCCATCATCGGGCGATTCATCGGGAGGCGGTGGTGGAGCAAGTGCTGTTGGTGTAGCTGGTGTTGGCAATAATGGCGGTGCTGGCGGTGCTGGCTCAACTGCATTTAATGGAACAGCATACGCAGGTGGTGGCGGTGCAGGTGGTTTAAGTTCCGCTGGTGCTGGAGGTGCTGGCGGCGGCGGTAATGCAGGAACTTCTGGCAATAATGGAAGTCCCGGCACAGCAAATACTGGAGGCGGTGGAGGCGGAGGCGGTCAAGGCGCTACAGACGGTGCTGCTGGGGCTTCTGGTATTGTACTTATTCGGTACGTAGACGGGTATGATGCCGCGATAAGTACAACAGGTGCTCCAACAATTACCGTTACTGGTGGTTATCGTATTTATAGCTGGACTAGCAGCGGTTCAATTACTTTTTAAGGATGGCACATGGCTCACTTTGCACAACTTGATGACGACAACTTTGTACTACAAGTTATTGTGGTACATAACAATGAACTTCTTGATGAGAACGGACAAGAATCCGAAGCAAAAGGCATTCAATTTTTGATTTCATGGTCTGGTGGTTATTCTAATTGGAAGCAAACTAGTTATAACGGAAATATGCGTAAGAACTACGCTGGCATTGGCTACACCTTTGACGCTGGCCGTGATGCCTTTATTTCGCCCAAGCCTTACGCAAGCTGGGTGTTAAACGAAACTACGTGTCGTTGGGGTGCGCCAATACCATACCCCACAGACGAAAAAACTTACGACTGGGATGAAGCTACAACTTCTTGGGTTGAGGTTGCGGCATCTTAAAATGAATGCGCTGGCTCATACTGTTACTGCTGTTGGGGCTAGTTGGAGCCGTAGCCAAGAGCGGATGCCATGTGCGCGAGTTCTATGGGATTGCTTACACAGTCCACGACCCGACCATACGGCACAGAGAAATGATGGCGTGGCTCGACAAGAATGCGCCTTACTGCAAGTCAACCGAATACATGGTGATCTGGAACAACCTAGCAGAGTGGGCGGGCACGGCAGACTCCACATGGTTGCGTAATAAAGTTGTTCATGGCTACAAGGATGCACTTGAACGGGAAAAGAAATGACCAGAAAGCCGATACCCAGACCCAAGAAGCCATCGCCGGACACAAGGGACAAGCTGACGCTGTACGTCACGCTGATGGTAAGTACCACCCTGTGCATCTCTGTTTTGGCTATGGTCGTCAGCTTTATGCTTGGCCTTTGGGCCAAGGAAGTGGACAATGCCGAGATATTCAAGATGATTTCACCCGCTTTTTCTACTCTTATCGGCGGCATGATTGGGTTCCTGTCTGGTATCAAACTCATGCAGAATGACGATTCTAAAAAGGATTCAAAATGTTAGACATATTAAGTGGTGGTATTTTAGGCTCAGTGTTTGGCGGCTTGTTCCGTATGGCCCCCGAGGTGTTGAAGTTCTTTGACAAAAAGAATGAGCGCCAGCACGAACTATTGATGTTTACACGCCAGTGTGAACTAGAAACTCTGCGCGGTCAGCAGAAGCTGGCTGAGATAGGCGCACAACGTGAAGCCGCTATTGACGTAGGTGTTATGGATGCGTTTCAGTCTGCCATAGAACAACAAGCAACAATGGTCAAAGCCGCTGGTGGTTGGGCTGCATCTTTATCTGCATCCGTCAGGCCAGTCGTAACTTACTGGGTGCTGTTTGTGTGGAGCTTCATCCACGTATGGTTTGCATGGAACGCATGGATTACTGGCGCTCCTCCCGTAGAAGTGTTCAAGATAATGATGTCACCTGACTTCTCAGCACTGCTGGCCGGAACAATTAACTTCTGGTTCCTTGATCGTACTTTAGCCAAGCGTGGGTTATGAACCTAGCACTAGCCGCAGAGATGTGTAAACGGTTTGAGGGCTTTCGCTCCAAGCCGTATCTTTGCCCTGCCAACGTAGCCACGATTGGTTATGGCTCTACCTACTACGCAGATAAGCGCAAGGTGACTTTGGAAGATACACCAATGAGTCAGGAAGAGGCTCACGCCCTTTTGATGATTGAGCTTGAGCATACGTACCTGCCCGGTGTTCTGCGTAACTGCCCCGGCTTAATCACTGACGTTCGCAGGTGCAACGCCATCGTGGACTTTGCCTACAATTTGGGCACAGGCCGCTTGCAAACATCTACGTTAAAGAGGAAAATCAATGCCAATGATTGGGAAGGCGCAAAAGAACAACTAATGCTCTGGACTAAAGGTGGCGGCAAGGTGTTGCCGGGACTGTTGAAACGCCGCACGGCTGAGTGCGCACTGCTGGACTAAAAATGCCATTACAGAAGATACTGTTCAAGCCGGGCGTTAATAAAGAGAACACCCGCTACACCACCGAGGGCGGTTGGTACGAAGCCGACAAGGTACGCTTTCGTCAGGGTAATCCCGAAGTTGTTGGTGGGTGGGAGCCTTACTCTGCGGCTACGTACCAAGGCGCATGCCGTTCATTATGGAACTGGGTTTTGCTTGATGGCAGAAACATCGTTGGTGTTGGCACAAATCTTAAGTTTTACTTAGAAAACGGTGGCCTTTACTATGACATTACGCCCATCCGGGCATCTAGCACAATTAATAACAACCCCTTTGTAGCTACAGACGGTTCCGCTACCATAACGGTAACAGACACAAGTCATGGCGCGGTTACGGGAGATTTTGTTACGTTTTCTGGAGCTACGGGACTAGGTGGCAACATCACCGCTGCGGTGTTAAACGCTGAGTATCAAATTACAGTTCTTACCATAAACACCTACACGTTTATAGCCACGGCCACTGCCAATGCAACAGATGCTACTGCTGCGGGCGGCGGTGCTTCTGTCGTAGCGGCATATCAAATTAATGTTGGCCCAGCAAATCAAGTTCCTTTGGTTGGATGGGGTGCAGGTGGATGGGGTTTAGGTGCATGGGGTGTTGGTGCAGCAAGTTTGTCTTCCTTGCGTTTGTGGAATCAAGTTAATTACGGCGAAAATTTAGTTTTTAACCCCCGAGGCGGTGGTTTGTATTACTGGGAAGCACCCACGTTAACAACCAGAGGAGTACTGCTTAACTCACTTGGCGGCAACGTAACATTTACAAGCGCCTCTCCCACAGTTGTTACTTCAACGTCTAACATTCTTTTTACAGAAGGTGCGGCGCTTCAATTTGCTGCTACTACATCTCTGCCTACTGGCATATCTGCGGCAACTACGTACTATGTGTTTGAAGTAAACGGTTTGACGTTTAAGCTTTTGGACAGCGCAGGTGCAGCGGTCAATACATCTTCTACAGGCACAGGGGTATATGTTTCTTTAATTATGGATGTCCCAACAGTAGTTAACACATTTACCGTGTCTGACACATCTCGTTTTGTAATTACGTTTGGCTGCAACGACTACGGCTCGGCTACGCTTGACCCCATGTTGATTCGCTGGTCATCGCAAGACGACATCTACAACTGGACGCCCGACCCCACAAATCAAGCGGGGTTTATACGCATCTCTCACGGATCCGAGATTGTTACTACAGTGCAGACCCGTCAAGAGATTGTAGTATTCACCGACTCGGCCATATACTCACTTCAGTACCTCGGCCCCCCGTACGTGTGGGCACCGCAGCTTCTTGGCGACAATATCTCAATTATGAGTACTAACGCGGCAATTATTGCTTCGGGTATTGTGTACTGGATGGGCGTGGACAAGTTCTACGTCTACGATGGCCGCGTAAATACTTTAAACTGCGACCTGCGTCGTTTTGTGTTTGGTGACATTAACCAACAGCAGGCACTGCAAGTATTCTCTGGCACAAGCGAGGGCTTCAATGAGGTCTGGTGGTTTTACTGCTCTGCGAGTAGCACAACAGTAAACAGGTACGTTATTTACAATTACGCGGAAAAAATATGGTACTACGGCACGATGGAGCGCACGGCTTGGCTTGACTCTGGTTTGCAGACTGTTCCTATTGCTGCCAAGTACAACAGCAGTTTATACACAGGTAACTTAATTAACCACGAGACGGGCTTAAATGACAATACGAACGGCACCGCTGTTGCAATTGATGCTTACATTAGCTCGTCTGAGTTTGACATTGGTGATGGTCACAACTTTGGTTTTGTGTGGCGCGTCTTACCTGACTTAACTTTTGGTGCGTCTACAAATACCCCAACCGCCGTTGCCCCGCAGGTAACCATGACGCTGTATGGTCTGGCTAATTCAGGTTCTGGAACAACAAGCACTGCTAACGGCACGGTTATAAAGGGTAGTACGTACGTAATTACCGAAGAGTTTACAGGCCAAATATTTACACGCATGCGCGGTCGCCAGATGATTTTTAAGATTGGCTCAAACCAGATCAATACACAGTGGCAACTGGGCGCACCCCGTATTGACATCAGACCGGACGGCAGGCGCTAATGGCTGAACTAAACGCAATCCCACCTAGCTTACCACTAGCTCCAAAAGAGTACGATAGCCGCTACTTTAGCCAGTTAAGCAACGTCTTGCGTCTGTACTTTAATCAGTTAAACAATCCCGGTGATATGGGCGGCACAACGTTGAATCTGAATCTTGCCACGTTGCCAACCGAAGCGGACTTTGCTAGCTTGCGATTGGGTGATGTTTATAGAGATACACAAGACGGTGTACAAGATGGTAGCCAAATGCTTCGCATAAAGACGTCAACATGATATTATCAAACAACCCCCATTTTGAGAGGCAAAAATGAGCCTGCATAAGTTTGCCGAACAAGTAGCATCGCAAGGCCGCGGTGAAGACTCTTTACTTGTACACATGACGCCGGACGAAGTCCAGCGCCTACAGCAATTTGCCCAAGCAAATGGTCGTTCGTTGACCATCAATCCTACTACGGGTTTACCCGAAGCTGGCATGCTGTCGGACTTGTTCAAGATGGTTGCTCCTATCGCCCTTGGCGCGTTCCTTGGCCCTGCTGGTTTTGGTATGTCATCTATGATGGCCGGGCTTACTACGGGTGGTATTACGACATTGGCTACCGGCAGTTTGTCTCGCGGCCTTATGGCCGGATTGGGTGCGTATGGTGGGGCGGGTCTGGGCGATAGCTTAATGAATGCGGGTTCTGCAAGTCTGGCATCTTCTGCCGGAGCTACTGCCGGAGCGGAAGCCACGCAACAAGGTTTGTCTGAAGCGCTTAGAGCTCGTGCAATTGACGATGCCGCTATCTCCCAAGGTTTTAATGAGGCTGTTGGTAAAACCACTTCGTCAAACTTAATGTCTGCTGGATTTGACGCAGCAAAAGCAAACCCTATGGCGTTTGCAAAACAAAATCTTGGCAATCTTGCCTACGCTGCCGCACCAATTGCCGCAGGCATGATGGTTCCCACAACCACAAAGTTGCCTGACCCAAAAAACACTGGCTACATTCGGCAGTTTGATTACAACATCAACCCAGAAACAGGCAGGCCCGACCCCTTGTACGGCATGCGAGCCATGACGCCCGTCAAAGCCAGTGAGTTTGGAAACAAAACATTCCAAGGCCAGCGTGATCTGTTTAGGCAACAGAACCCAAACCCCTATCAACTTGGCGTGGGTTCTTTAAACCAGCCCCCACAACAGCAACAACCAACTCCTATGGCATCGGGCGGTATTGTGGCTTTGGCTAACGGCGGATTTACAGACCAGCAAGTCAAAGACTGGTTCCTTACAAATAAAGGCGCGACTGACCAACAAATTGCAGACGCAATGCAACAGTTTAAAGTTGGGACAGATCAAATTGCTCGCGCTACTGGCACAGTAGGACGTGAGAATGAGTACAACACTCGTTTTGTTCAAGCGGTGGCTACGCCTACAACAGACGCTTCTGAATTCTTGACTGCAACTAAGAGTGTGGGTTTACAAGATCAAAACTTGGCTGATGCCTTGTCAAAATCAGGATTGTCGGCAGCATCGCAATATGCGCTTACACATAAGTTGGACGACACTGCCGGAATTGCTACTGCCCCCAAAGCAGCGCAAGATTTCTACAATGCTTACGGCTACAAAGCAGGTGATGCCCCCGGTGACAAAGGCGGCTTAGAAGGTTTGTATGCCAATATTGACTACGCCGCAGACAGATTGCAAGATCAAATCAATGCAGGAAAACTGACGGTAGAACAAGCACAAAACATGTCGCTTGCAGAGATGGAGCGGCTTGGAATTAACCTAGCGGATATTAAAGGCGCAACAGGTTCAGACTTTGCTAATTTGTTTAAAGCCAAAGCTGCCACCGTAACTTGTGGTGCCGGATTTAAACTTAGCCCAGACGGTAAGTCTTGCGTTCCTGAAACAATTGTAGGTACTGTTACCTGTGGCCCCGGAACAAAACTAAGCCCAGATGGTAAGTCTTGCGTTCCTGATGTAGTTACGCCTACTGTAGTTACGCCTACCGTATTCACAAGTGTAGTCCCCGATGGCACACAACTCCCCGGTGCAACGGTCTATGACAACGGCGCGTATGGCAACTACGGCAACAACACTGGTGACCCGCTGACATCAACACCCGGCGACATCATTACAAACCCCGATGGCACACGCACAGTTGTGCCTAACATCCCCGGTCGTCCATATGGCGGCTTCTCGGGCATGGACGATGTCAAAGACGCATACACCGCTGGTGGCGGCAGCTTGGGTTACACAGCCCCCGTACCTAAAACTGCGGCTGAACACAACGCTATGTATAACAAGCTAACGGATGACTCGTTGGACGCATACAACTACCTTATGGGTAAGGGCAAAAATCTAACGCAACGTAAAGCAGAGACAAGAAATAGACCTGTGATGGCGCGGTACGACGAGGCTGTGTTGGGTAAGAAAGCGGTTCCAAGGGCTAAAACAACAACCACCGCAAAGACAGTTGTCGGAGTCCCCGGTAACCCACAATCTTACTTTAATGAAGCCGAGTACCTTGCGGCCAATCCTGATGTTGCAGCCGAGTTGAAAACAGGCAAGTCCGTGACAGGTGAGCCTACACGCTTTACGTCTGGTTACGAGCACTATTTGATGTACGGCAAAGCAGGCGGTCGTGCGTTTACTGGCGATTACGAAGGCTATTTAACCGCTGCTGCTTTGGCTAATGCGGCTAATGCAGTTAATACAGGCGGTGGCGGGGACGGCCCTGCTCCCCCGGGCCCTGACGCTGATTCCACATCCCCTGCTAACAGCGACGCGGGTAATACCGTTGCTAAAAATGGCGGTTTAATGCCTCGTGGCTACGCCATGGGTGGCGGTCTCGGCTCTTTAGGTTCTTACTCTGATGGTGGTCGTTTGCTCAAAGGCCCCGGTGATGGCGTGTCTGACAGCATCCCTGCAACCATTGGCGCTAAACAGCAACCCGCACGGCTTGCCGATGGTGAGTTTGTAGTGCCTGCACGCATCGTGTCTGAGTTGGGCAACGGCTCTACGGATGCAGGCGCTAAGAAGCTCTATGCCATGATGGATCGTGTGCAACGCGCACGAGGTAAGACCACAGGCAAAAACAAAGTAGCGGCCAACAGCCGCGCTGATAAATATCTTCCCGCGTAAGGAATAGATCATGGCAACAGCACCAACACCAACGTCAATACAAGAGTACCAAACAGGTTTTGCGCCTGTCATAGCGCCTTTTGCAGAAACCTTGCTAGGTAAAGCGGAACTGTTAACGGACGTCGACGAAACCCCATACATGCAGTACATGCGGGATCGTCAGGCACAGTTTACTCCTCTGCAACAACAGTCCTTTGAGAACGCAGGGCTCATGCAGACCGCCCCTCAGTTGGGTGATGCCACAGCTATGGCGGGTTTGGCAGGCTTGGGCGCACTCAATACGCAGTACACGTTCAACCCATACCAAGCACAACAGTTTACGGGTAATAACGTTCAAGCGTACATGAATCCCTACACGCAAAATGTAGTGGAGCGCCAGCAGGCAGACGCACAGCGGCAGGGGGAGATTTCCCGTCAAATGCAAAATGCCCAAGCTGCTCGTTCCGGTGCTTTTGGCGGTAGCGGCAATCTTCTTGCCAATAACCAACTCAACGCTTCTTTAATGCGTCAAAAGGGCGACATCCAAGCCAAGGGTCTGCAAGACGCGTATACACAAGCCATGGGGCAGTTCAACCAATCCCAAGCGCAGAACTTGGCTGGACAACAACTAAACGCACAGCAACAACAGTTTGGCGCAGGTCTTGGACTTCAAGGTTTACAAACAGCCATGACAGGCGCTAAGTCTTTGGCTGATATTGGTCAAACACAGTACGGACAGAACCTTGGCCTCTTGGACGTTCAGAATAAGTTTGGTACACAGCAGCAAGGCCAAATACAGAACCAGCTAAACACCGAGTACCAAGACTTCCTGAACTATCAGAACTACCCGTACAAGCAACTGGGCTTTATGTCTGACATGATTCGTGGTTTGCCTTTGACTCAACAGTCTCAGACCATGTACGCACAACCCCCATCAATGATTCAACAAGCGGCTGGTTTAGGTATTACAGGTAAAGCCTTGGGTGTGTTTGCTGAAGGTGGCTCGGTTGACGAGCGTCCTGCTGGTCTGGCAGACTTGGCTATCTATAACATGGCATAAGAGGTAAACATGCTTCAAACACAAAACCCTTACAGCCGTGAACGCATTGATGCTTTGACTACTATGCTGGCGGGCATGGATGCCCGAGGACGGCAAGCCTATGCCGCACAGCACAGAAACGACCCCGCAGTTGTTGCAACTGCAGTACATGTCAACAACATTGTAAAAGCGGCCGAGCGATCTAAAGCGATGCAGGCAGGCGGCCCTATGCCTACTGTTGTAGACCAAAACATTGCAGCAATGACCCCCGCACCAGCGCCAGCACCTGCGCAAACACAACTTCCAGAAGATCAAGGCATAGCCCAGATCCCCACACCTAATATGCAACGTATGGCTGACGGCGGTATTGCTGGTTACGAAGACGACGAAGAAGGCATGGCCACAGGTGGTATGGGCGGCATGTTTAACTTTGCCCAGCAAAGCGAGCCAGTAGTGCGTATGGCTGGTGGCGGTATGGCTGGCTACATGCCTGGATTTAAAAATACAGGCGCTGTTAATGCGGCGTTTGAGGCGGCTCTTCAGAAAACATTGAAGTACGAAGGCGGCTACGTTAAGGACGACGCAGGCAAAGGTGAGTCTAACTTTGGTATCAATAAGTCCGCTAACCCTGATGTTGATGTTAAAAATCTAACTAAAGAAAAAGCGCGGGAGCTTTACAAGAAACGTTATTGGGACGCTATTGGCGGCGATGCTTTGGCTGCAAAAGATCCAGCGCTAGCTACAATTGCATTTGATACTGCGGTCAACATGGGCGTCAGCAAAGCAAGCCAACTTATTGCGCAGTCCAAAGGCGACCCCTCTGCAATGCTTAACTTGCGCCAACAGCACTACAATAACTTGGTCAAAGACAACCCAGAGAAGTTTGCCCCTTACGCTAAAGGTTGGAAAGACCGTGTGGCAGATTTGGCTACGTCTGTCATTCCTTCTGCGGAAGCTGGCACACTACCCGCCAAACCTGCTGCGGTTCCTGCCGACACTAGCTCGGCTGCACAGATCCCCGGCCAGTCTGTACAAGCGCCTGCGTCTAACTACGATCAAACTAACTCGTTCTTTGGTCGGATAGCTGACAGGATGGGCATACCTCTTGAAGCTCAGCGCCAGATTGGTACTACGTTAAATGCCCCCACGCCTTTGGCGCCTGTAGTGGGTTCAACTAAAGCGGGGTCGTCTGGCATTGCTGCTTTGGGCGAAAAGGTTGCCGAAAAACTAGGTCTTTTAAAAGGCCCTCCCGGAAGCATGTCTAAAGCCGATATTGCGGCATTGCAAAAAGACACTAGCGGTTTGAAAGCGTTAGAAGCTACTCAACAAGCCACTAAAGAAGCGCAAGCTGCTGGCGCTACGCTGGAAGAACAAGAGTACTTGCGCAAGATGATAGAAGCCAACCGCGCTAGCCAAGTTCCAAGCAAAGCATCGCAGATTGCGGAAGCCTCGCTGTTACGAGAAGGACAAGATGTGGCCACGGCTCAACGTCTAGCGCAAACAGGCGGAAAAACCCAAGCTGCAGGCCGTGTGGAATCGCTTGCAAATACAGTGTTGCCTCCTGATAGTGCCGCGCCTGCGGCTAATACAGCGGCTGGAAAAATTCCGTTTAAAGGTATTGACGACGCTGAACTTGAGCGTATGCGGGAAGCTAACCAAGCGCCGATGACGAGTAATGACATTGTCAAAGCCGCTGAAGAAGCTACCCCTGCCAAAGAACGCAAGGGCTTTAGCAATGACGATCTGTTAACTTTAGGTTTAAGTTTGTTGGCAAGCAAATCTCCAAACTTTATGACCGCACTTGGCGAAGCCGGATTGGCTACCGTTGCTGGTAAGAAAGAACGCGAGAAGACGGCGCGTGAGCAAACTATGATTGACGCTGAGTTGGGCTACAAAAAAGCTAAAGCCAAAGAAGCTGAAGCCGCGGCTTCGCTTATTGAGCGTGGTGGTAAAGAGAAGAAGATGGAGTTGGAAGCCGAGAAGATGATCCAAAGCCACATGTCTGATTGGATGAAGAGCAATGAAGGCAAGTTTGCCGGCATAAACCAAGATGGTGGTTTGGCTAAACAACGTGAAGAAGACCGTGTTCGCACAGCTATCTATGCAAGCCTTGGACTTCCTTCTATAATGAGATCAGCATCCGCTTCTTCGGGTGTTGGGTTGTCAGCTTCTGACTCCGCACTAATCAATAAATATCTTAGGTAACCGCCATGGAAATCAGCCAAGTCCTTGAAGCCCTCCGCAACGCAGATGCAGCAGGTGATAAGGAGGCGGCAAGGCGACTGGCCCAGATAGCCCGAGAAATGACAGGCGGTGCAAAAACCGCAGAGCGTAAACCCAAAGAAGGTCTTGCCGCCGCTGTGATGAAGGGCTTGGAGTCCTATACCTCACAGGCTAGGACTGCACTAAGCGGGCCAACAGAAGAATCCGCTAGAGCCGGTATTGCACGCGGTGAAAAAATTAGTTCTGAGTATGCGGCGCAAGCAGACCCAGAAAAAGTAATCAAAGCGTACGAAGAAAAAGGCTTACTGCCTGCTGTGGGTACAGCCGCACAAATGGTTCCGTACGCTGTTGCAGAACAAACTCCAACTTTAGCAAGCTCTATTGCAGGCGCTCAGCTTGGTCAAAAACTAGGCAGGCCTTTTGGCGGTGTTGGTCGGTTAGCTGGCGCTGGTATAGGTGCTTTAGCTGGCCGTTTTGCGGCTTCGTATTTACCCCAAGCTGGCGGAAACATTGAAGCGCAAGCACAAGCGCAAATTGAACGCGGTGAACCCGTAGATATCAGTGGATTAAAAGCATACGGAACGGCTGTCCCTCAAGCCGCAATTGATACAGCTACGCAAGGTTTGTTGGTTGGTGGTAGAGGTATCTTGGCCAAGCTTTTGGGCACTACCGAAACGTCACTTGCCCGTAAGTCTGCTGCAGAAGTTGAAAAGCTAGCGAAGGAAAAAATACTTACAACGTTGGCTAAAGGCACTGCTATTGGTACGGTAGCAGAAATACCCGGGGAAGTGTTGCAAGACATGATGACCCGTGCGCAAGCAGGGGAAGAAATTACATCGCCTGAAGCAATTGAAGGCTACGGCAGAACTGCAATAAGTGCTGCGCTACTGGCACCAGTAGGGGGCGCCGCGCGTTTATCCCAACGATCCGGTGCACGGGGCGAGATAGAGCAGCAACAGGAAATAGCGCGTCAAGAAGAGCAGATGCGCCAGCTTCAAGAAGAAGAGACGCGAAAAGAACAAGAGCGCATAGACAAAGAGACAGCCAAGCAACAAGCTGAAGCCGCCAAAGAACAAGCACGTTTAGCCAAAGCAGAAGAAAAGCGTTTAGCCCAAGCTAGAAAGATAGGCACGCCTGAGTTGTTGGCGCAGATGGGTGACGAGACAGTTGTTGGTAAATACTCTGAATTGCCTGATGCAGAGCGTGCGCGTACCGAACAGCTTAATAGCATAGCCAAGCAGTTGGGCTATACCGATGATGAGATCTCAGGACAGACGCCTGAAGGTCTACAGACCATGTTGCGTGAGCGTGCTACTACGGACTTGGAGCAAGCTAGACGTGTAATCCCAGACTTGCAGAAACAACTGCAAGACGTTAGGGCTAAGCAGGACATGCAGAGAGCGCGGGATAAAGCATTGGCTGACGGCGACTTTGATAAAGCCCAAACACTATCCGCACAATTAGAAAAACTGCAGACTACACCAGCAGGATTTGATCGAATTATCTCACTGTCCAAACAGCTTGAGAAAATGGTGCCGGCAGAAGAAAGCCTCAAAAGTACGCTTAAACAACTAAACAAATTAGCCCCTGCTGAAGCGGATCTAGGCTCGGTACGCAAAGCGTTGGATAAAGCTCTGGACGATGGTGACTTTGCCAAGGCTCAAAAACTAGCCGCACAGTTAGAAAAACTGGAAACTACACAAGCGGGGCTTGAGCGTAAGGTTCCCGGTGAGACGATGCCGCGTAGCCTCCGAGCCCTGCCTACTGAACAGGTAGACATGTTTGGCGCTGAATTCCAAAAAGAGTTGGATCAAAGAGATCGCCGGCAAGCACAACAAGACATTGAGCAGATCACTGAGAAGCAACCTGAGTCCCAAGTTAGCAGGGACGAAGACCTGTTTACTGCCGAGCAAGAATACGAAGAAAGTATTAAAGCTAGAGAAGAAGGTAAGAAAAAGACTCTCACTCCTGAAGAGTATGCAGATTCACTGAGCCGCGGTATTGACCCTGACTTTGTTGGCCCCGAAGCACAAGCAGGCAAAGCTGCACCAAAGGTTCTGTATCGCGAAGTGCCCAAGGAGCGCGCGCCAGCAGAGTTCCGCACTCTTTTATCTACGCCAGCCGCTGGCAAACTGCCCACAGGCCCCACTGTACGCATACCTTACATCGTTGATGAAAAGGGTGTTAGCCGTGACTTGACAGAGAAAGAAGCCAAGGAACTGCAAGAGCAAGAGCCAAAGGTTGCCAAGACGGGCGTGGACGAAGCCATTGACTCAGGCATTATCAATTCAGAAGTCAAAGACATTCTTGGTCTCAAAGGTCTTAGCAACAGGAAGCTTGACCTCAACGTCATTGAAGACGCAGAGTTTGTTGAAGGTAAGTTGCGTACCAAGCTCAATGACAGCAAACAGAAAGCGCAAGAACTACTCGATCAGTACATGGCTGATCCTTTTGCCGAAAACAATCTGTACGACACAGAAGGCAACTTGTCAGAGAAAGCCAAAGAGATTCTGTGGCGTGATATGCAGGCGCAGGAACTGGAGCGCCTACTCAAGCATATTGAGGAAGGCAAGCGTGGTCGCCGTACTGCGGCTGGAGAAGAACGCCTTGCCGAGAAGGTAATTGCTGCACCAGAACGTAAAGCAACTATTGACACTACGCTGACCCCCATCGAGAAGATGAACGCCAAAGATGCCAATGAGTTGGCACAGGTTATGGGCGTCAGTGGTGCGGCAGAACTTAAAACTTTAGACAACGAAGCAATCAGTTCACAGCGCCATACGCTGGAAGCTAGACGTCAAAAACAAGCCAAAGACAACGCTTACGACAAGCTGCTTGAAGCGTTGGAAACCAAACGCAAAGCCAAGGAAGCACCACACAAGTACGATTTAATGTATTTGTCTAAGCTGCGTACCCAGTACGTACAAGCGGCATTGAAAGAAGCGGCGCACTTGCGTGCGGCTGAGAGACAGTCACCCCTGTCTAGCGCCCAGATTCTGCAAGCTACCAACGACATGTACGACTCGCTTAAAGAGTTGAGCACTCGGTATGTGGCAAAGCCTGTCAAAGAAACCGTTGTCACCAGAGTCAACAAACTGCAGAAGATGCAGGAACAGTTGGCTGAGTTAAGTAAAAAAGATTACGCAAAATCTCCTGCATTAACGGCAAAACGTGATGCTCTGATAGCTGATATTAACAAGCTAGTTGAGAGCCAGCAAAAACCAATCCGCAACAAGATCAAGGCCAAGCAACAGGAGTCAATGCGTCTACGCGATCAGATGGAGCGCTATCGTCGTGAAGATTTAGAACCTGCCCGTCAAAAATGGTTGGCCATGCCAGAAGGCCCAGTTGGTAGCCAAGCGTATATTGCCCGCGATCAAATGCAACAGCGCTACTTGTTGCGTAAAAAGAAGTTTGACGATTATGCAGCGCACGATTCTAGGGTTACGCAAGACATTACAGACCTGATGAAACGTCTGGACGAGCCTAGGCTTACCAAAGGCAGAAAAGAAAAAGACATACGCCCTGCCAGCCAACGCCCGTTTGCTGACCGCCAAAAAGCGGTTGAGACAATTAAAGAACAGTTGGAAGCGGCTGAAGCCAAACTATTGGCTAAGCCTGAGCGCAAGCGTGTAGAAGTGTCTGAGATTGAGCGTCGTCAGGGATTGTTGGCGCAGATCAAAGAAAAACAAGATCAGCTTGATGCGTTGAAAAACAAGCAAGGTGAAAACGAAAACCGTGCAAGACTGACTAAAGAAATCCAAGGACTGACCGCCCGCTACAACAAACAGCAAGCAGAACTTGGTGAGCGCCAGAAAGCGCCTGAGACACCGCTTAACTTTAAAGAACGACGCGACGAAGCCGCTGAACTGGAAACCCAGATCAAGGAAGCGTTTGCCGCCAAGGACTACGATAAGACAGCCAAACTGCTTGCTCGTATGCAGCAGTTGGATTTGGGCGAAGACTTAGCGTCTGAGCTTGGCACTGATCTTGAGTACAACCAGCGGGTGCTGGAGCGTGCTATCAGAGACACGCAAGGCGAACTTGACGCTCTCGTGGGTATTGCCCCCGGCAAAGAAGTTAAAGTTGGTGCAAAAGTCCCGCGCCGTGGTTTGTCTGAAGAGCAGCAACAGGAACTCAAGCGTCTCAACAAGCGCATGGAAGCGCTACAGAAGAGCCTTGCACAGAATCAAGCATCGCTTGACGACCTCGGACTCTTTGCCGCAAAGGGTGCCGATACTGCTCAGTTTAAATTTGAAGGCCCCGAAGGAGAAAAACGTGCCGTGCAGGTTGAAACACCTGACCTGTTCGCTCCCACCGCCGAACAAGGCGTCATCTTTGACACTCCAGAACAGTTCTTGGGTTCTTCTAAATACGGCAAGATTGCCAAGCTACGTAAAGAAGCAAATCGCCTTGCCAGCATCATGCCTGTGCGGTTTGAAGATTTACAGAAAGCACGTACTGATTACGTGACTGCGCTTGGCGCATTGCAGGATTTACGCAAAAGACCAGAAGCTACACAGTTTAATTACTACGGCGTGTTGGCAGGACAGTACACGTTTCAAGCGGACAGGATGCGCGAAAAGGCGTTCGAGACTAGAGCGGAAGCTAATGCGTCAGGAAATTCTGTATTAGAGCGTAAGGCAAATTTATACAAAGAAGAATCCAAGCGCTTGCAAGAACGTGCCGATCTATACGAAAAAATGGCTAACAACGCAAAGTTGTTAGAAATAAGTAAATACTCGGAAGATCTCCAACAGATTGTTGCTGAAGCCAAAATTCAAGGTCTTGATGTAGAAAACGATAGCCGCGAAATTGGTTTGTCAATGGCGCAGAAAAACGTTGATCGTTTAAAAGCTGCCATGACTGACATGGATGAGTTAGCCCGTAAAAATGGCCTGACCGAACCCGTAGTGAAAGAAAAGCCAGCGGACATTCCCAAAGGCGACGCATTCCAAGCAAAAATGGGCGCGGTTAATAAACAGCTTGCGGCTGTGCGCAATCGCATGAAAGGCGAAGAGCCAGATCAGCGTGCGCAGTCTGAGTTTGAAATTCAAAGTTTGGAAGCTTACAGAACCGAGCTAGAGACTGAGCAGTTTATGCGCACGGCTGAAGGCCGCTTGGTGCAACTCCGTGAAAGTTTCATGGAAGAGTACAGCACCGATGTTGATCCAGCAGAGCCATTTAAAACGGCTTTGGGACGCGCCAGAGAACGCGCAAGAGAGCAGGAACAAAAACAAACGCAAGAAAAAGCAGACTTGATTGAGTCTTTGCGGGAAAGCCGCGGAGAAGTGTTTGACGCTATTAACCGGATGTCTAGGGCCGCGCCCCCTACAAACAAGCAAGCGTTTCTTGACTTCAACATGGACTTGTATGAGTTGCGTGAGCAACTGGCTTCTATTGACGCAAACATTAAAGAAGCCGAAAGCAAAGTTATTGAGGTTACAGAAGCCGAAGTTGAAATGTTTCGCCGTGCCGACAGTGCATTGCAAGATGCATGGGCCAAGCTCAAAGCTGCTGAGAAAGCGCTTACATACAAAGATGAAAAGAAAACAGCGGATTTAGCTAAACGCCGTAGCGCACTTATTTTGTCTCAGAAGGCTGTAGACAACGCTAAAGAAGCCGCGCGTATAAGCGCCAAAGCCCAACAAGAACGCATCCAAACAGGCGCAGGTATACCCAGCACCAAGGTCACCCGCGTCAAAGCGTTGAGCGAAGAAGGCCGCAAGGCAGCTTACGCTTCTGGTAGGTTTGGTGAGTCTCGCGAAGTTCAAACTATGAACGCTGGCTGGACTGTGGAGTACACAGCCGACGGCCCCGTCTTTAATTACAACCCCAAAAACGACTCAGAAGCTACTGACGCGGACAAAAAACGTAAGAACGTTACGGCTAAGAAAGCGTACGACTCGCTTAAGAAGGCGCGTAAGGCGTACAGAAACGCGCTTACAACATTAGACCAGCGCCGTATTGACGTAGCCAAAGAGAAGTTGGATGCCCAAGAACTCTTCATGGAAGACTTGGCAGGCGCTCGATACGTGTCCGTAAAAGAAGTTGTTGGTTCTACGTCTACAGAACTGGATACTAAATGGCAGGTTTCTCAGGAAATTAACCGCTTGCCTAAGAAAGACATCAAGACGTACACCGATGCGCGTGCTGAGCAAGAGAAGCTACGCAAAGAAATTGAGCATGTACGTACGCTTAAAGGGCAGACAGAGATTAGCCAGCAACGCACTGCTGTGCGTAACGCTCAAAACCAATACGACAAGATTGCTTACGAGTTGTCTGAAGTTAAGCGTAAGCAGGAGTACGACATCAGCACGCTCAGCGAGTCGGCTTACGACCGCCGTGTTAAAGACTTAACGCAACAACTTGACCAGACCAAGGCTCGGTTGACTGAACTGTCAACACGTTTGAAACCAATGGAGGTTAAGAACGAAGAGCGCCTTGCTGACCTGACTAAGCGTTACTTTGCGGCTAAGAAGACCGCTGACGAAATTCTGCTGGGCAAGCCGGAAGAAGATACAAAGGGCGCTACCCGTGCCCCTATTGCAGAAAACGTCAAAGACATGAAGGGCGCCATGCGCACACTGGCGCGTGACGAGAAGAACTCAGACATTAAACCGTTGATTAAGCAAAACCAAAAGCTTAAGAGTGCGTCGTCTGAGGAACAGCGGTGTCCGTAGAGCCGCTGAAGGTTTTGCCAAGAAAGACCGTTTGGTAACCATGTACTCTAAGGGTTCGCCTGAGTACAACAAGGCTTTGAAAGAAGTTACTGGCGGCTACGTTAAGCGCTTGATTGACAGTTCTGATGACACAGACGGCACAGTGTTTCGTGTGGAAGCGGAGGCGGTTATAAACCCCATAGCTGAAGCAGAGGCTAAAGCTATTGCTGACAAGTTTGCAAGCAAATTACCAAAAGACGTAAAGTTTATTTACGCCCCGACACTCAGTCAGGCGCCAGTTAAATATTTGAAAGCGTTATCTAACGCCGGTGTAAATGTAGAAAAGTCATCCGTCAAAGGCGGTGTGCTACCTGACGGCACGATTGTTGTTATTGGCGATCAGCACACTGACGCGCTGGACTTAGAGAAGACTTTGATTCACGAAGCCGTAGGTCACTATGGCGTGGACGTGGTGCTTGGCCCCCAAGGTATGATGGACTTGACCAAAGCCATTCGTACTACAGAAGGCGGCATTTACGGTATGGCCAAAGCCTTGGGCGTTGAAGAAGATGTGGTGGCGTCAGCTACTGCATGGGAGCAACGCGCTGTTGAAGCCGAGCAAAAAGGCGAGGTAGAAGTTGCGCAAAAGATTCGCCGTATGGGTGAGATCCAGTCTGTGCGTGAGATGCTGGCGCACATGCAAGAGGCCACAGTCAACGAGACGTTTGTCCAGAAGGCTAGCCGTTATATTAAAGTTGTGCTGGGCGCTATCCGTCAGTGGTTGCGCAATACTGGCTTCTTTAAACTTGCTAACGTTAGTACAAGCGACTTGTACTACACGATGTTCCAAGCTACCAAGCGTATGCAACAGGAGTTTGCAGGCACGTACGAGTCACCAACAGGTTTGATTTCTTTGCGTACCAATTACGCAACGCCTGAGTTGGCTGCGGCTGGCGCTATTGTCGACAAGGTCGTCGCTAAAGATAAAAACCTGTACGACAAGATCAAAGCCAACGGCTCTGGTTTAGCGTTTGAGACGCAGATGGTCGATCGGTTTGCTGGGTTTGAGCGTCTGTCTAAGGGTATGGAAAAGCTCAAAGGCACTCAGATGCTGTACTACTTGCGCATGTACGACCAGCGCATGAACTTTGTGGC
>Ga0181359_1000007_pt1 | contig 47077 bp, 53 predicted proteins | sample Fa13VDMM15SD_FD_141229 | JGI IMG/M metagenome (GOLD analysis project Ga0181359, IMG submission 141229) | Freshwater viral communities from Lake Michigan, USA - Fa13.VD.MM15.S.D | ecosystem: Environmental > Aquatic > Freshwater > Lake | place: USA: Michigan | collected 2013-09-24 | reverse complement strand
AAATCTGGTTGGCCTTTAAAAGACCACCTTCATACTCTTCTTTCGCCTCTGGAAGCATGCACAGAAGGTGATAAGTTACCGGGTCGGGAATCTGTTTGGCTTTTTCTTCAGCGGATTGGCTGAGAATGCCAGACAGGTCCACGGCCTGCACATCAAAGTTCGTCATCATTTGCCTTTATCTTTTGCACGAGGTCTTCAAGTTCAAACTGTGCGGTCTTTAGACCCCGGATGAAGCCGCACAATTCTTTGTAATCTTCAAAGGTCTTGCAACCTCCTTGGCTTACAAATTCCATCATTGCCTTTTCACGCTCAATCAACTTGTTGTTGATGTAGTCAAGGTACTGGTTGTCCATGTATTACTGCCTTGGGGCTTGTTGAGCCTGCATGGCCTGCTGCTGTTGAATCTGCATCTGCTGCTGCTTTGCAGCCATCTCTATTGCATGGGCCTCTTGCATCTGAGCAATTTCCATCTGCGTTCGATACGCAGCCATTTCCGGGTCTTCTCCAACCTTTTGAGCGGCCTCCCTGGCCTTTAGCCCAAGCTCTTCTGCCTTGAGTTGCAAGTCGCCACGGACCTTCATTGCCTTGATCTGTGAGTCTTGCTCTTTGATCTTCAGTTCTTGCATCTGCATTTGGATGAGTGGGTCTTGCGCGGCCTGTTGGGACTGCTGTTGGGCAGCTTGGCCTTTGCTTTGTGCAAGCACTTGCTGCGCTGCCATTGCAACCATTTTTGCCAGCATGACTTCGGCCTCTTCCGGCATTTCTGCGTTGGGCGCAGGCAGGGGGACACCCAGTTGCTCTTCAATCTTTTTGCGATAGGCAAAGGCAAGATGCTCGGATACGTGGGCCATGATTTCGGCCTGCATCTTTGCACTCTGTGGGTTTTGACCAATCTGCGCCATGAGCAGAGGGTCTTGGGTCAAAGCCATGTGGACTGCGATATGCGCATCGTGGTCTTGATACACGAAGGCTTTTGTGGGCTTCCCGGTGAGGAAGGCCATGTTCTCTGACACAGGATCACGCGGGGTCATGTCGCTGTCAATTGGGACAAGCTTCTCTGCGTTTTTGATGCCCAGGACCTCAATCATTTGACGGTGCAGTTGGGGCAGATCGTAGATTTGCGGGGCTTGCGCAGACAGTTGAATGACTGCTTGATACTGCATGATCCGCTGCGCCATGGTTGCGCTGTTGGGATCAGAGACTGGGATGATTTCTACGAGGTCATAGTCCGCTTGCTTTGCGGATGGCTTGCCGCCCTCGGGCTCGTAGTCGTAGTCGGTTGGGGAGTTGTCCCGGATGATTGCTTTGAGAAGTTTAAACTCCTCTTTCATGGAGTTGTGGACCCTGGCCTGAACCGCGCTCATGGTTTTGAGTTGGCGTTCCAACAAAGCCAGCGTAGTGCCCACGGGGGCATTGGCCCCCATGTCACTCATCTTCATATCTGCGACTGAACCCAAGCGCCGTGCTTCGTCGGTAATGCGCTCCAACAAAAGGGCAAGCACTTGGCTTGGTTCTTTGTATGGAAGGGGCATGATATTGTCACGCATCGTGCCGGATGGCACATCTACATCTCGCCACTCACCGGGAGCGATTGGGGTGTCATCACCCTTGATGCGCAGGCCGCGAGTCTTAACGCCGCCCGGTAAATTAGACAGAGTTCCTGCGTCTACCAACTGACGGATGATTGAGGTGCCCGCTCGGGCGTAGCCACCAATTATGTGAATGAGGCCAAGGCCATACACACCAAACCCAGGAATGTATGTGTACTGTACAAAATGCTGACGGCGCAATTTAAGTTTGTCATCTTCATTCCAGTTTCTGCGTATTGAGAGAACCTTGGTCGTGCCCCGGTCGATGGTGACTACGTAAGGAAGAGCAATCCCGTCATCATCCTCATACCCCGGCATTTCGTAGTCAACGCACATCTCCAAGAGTTGGTAGCGGTTGTCTTCGTTGAGTTCATAGCCTTGGTCTTCAGCTTTTTTCTTCTCAATGTCGGTGGTGAACATCTGAGGTTCACCCATCTCCACATCACGGTAGAAACCGGCGACTTGAAGCTTGCGGATGTCATTCTTTGTCTTGCGCATCACATGAGTTACGCGCTCGGATGACCTTGAGTTTGATGCCCCGTAGGGCATGATCAGGTCTTCTGCGGGAATAAAGATGGAGGTCTGCCTGCCAAGGGTTGGATCGGAGTACACCTTCTTAAATGCTGACCCGGCCAAGCCAAGGTTGTAAAGCATGCGCTCATGCTCTGATCGGTACTCCGGCATTTGCTCGGTCAGCCGGTAGTTCATGTCGGTGCGAACCCGCTCGGCTGCGTCTTCTTTGAGCTTGTTGATTGCGCCGATGATTTGGGTCTTGACAGGCCCCTGGGCTGGGAATGTCTCAATGATGGTTTCTGACTGGAACCTGATGGCAGCTTCTGTCAAAACCGTAGAGTAAACCCCGCAGGCACCTTCCCATGGTTCAGTGCGCTCTTCGTACTTCATGCCCAGGACTTCAAGTCCCTTGACATACATATCTGACCATTCCTTGCGAGAGGCGACATCACTCTCAAACTCGCCAATCAGATCACTTGCCAACTTGCCAAGCTCACTTTCATCAATGAACTCTGCGAGGTTTGAGTCAAACCCTTCCTCTTCCGTCAACTCAACCTCAACAACTTCAAAATCCATTGGGCCATCAAGGAAGATTTCTACTGCTGAGTCATCCGACTGGATGTCATCAAGACTGAGGGGAGGCATGCCCAGAGGAGCCCCGCCGATGCCAGATACCATGTTTACCATATCAAATCCTTAATAGAAGCCGCTGCTTTTGCGGCGGAAATACCGTTGTTCTTCAGGCTCATCCGAGTCAAGAGGGATGAAGCCGCCGCGCCGAAAGCGCAAGAGAGCTTGGCTTGTGGAGTCCACCAAGTCGTCATTGTCGCCATTAGGGAACGCAGCAATTTCTTCCATGAGTTCATCTGCCCATCTTGTCTCAGGGCACCACACAACTCCAGACGCAAATAAATCGGAAATTGAGTTAACCCTGGCGATCTTATCGCTTCCCTTGCCGGGTGTGTACTCCGAAAGAGGAATGCCTATCTGCCTGAGTTCATAAATCAAAGGCGCACCAGCGGCCTTTTTCTCAACAATCAAGGTATCGGGCTCCCATTCCTTGTACATCTCCAAAGCTTTTTGTTTAAGCTCTGGGAACTCCATCCTCTTCTTGTAGGCATCCAAACAGATGATGTTTGGCCTCAAATCGCCATTTTTGTTGGGGTGCTGAAAGACACCCCAGGTCGTGCATGCAGAGTAATCTGCCCTGTTTGACTTCTCAAAGGCCGTATCCCAGCTTTGGATGATGTATTCGCACTGAGGAGCCTCATCAGACTCCCAAATGCTCCACTGGTCACGCTTAATGATTGCGTTTCCTTCGGATACGGGGTTCTGTTGGTACTGCGCCTCCCACTTGGCGACAGGAATCTCGGCTTTAATCGCCTCCAACTCTTCTTTTTTCCAAAATCCGGGCCACAAGGGAGAGCCAGAAGGAAGAATTGCCGGAAATTCAATGATCTCCCAGTCGTTTACACCATCTTTTTCGGAGTTTTTGAGGATTGCGCCGGTTAAATCACGCTTTGACCACCGGGTCATCACAATGATGATGGCCCCTCCAGGCTGTAAACGCTGCCGAGGGCCAGATGTGTACCACTCATACACATTGTCAAAGACTGCGGGGTTTCCCTGCTTGGCCTCTTGCTCCGAATGAGGATCGTCAATGATCAAAAGGTCCGCACCCTTGCCCGTAACGGCTCCGCCGACACCAATAGCAAAGTAATCACCGCCCTTGTCTGTGTTCCATCGTCCTGCGGCTTTTGAATCGGTGGACAGTTTGGTGTCAAAGACACCTGAGTAAACCTCAGAGGACACCAAATTCCTCACCTTCCGGCCAAAACCTACAGCCAGTTCTGCGGTGTGAGCAGTCTGGATAATCTTCTTTTCCGGATATTTCCCGAGAAACCATGCCGGGAGCAGGTAAGAGGCAAACTCACTCTTTGTATGCCTTGGTGGCATGTTGATGATCAGCCTCTTGAGTTGCCCCTTGGCAACTCTCTCAAAAGCACTTGCCATGATCTGGTGATGCTTCCCAGAAATAAACCCAGGCCACATGTGAGAGGCAAAGTAGATAAAAGACTCCTTGCACTTCTCAATCCTGTCGTATTCCAAAAGCATCATGATCTTTGCCCGCTCATCTTCTGCGACCAAAGGGATCAACTCCCGATACCTCTCCACCTCCGCTCGACTCATCATAGAGATGCCACTTCCTTCACACTGCGATCAATCAACTTGATCGAATTGAACTTGTGTGGCCTTATCTCCAGAAAACCCTCTGCCTGCAAGATGTGAATCACCCGGTGAATGTTTGACTTGCTCTTCTTTCCAAGACCCCGCGCAATCACGGAGTACGAAGGAGGAACCCTGTGAAGCTTCACATAAGCCTTGATGAAGTCTAATACTAATTGGTTTTTCTCATTCATATTGATAGCTGTTTAAACGATAGCATTTGCGGAGTTTATAGTAGTATTGAAACGTTCGCAACTATTAACCGCAAAAAATATATAGGGGTGGGGGGTGAGCCATTTGGATTGGAAGGGGGGGGTATCAATGGGGGAAGATTTTGTTTGAGTGGATTAGAGCGTATACAGATGCGGGGCCAGACGCGCCGATAAAGGGGCATACCCAGTGGGTGGGGTTCTGTTTACACGCATTTGCCTGCACAATGACCGTTTACACGGCCTTGGCCTTGCCCTTGAGCGGCTTCACGTTGTCCAGTAGCTTGAGGTGGCCGCTTAGCTCTCGACGCAACTGCTCTGCGCTGGGCTTTTCCGGTGCTGCTTCGGTGCTTTGTTGGAACATTCCTGCTGCTCTGCCCATGAGTTCGAGTGCTTTTAAACGGCTCCCTTCTTGCTTGCCCCCTTTGGTAAGTGCCAAAAGCTCTTTGAGCACATACCGTTTGGTGGCGACTACATCCTCCGCAAGCACCTCGACGGTTTCCCCCCATGCCTCTTGGAGTGCTTTTTGGATGCGTTCGTCTTTGCTTAGTCTGTATGCTGCGCTGGTGATTACCTGATCGTTTGCCTTAGCGTTGGGGTATGCGTCCCTGTAGGCTTGACGCATGGTTTTCCCAATGATCAGCCCCTTTGTGAACTCCATCTGCGATGGCGTGAGAGGAGCTATCCGCTTGTATTCCTCTGTCCCTCTGGGCTTTCCGTCCACTCTGATTACAGGCGGTTCTGCCCTAGCTGCCAGCCGTTCCGCTTCGCTGAGTTCCGGCCCGTCATCCTCGGGTTCTTCACCCGGCAAATGTGCTGCCTCAAGTGCTGCCAAAAGCTCATCTTTGCTGGCCCGTCCCGGCTTTTCTGTATTGCTCATGTCATCCCTTCAATCATGTGATCAACACTGTGAGTTTAAACAGCTTCGTTCGCATTGTCCACAGGCTGTGGATAACTCTGACTTGTCCACAGGGTTCTGTGGATTGCTGTGGATAACCCGTGTAGTACTTTCTCATTGCAGACCTGCCTGGGAGCCGCGTTTACACCCTGGGTGATACCTAGGGTGCTTGAGCACCCTAAAACGCCTTGTAGGCTCTCCTGTTGGTTTGCCTTGTCTCACCCTCTTGGCGCAGTGCTATCTATATAGAGTGACTGTCGGCCTTCGGCCATGGGCACTACTGATGCCCTTGCCCTGACTAATACCCCTAGCATTCACTCGGGTAATATTGATAGCCCTTGACTGCTGTTTACACACTAGTGCTATGATTCAGCCATGCACTAGCAATAGCGCACAGGGTGTACAGCCCCTTGAGTCTGTAACGCGAACGGCACGCAATACTGTCGGTCTGAGGCGATACCCGCAAGGGAGCAAGTCAGACAGGGTCTAAGCCCTGTACCTGTCCACCGTGACGGTAGATAAAACATCCCATATGTGATGCAACTGTGATGCCCATTCTGTGGGCATTGCAGTGCCATCCTGCACTTAACTGGAGATACAAAATCATGGCAACACTGAACTACTGGTACTGCGAATGCAATGATGACAGCGACTGCTACAGCATCATTGCAAAGACCAAAAAAGAAGCTGTGGCACAGCGCACACAGCGAGGCGAGGATCGATTCGAAGCACCCGTCAAAAAGACCATAAATTATGCTGATGCCTTCGACTTGTTCTACTGGGCCACCAGCGAGGGCGGCGGTCGTGGGTGCGGCGCAACGTAAGCTGGCCTGACATTTCAGCGGTAAGCCCTCTGGGCTTATCAGTGCAATGTCGCACTTACCTGGAGAGAACGAATGACATATCAAGAACATCACTCAGTGTTTACACGCAAGGCCAAGGGCTACCCGGTCAACGCCTGCCGCTTTGCCCTTGATGACTGCCACCGAACCTTGAAACTGTGGGGTGATGACATAAACCCCGACTACAGCGTCAGGCTGTGGGCTGAGATTGACGCGATGCGGGAGCGCATTGCCCACATTGAACGTCAGCGTGACTGATGAGCCCTCAATGGGCGAAACCCCTTCGGGGGTCTTACGCAACAAACTGGAGAAACCTCATGAAGATTACCGTTTACACCGACCCCGGCCATGGATGGGGCGCAGTCAAGCGCCAAGTGCTTACAGACCTTGGCATCGCCAATAAGGTATCGACTTACTCTTACCAGCGAGGACAGTCCGTTTACCTTGAAGAAGACTGTGACTTGTCCCTGCTCATCAGCGCCCTGCGCACCAAGGGCATCACCCCCGTTTTTGATGAGCGTCATACCGACAAGCGAAGCCCAATTCGGTCTTACGACACCTACCGCGCAACTCTTGCTTAACCCCGCAACCCTGGAGAACAACCATGCAAAAACTGATTGACCGCTACAACATCTACGTGGCCTGCGCCGAGTCCCTCGGCTGGGAAGTGAAGACATTCGATGAGTGGCTGAATTCCTGACCCCACCGTGAAGCTCACCCCCCCGTGAGCTTTGCAGTGTGATCATTCCGATTACCGAAAAGGAGAAACCAATGAGTTACGCAAACAACCAGAACGTCCGGCATACCGCCACACGGGCAAGACACCACCGGGTCAAGGCCCGGTACATCAAAAAGTACGGCACATTCGGAAGTGCCAACACGTTTGCCTTGACGGGCAAACAAGCTGCCCGGCTGGGCCGGGCATTTAGGAAAAACTGAACCCACCGTGATGCCCTGCGAGTCAGGGCATTGCAGTGTGATCCCCGTTAACCCCCCCCTGAAAGGACTGTCATGAAAAACTACATCATCACCGACCAACTCAACGCCAATGCGGTTAACAGCCGCTACGGACGCCCAGCGTCCGAACTTGATCAAGACCGAGCAGTCTTCAGCTTCGAAGCGGCTTCCGATGAGGAAGCGTTTGAGGTCTTGGATGACGCTATCGAATCCGGCTATGCCGGGTACAGCGAGTTCAACCCCCAAAGGGTTAAGGCAAAACTTTGGCGCACCAAGGCCTTCTTCGGCGGCGGCAAGCCGCTGTTTGGTTGACTGACCCTACCGTGATGCCCTGCCGCGCAGGGTATTGCAGTGCGTTCCGCTTTCCGTGTAAACTACAATCACTAGCAAAGGATTTTCGCTATGACTACCACCAACCGCGAAGACTGGCTTTCAGCCGCTGTCTCTGAACTGCGCCCCTTTTTCGATGCCATTGGCGCACCCCTGCCTGCGAACGTCAGGGTAACGTGCGGGTTTCCCTCCAATGCCAAGCGCTCAGGCGCTATCGGCGAGTGCTGGGCTGATACCGCATCGGCAGATCAGACCTTTGAGGTTCTTGTCAGCCCCGTGCTGGATGAGCCCCTCCGGGTCTTTGACGTTTTGGTGCATGAGCTTTGCCATGCCACTGCCGGGGCGATGAATCATGGCGTGAACTTTCAGCGCGTGGCCGCTGCCATGGGCTTGGCCCCCTCTCCCACAAAGGCAGGGTGGAAAGCCACTGGCCGTGGCCCGGATTTTGAATCCAACTACGGCAGCATCATTGCAAGCCTGGGGGGCTACCCCCATGCAGCCCTGACCATGAGCAGCAAAAAGGTGCAAAGCACCCGGATGCTGAAAGCTGTCTGCCCCTCTTGCGGGTACACAGTGCGCCTGACTGCTAAGTGGGCGGCTGTTGGCCTGCCCTCCTGCCCCGCCGATAGCGACACCCTCAACCTTGTTTAACTCTGGAGAACCTGCCATGACTGAATTGCAAATTAAGCTTCAAATTATCAAGCTGCCCATTGCCGTTGTGTTGGGCGCTTATGACGCCTACGCCTCGGGAGCGGCCCTAGAGGGGGCTGCAAATGAACAAAAGAACAAAGCCGCCGATGCCCTGGTGGTCAAGGTCATGTACGGCAAATGCACCCTGCATGACATTGAAACAGCCACCCCCCGCGCCCCTGTGGTGGCCGCTGCTGGCCTAGACCCTGCCGCTGTGCAGGCGATTCAAGCCGCCTCGTCAATGGCCCTGGATGCGTCACAACGTGCGGTGAAAGCAAACCTGAACACTCAGGCTGAATTGACAACTGTGATCGGCAAGATGGCTGGCTTTGAGAGTGCCTTGCTGCATGAGTCCAACACCCGCACTAGGCTGGGCAACGACCTTGCCTCAAAGGTCAACGACAGCCTCGACAAGCTTGACAAGCTTGACCGCAAGATCGGCAGCGTTGCGATTAATGACCGTAAGGTTGACGCCGCTGTAGCCAAGATTGTGGCCGATGCGTTTAAACCCTTCGAGCAGGCCGTGCAAGCTGCCCAGGCGCAGGCGGTGGTGGCTGGCCTTGCATCGGTGCGGGTGATCAATGCCAAGCCCTGCCTGGACGTTTTCGGTGTGGAGGTGGTTGACCGCAATGGCGACCCCCTGCTGGTGGACATTTGGAATGACCCATCTGCCCCGGCGATTGACCCTCACTTCATTTGGACTGCCGACATTCTCCAGCACCTTGTCCTGTCGCAAGACACCGGGGAAAACGTCTGGTTTGGTGGCCCTAAAGGGACAGGCAAGAGTGAGACTGCAAGGCAGTTCGCAGCCATGACTGGCCGTGCGTTTAAACGCATTAATTTTCACAAGTACACCTCGGCTGAAGACTACATTGGCGCAGTGGGCCTGGAGAATGGGCAGACCGTCTTCAAGCGCGGTGACTTCCTGGCCGCATTCACTCATCCCTCGACGGTGATTCTGTTGGATGAGGTGACTAACGCCGACCCTGGTGAGCTTGCCCCGTTGAACGGTTTTCTGGAGCCAAACAGCGCCGTTTCTTTCGGTGGGGCTGTTCAGACCCGCGCCCCCGGTGTGCTTGTCTTTGCTGCCGACAACACCCTGGGCAATGGGGATGACTCTGGCCGCTATGCAGGGACAAGGCAGATGAATTCAGCCCTGGTTGACCGCTTTGCCCGAGTGATTCCCTTTGACTACCTGCCCCTGGATTCTGAGGTGGAGGCGGTGGTGCGTCACACTGGGTGTGACCCCAAGCTGGCTGAACACATCTTGCACGCCGTGCGAGTGGCCCGTTCCCAGGTGACTACTGGCGAGGTGATTGATGCCCCGTCCATCCGGTCTGTGATTGCTTTCATCCGTGCCCTGCGCATCCTGTCTGTCGATAAGGCATGGGCAACCACGATAGCTGCCCGTCAGCCTGCCGAGTCCCTGCCTGGACTGTCTGCAATTTATGCGTCTTGCATCAGCGAGACAGTGATCAAAAACTACCTGTGAGATTAAAAATGAACCTCGAAACTATTTTGAACCGTCCCTCTGTCCGTGGCCTGGAGTTCAGGCTTGGCCTGGAGGCTTACGCCCACAAGGTGAGCAAGGCTCTGGGCCTGCCCACCGTCAGGGTCATTTGGTCAAGCCACACAGCCACTGCTGGCATTGACAAGGGCGGCAACCTGTACCTGTCCGGAGTGCTGGACGAGGCGGTGGTCAGCCGCGCCCTGGTGGTCAAGTATGCGGGTTTCGTGGTGCATGAACTGCTGCACCACAAGTACACAAACTTTTCCTACAACTCAAATATTGCTTACGTCAAGGTTTTGCACAATGCGATTGAAGATGGCTGGATTGAAAACACCGGCATTGCCTCTGGCCTGCTGGGCAACATCGGCCCTTTGCTTGGCGAGTTGATTGATGTAATGACCCGCGAGGCTCTGGACGAGGTGAAAGATTGGAACGACCCCCGCCAGTACCCTTTCATACTGGCTGTCCACTGCCGTGCCCATGCAAAGCTCAAGTGCCCGACCAACCCCAAGCTGACCCCAATTTTTGATGAGGCAGCGAGGCGGTGCTTGGCCGCGCAAAACAGTGCCGACACTCTGGAGATTGCACTGTGGGTTTACAGCCAACTCGAAAAGGCAAGCAAGGAAAAGCCCAAGAGGCCCAGTAAGCCAAAGAAACCTAAGCCCGACGACAAGCCCCAGGATGGCCCACGGGAGCCCCAGGATGGCCCTACAGGCGACGATCAGTCTCCGGGTGAGGGTGAGCCCTCAGATCAGCCCCCGACAGGCCCTATACATTCCCCCGTGGATGTGGAGCCCAAGAGCGTAGAGCCTGAGCTTGAAGGTGGTGGCATTGCAAAGGATTTCAGCACAGATTCAAGCCTGCGCGGCCCTCGCTATCACATCGGTTCTCCCATCCAGGGGCTGACCACAGCCCCCGTGCCTGCCCGTCTGAGGTATGAGGTTAAACGCCTGTTTGATGATAGTGGCCTATCTGACTTCACGCGCAACCGTAAGGCTGGTGTGATCAACGTCCACGCCCTGCCGACCGTGGCCGCTGGCAGCGACCGTGTGTTTAAACGTAGGCTTGAGGTGGAGGGTGTGGACAGTGCTGTTGTGATCTGCCTGGATGTATCCGGGTCAATGTATGAGCGCAGAGGTCCGATGCAAGACCAACCCCCGCTGATTGGCCCCGCTGTGCAGACCTGCCGCGCCCTGCTGGAAACCCTGGATGCTGCCGGTGTCAAGACTGCCGTGCTGCTGTTCGGTACTCACATTTCTGTACCTAAGCCATTCAGTAAAAACGCCAAGCAGGCCAGCGCCATGCTGGGCAATGCTGCCGATGGAAATGGGACCCAAGACTATGCAGCCCTGCGCCACGCTCATCAACTGCTGGCCCTGAGCCCCGAACGCCGCAAGATTGCCTTTGTGATCACCGATGGTCAAGGCAGGCCCGATGCGGTGCGGCAGCAAGTGGCCTCGGGCAAGGCCATGAGCATCACGACCATAGGGGTGGGCATCAAGTTCGATGTGTCCCATATCTATGGACAGGCAGTGCTGGTGGATGACATTGCCGACCTGGGCAATGCAAGCTTCAAGCAAATTAAATTGGCAGCGTAAACCAACCGCCCCCTCGGGGGCTTTTTAAGGAGAGAGCAAATGAAAGCAAACGATATGAGTGAAGACGAGCTATTGATAGCAGCACGCAAGATGGAGCGCGAAGGCGGCGGCTTTGCCGCTGCCATAGCCCTGGCATTCTTCCGTGCAGACAGCACCAACCAAGTGCTGTTGGTCAACGCCTTCGGGCATCTGTTCGAGAGGTACGCAGATGAATAACCCACAGCAGCTACGCAACCGGCTCATGGAGCAGGGCTACACATGGGACGAGGCCGAGCAGCAAGTCATGGACTGGGCGTCAGACGCCTACGACCAAGAGCAAGACCGCAAGGCCGACGAGTATTTTCTCAACCGTAAAGAAGGAGATGGCAAATGAAAGTAAAAGTATGTGATGCAACGCCAGTGCAGTTGGGCTGGATGGTGGCGAAGTGCGAAGGGGTCATCAACGGAGATGATTTGGATATAGGCTTCATTCTGGAGAAAGGCTATTCCCCTCCAACTAATTGGGCACAAGCTGGCCCGATCATTGAGCGTGAGGAGATCAGCATTAGCCGCGAGTTCGCGTCCAGCCGCGTTGAGTGGGCAGCATGGACGCCAGCACCCATCCGGGATGATGCCGAAGCGTTTGGCTACGGCCCCACACCACTCATCGCAGCCATGCGCTGCTATGTGGCCTCAAAGTTGGGTGATGAGGTGGAGATACCGGGGGAACTGGCATGAGACTGTTCAAGATTCAATTGATTACTTATGCGATTGTCCTTGTGGTGATTTACTTTGATCTTTTCGTTTGGAGGCCATGATGACCGTAGTTCAGATCACTGACGCTCTGCGTCAATCAAACATGAAGGTAACCATCCACGACATCGGCAGAACCAACTACGTTGATTTTGTCTTGGCAGTTGTCATCGACGAGCCGGTGGACATTTGGTATGCCGCAAAGGCACTTGAAGGTTTAAACGTTACCGCGAGCGTCCGGGGCAATATGTTGTTCTTCCCTGAGATGAAGCTGAGCGCAGAGGATTACAGATACATCTGTGATGCGTATTAAGACCCTGCACGACCCATGCCCTCACTTCACAAGACAGGCGCAACTCTTTTCACATTTAATCGAGGTCCACCAAGACAAAAGCAAAATCAAACGATGGGAGACATACATTAAGTACGATCCCAGGCGGCAGATGTGGTGCGTTTACACGCATCACGACACTCCAATCATTAGCGGCAGATACAAAACAATTACCACCGCTGTGTTTTACGCATCCAAATAAAAGGGGGGCAGAAGTTAAGTCTTCTGCCCCCCTCTTTTTTTTCGTCTGTACTTTTTAGAAGGTGTCCAGGTTCTCCGTGTAGGTTCCCGCTGTCTTGTTGAAGATCAGAGTGGTTTCACCCTGTGTGCCCACCCACCTGTAGCGGCACTTCCAAACTGCCAACTCTGTGAAGGTGTCCTTTCGGTGGATGGTGATGCCGCAATCTGTCTTGGCCCACCATGCCATTGACCCGCTGATTGACATTCCGTCCGGCCTGGGTTGCTCAACACCCGACCTGTTGATCTTGCTGGGATGGGCCACGAACCATGTGTGAACATCGTTGGTCATGCAAAACTTCTTGACCTTGGTGAGAAGGTCACTGATCGCATTTGTCTCTGACTTGTCTGCGTTGGGCATCTCAATGTAGTTGTACGGGTCTATCACCAACCCGCGAACCCCCATTCTCTTGACCGCCGCCCTGGCCCTGGTCAGGATTGAATCTAAGGTGCTGGGTTCTTCCCCGTTGGTGTCAATGAAAAGAAAATGCTCATTGACCCATTTAAACGCATCATCGGCCACCTCTTTGCTCATCCTTGAACGTCCCTCATAGAAGGATTGATGTGTGTAAAGTTCCATGAGGCGGGTGATGTGGACCTCTGGCTGGTTTTCAAACGAGCAGATGGCAAACTTCCAATCCTGTCCCCTTGCAAGGTTGACCATTAGCTGGTCAACGAAGTTCGACTTACCCGATGAGGGGTAGCCTGTCACCACCGTCAACTGCCCCGGCGCGACTGTGTAGATGTTGTCCACCGATGGGTATCCTGTGCTAAAGCCTTTTCCCGAGCCCTTTGAGTACAGGTCATTTATCTTGTCGATGTATGCGGTTGCCTCAGAGACTCCGTTGATTGGATAAGCTTCTGCGTTGTCGATGATGTTGTTTAAACGCTCAACCGGAGTTTCTAAAGCTGCCGGGTTGTCGTCTAGCCATGCTTCGTTTAAATCTTTCCACTCAAACTTGGCAAGGCGGCATTTCTCTTTGCCGATGCGCCTTGCGAGTTCTTCCGCGAGAGCCTGCCCTGGCCCGTCTTGGTCTGTGGCAAGGATGACGTAGGGAACTGCGTCAATGATTTCTCGGGCATTCCAGACATAGCCAAACTTCTTGTCCTCGCTGGGCATGACCTTGCCATCTGCGACCTTGACCGGAGCGCCAGAGGGGACGCTAACCACGTTCATGATGCCTGCCTCAATGGCGGTCAGGCAATCCATCTCGCCCTCGACTATTACGAGAGGGGCCGTCTTGTCTATCTTGTCTATGCCAAAGAAGTCATGGGCTCCACCTGCGTCTTGGGTGAAGTCCTTGGCCTCAATGCTGCGGTACTTGGCTGAGACAAGAGCCCCGCTGCGGTAGTAGGGGAACCCCACTGCGGCGGTGGGTTTGCTGAGCCGGGAAAAGAACTTCTCTGATGCAAACAACTTGAAGTGGTCTGCGGTTTTCTTTGAGATGCCCCGCGATTTAAGCCAATCGTAGTGCTGCTGCTCAAGCCTGTTACTGACGATGGCCGGGGATGGTACTGCAATCAATTTTCTCTCCTGGGGTTGTACTGACCCTTCGACATAGCAGTGATGGCAGAAGTACACGACCGCCCCATCATCCTTGCGGGTCAAGGTCATGTCTTTTATGTTTTGTTTCCTGCGCTCCGGGGTGCAGAACGGGCAGATGACCCGTGTGGACTGACTGAAGCTTGTTTGTTCTACGAGTGCTTCAATCACTTCACCGCACCCGTATTGGTACGTTTAAACGACCTGTTGACCGAGGCTGGTTTAGCTTTTAAGTTGCTGCGGGTTGTTGTGCCCCCTTTACTGAGAGGGGTCATGTGGTCAACGTCCTTTCCATCTCCTTTGCGAACAACCCCTTCGGCCTCCAGCATCCTTCGGGCTTTGTTGCGCTGCGCTCTTTTCTTTTTGACTGCCGGAGTGCCATCGTAGTTGGCGTACTCTGCCTTGTAATCACGCATTTTCCTGCTCCCCAACAGCATCTGCAATGCGGCTCACTTGAAATGCCAGTTCTTGGAACTGCATGGCAAGACCATCAATGGACTTTGCGATGAGCATACTGTGTGCCTCCAGGCCACCGTAAGCCTCGCCTTTCGGGCCGGTCGCCCTCATGTTGGAAAGGATGTGGGCCGCTTCAATGATGGCGTCCGCAAGATTGTCTTGTGCGTTCTTCATTTCGTCTCCTATACGAGAAGGGCGGGGTACTCGCTGCGTCTGGTGTGGCTCAGATTGGCCCATCATTAAGGCTGAGTCCTCACTCGCCGCCAGCATCCGCTTTCCCCCTTAAATTACAAAGTGGGCATCCTGGGTGCTGCGTTTACAAATCTTGCATTCCCGATGTTCCCGGTGGGTTGATCAAAGAACACCCGCTCATCTAGGGTGTCTTCGGTGTGATAGCAGTACGGGTAATCAAGCATGACCTTTTGGATGATCACGTTTAAATTGGTCTTGGTTGCGGCCATCAACTCTTCCTGTGCCCGGACGGGCAGCAGGTTATGGAACTGCTTCATCTCACTCTCCAATCTCAAGTTGCTCTAAGGTCAGGGCAGTCTCAACTGCTACCCCCGATGTCAGATTCTCAACCAACTCATCCTGGCTGGCAACCCTCACCACAAAGGATGTGCTTGCGACATAAGACAAGGCTTGATGCCTGGAGGATGCCCGGACAAGACGGACCTTGTTGTCCAATGTCCCGACGATGTAGATGCGATGCTGTTTCATGTGTTTCCTTGATTGTTTAAATTGCTTCAGTCTCTTCTATGTCTTCTATGTCTTCTGTCTCTTCTGTCTCCTAAAAAAGTTCCTTCGATCTTTGGATTTGGTCTTGCAACCGATCCATCTTCTTTTGGCGCTTGACCTGCGACCGGCAGTTACCGCACACAGGCTTGCCCATCTTGTAATCAGTTACGTAGAGGCTGACGGCAATGACGCAAAGCGGTACACCATCATTGAGCAGGTGTACCCTCTCTATCGCTTTCTGCCCGGTGTACAACATATCACCATTCTTCCGGTATCCGTACATCTTTGCTCCTTGTCCCGTAAAGCTTGCGTTAAGCCCACCAAGCTTCGCCCGGTGGGTATTTCCACCCAAAGACCCCCCTACCCCACAGGATGTGAGGAAGGAAGGAATGGTCCACCCCTGCAAAGCAGGATCATCATGTGACGGATTGACCGTCTACCCCTCGGCTTGATGATGCGACCAGCCGCACGGATTATTCGGGAACTGCCCCCTAGACCAAAGGTCATACCGTGTACGCTTTTCTTCCGCGCCACCACGACTGGGGTGCTTGCTAACGTGCGGAGTACGGCTAGATGTGGATGAATCCAAGCAGGTCACATGAAGCAGTGTTCGTTCAACAACTCTGGGGAAACAACAACGGAGCTAACCCGTCGTACTGCTTGGATTCAAAAACAAAAAAGCCGTTAAGTCTGACCCCGGTGGAAGAACCCAAGTCTTTTGGACCTGAGCCACCCCAGAGGGGTCGGGATCATACTTAACGGCTTTCATTGCAACGACTTCCACATCGAGCGAAGTGAACTTTACCACGGTCTTTTGACGCTTGCCAAGGTTTATTTGCTAGGGGAAACCCTAAGACCCGACATTTCGGCTATACTGGCGGCGTTTCTTTGTAGTTGCGTTCCTCTCCTCTTGACCCGGCCTGTTGTGCCGGGTTTTTTTTTGGGAGCAACCTCCTCCATCCTCTCAATGGTGATCTCTGCCCTGGGCCTCTCAGGGTCAAGCCCCCAATAAATGTGGCGCTCTTTGACCTGACGGTCGTTCTCGTAGATGAGCCCCTGCATTAAGTCCAAGATCAAAGACTCATCTAAGTCCGGCCTGCGGCTGGCGTAAAAGATAGTCATGGTTACGCGCAAATCGCCTGTCATCAGCATTGACAACTGCTTGCATTGCTGTTTAAACGTATCTGAGTAGTCAAGCGCCTTCTGAGATTTGATCAGCCGGGACATGGACCCGAACTTCACAACCCTTCTGCTGTTGGCCTTGCTTGCAGGCTCACCAAAAATAATTTGCACAAGGGCTTGCATTTCTGGAGTAACATCACTATCATTGCTTTCATCAGTCATAAACAACCTCGGAGGTAAAGATGAAGATCACGAACGTTCACAAGGTGCCAGAGCCATTGATGACCCTGGCGAAGCGCGAATACTACAGCAAGGGCGAGGCCCAGTACAGCGTAACGGAAATCATGAGCCCCCCAAAGGTTCGTCGCCTTCGGGAGAAGCATGACGCAGACATTGTTCAGGACGTATCCAACATGCTGTGGAGCCTCTTTGGCTCAGCCCTGCACGTTGTCATGGAGAGGGGCGAGACAGAGGGCTGGACAAAGGAAGAGCGCCTGTTCGCAGAGGTTGATGGCGTCACCATCAGCGGGGCGATTGACCTACAGGAAGAGACGCCCGAGGGCATCGTCATCATTGACTACAAGTTCACATCTGCTTGGGCAGTGATGCAAGCCAAGGAGGAGTGGGCTCAGCAGTTGAACATCTACAAGTGGCTTGTTGAAACAGTCAAGGGCAAGAAGGTTGTCGGCCTAAAGATTTGCGCCCTGGTACGGGACTTTAACAAGCATGATCGTAAGGAGGGCTACCCCGCCGCTCCGATTGCAATGATTGATGTGCCAATTTGGAACTCAGGCTGGACCCTTGACTACATCCGGCAGCGGCTTGAGATGCACCGCGAAGCAAAGATGAGGGCAGACTTTGGGGAAGACCTCCAGAACTGCTCTGATGAGGAGCGCTGGATGTCGGAGACGACATACGCCGTGAAGAGGGACGGCAGGAAGACTGCCATCCGTGTTTTGAAGAACCTAGAAGAAGCAACTCAAATGGCAGAAAAGGAGAAAGGATATGTTGAGACAAGACATGGAGAGCCAAGGCGATGCACGGGCAACTACTGCAGTGTCTCGCAGTGGTGTAAACAGTTCCAAGATGAGTTATACGCAAAAGAAGGAAGCGTGGTGGGCTTGGCACAAGAGCAATCCGCAGGTTTGGACGCTGTTTGAACGGTTTTCCTGGGAAGCAATTGACCATGGACACAAGAAGATCAGCCACTGGCTGATCATCAACCGAATCAGATGGGAGACAGCCATCGTAACTACCGGAGGTGATTTCAAGATTTCAAATGACTACATTGCTTTTTACGCTCGTCTTTGGAAGGCGAAGTACCCCGCATACAAAGACCTGTTTAACACCAAGAAAATGATTGGAGAGATACATGAACCAAATTGATTTGCTGAAGCTAAACGTCAACGAACACGTTGAGAAAAAGAACGGCCTGACTTACCTGTCATGGGCATGGGCCTGGGCCGAGGCTTTAAAGGCAGACCCCGCCGCCACGTTTGAGGTGAAGACCTTTCACACTGTGACGAATGACGCCCACGAGGAAGTGCCTTATTTAAACATCAATGGCACAGCCATGGTCTGGGTCACAGTCACTATGTTTAACAAGCCTATTACTTGTTTCCTGCCTGTGATGAACAGCAGCAACCAGCCCATCACCATCGAGGGCAGAAAATTTAAAGACAAGTGGGGCAATGAGAAGGTTGAAAAGCTGGACTCATTCAATGTAAACACAGCCATCATGCGTTGCCTGACCAAAGGCTTAGCGTTTCATGGTCTTTCTTTGTACATATACGCAGGAGAAGACCTCCCAGAAGATTCCCAAAAGGAAGAGGTGGCACCCGTCACCGTCAAGGCAGTCAATGCCGAGCGCAACACGATTGCGGATGTTGAAGTCAACACAGGAGATGCAGATGCAAACGCAGTCTTGTTTGCAGACAGCATGATCCATTACACAGACCATTGCAAGGAGGCGAAGGATTTAAACAGTTACTGGAAATCAAACCAAACTCAACTTGATTCACTCAAGAAGACACACCTTGATCTTTACGACAAAGTTCGCAACCGCTTCGCAGAACTCAAGAAACAACTCACGGAGAGAAAATGAAAACTGAATACAAGCCATACCCAGACTCTGGGTCACTGAGGGCATCTTCTGTTAAGAAGGGTCCCAAGTCCCCAGACTACTGGGGAAACATTGCCATCAACCTCAAAGACGGAACCAACATCACGACCGAGGATGGTCTGACGGTGATTAAGTTGTCCGGCTGGAAGAAGGTGGACAAGCAGGGCAAGACATATCTGTCTATCTCTGTGGATCGCTTTGTTCCAAAACAGGAAAGCCGTCAAACACGGCAAGAAGATGATTTTGATATTCCATTTTGATATTTAAGGACAAACAAATGACTGAAGTTAAACAAACTCTTTCCTCAAAGATTCGTGAATACAAGGCAGCAAACCCAGCCGCCTCTATTAAGGATATTGCAGTAGCCATGAACACATCCAAGCCTTACGTGTATCAGAGCCTGTTTCCAAAGGGTAAAAAGATTGCCGAAGGCAAGAAGGTTGAAGCACCAAAGGTGGACATACATGCCATCTATAAAACCCAAGAGTCGGTGATTGCCACGCTTCGTAAAGAGTTGGCCGACTATATTCAAAACGAGGAGAAGTTTGAAAAGGCTTACAACAATCTTCTTTTTGATCTTGTTAAGGCCAAATCTGTGGTTGAGTACCTTGAGAAAAAGCTAGATGCCGCTGCAGTTTGAAGCAAGGAAGGTGGCGCTCAAGCAAGACCGCACAGGTTTTGTCTTGACGCTGGCAATACACCCCGACGAGTGCCCAGAAGAGATTCTGCGTGACTTCGTTGGGGCGCGTTACGGCTGTGCCATGGTTCGGATTCAAGATGATGAATCTGGCACGGCATACGTAAACCGCGTACAGAAGGCTGCGATGCTTTGCAAAGAGCAGAAGTTCAAAGACTTCCTTGAGGTTCTTACGGAAGCAGACGCAGCACTTGAGTTGTGTAAACGCTGCGGCATTGAAAGCAGGACAGAGTTACACGGCAACACAATAGCCAAGAACATCTTTGATGACTTGGTTAAGGAATATGAAAACTTCAGGTGGCCGGATGACCCGTTCTAAGGAAAACAAATGACATTCTCAGCAAATTACAAACCGTTCATGACGTATCTAACGCCCAAGGACATTCTCAGGCTCAAGAGGTTTTCAAAGCTCAACAAGATACCCATGGCGCAGATCATGCGGGAGGGCCTTGAGGCTCGCCTGTCATCCGGCAATCAATACACCAACGGCTACAACGAGGGCTTATTTAAAGCAGTAAAGGTAGTCGAGGGTATTGAAGCTGCGCAGATGAGGTTTCCTTCAGGCAAGTCCTTCGCTGAACTCATTGAGCAAGAGATAAGCAAGAACATTATCCGAGAGGTGGAAGATGAAGTTAACGGCTCGACGTAACCAGTGCCCAAGTTGTAATGAATACTTCAACAGCACAACGGCTTTTGAGAAACATCGAACAGGAAAGTTTTGTCGGGGCAGGCGTTGCATGACGCCCGCAGAGATGACCGCCCTTGGGATGCTTATTAACTCAGCAGGTTTTTGGATAACGGAGAAATTAAATGAACAGTTTGATCAAGACGAACCACACGATAGTGATGCCACTGAGGCATTACACGAGCCCAAAGTTTAAATGGACTGACTCAGCGCAGACCAATGTAACGAGGACCTGGAGAAAGGCTCGGCTGTTGATTCGTTTAAACAGCAGTGCATACAACAGAACCAAACACATTTACGCAGTGGACAAGGAGGTGCCATGATAAAAATCGACAAAGACTTCCCATTGCCGACCAAGTATCCATTTGAGCAAATGGAAGTTGGCGACAGCTTTGCCCTTCCGCCAAGCGCATCACGCGAAAACGTTGCCGCTGCGGCAAGTCGCTACGGTAAAAATCACAAGAAGATTTTTACAGTGCGGAAGTCTAACGATGGGACTTTTCGCTGCTGGAGGCTTAAATGATTATTAACGAGGATGGCTCTGAGATTGACGGCGCAACCAACATGGAAGTCTACGGTGACTGGATTAAGTTCACTGATGGCGAGGGTGCAGCCGTGAAGATTACGCCACGAGTGGTTAAGAAGCTGCTGGAGTTTGCAATGGCACATGAAGGCGCGTTTGATGAAGGAGCATGGGAATGACTGACCGCGACTTGATGCAGCAGGCGCTGGATGCGCTGTGCGACATCATCCCTGCAAATGCAAATCGTAGCGAAATCAACCGGATACAGCACAGCGCCATTGCAGCCCTGCGCGAGAGGCTGGCGCAGCCAGAGCAGGAGCCGGTGGCGTGGGTTGATGTTAAAGATACCAATCATGGCCCGTATGAGTTTCACGGAAAAGAATTGCTGCCAGTTGGCAAGCACGACCTCTACACCACCCCACCCGCAGCACAGCGCACATGGGTCGATCTGACGGATGAGCAGATTGTCAGAAAGGCAAAGGCTATTGGTGGGCTCTTTGACGATTTAGCCGTTGAGTACCAAACCGACAACATCATTAAGTTTGGTCGCGAGATGGAAGCCGCCGTTCGGGAGAGGCTGGCGCAGCCAGAGCAGGAGCCTGTGGAAGAAGTATCTGTACTGATTGATGGAACCGCTTACACAGTTCAAATGCCAGTCGCAGGAGAAATGCTGCGCCTACATTTAGAAATTTTAGAAAAACAGCCAGCAACTGTGCAGCCAAATTGCCGTCATTGCGGTGGGCCTGACAACGTGATTTGCGCGGGGCAGTGCGAGCAAGCCGCCCCACCCGCAGCACAGCCAGCACAGCGCAAGCCGCTGACGGATGAGCAACAGCGAAATGGTTTTCGAGATCAGGATTCTCAGTGGACATTCAAGGGAATGTCAGCTTGGCAAGTCTGGCAAAAGGCATGCGCATGGAATGAAGCCGCCCACGGCATTAAGGAGAACACATGACTAAAGAAAATATCTGTGGCCCTTCATCCAGCGTTTTCGGGCTGGCTGAAATGATCTTATCGGACTGTGGGTGCAGCAGCGACTATCAGCCCTTGCTCAACCGAGTTGCGGCACGCATTCAAGGGTACATCGACACCCCACCCGCAGCACAGCGCATATGGGTAGGGCTGACAAAGGACGATATAAATGAAATTTGGAAAGGTGAACCAATGCTGCTGCCTTGGGACATGACCCGTACTTTAGCCATCGAGCAACGACTCAAGGAGAAGAACAATGGATGACCGCGAATTGCGCGCCTTGCGCTCTATGAATAAAAAATTGGTAAAAATGCTCGAAAAGTTTGTTGATCACCTTGAGCGTGAAATATGGTATTCGGGCGAGGACGCGCATGACAACGCTATGCAAAAAATGTACGTGCGTGACGTTAAAGCTGCCCGTGCTCTCATTGAGAAGTCGAAGGGAAAAACATGAACACAAAAAAACTTGGCGTTTACGCTTCGAAAGAAGAGTTTCTGGAGAATGAGGTTAGAACACTCACCCACCACATTGCCTACATGATTGACACCATGAAGGTCATGTCAATGAACAGGCAGCACATGCTGGAGGAGATTGAGCGAGTGAAGTCTGAAGGCAAGGAAGCAGTTTTAGCAGAGCGTGAGGCGTGTGCAGACATTGCCGAAAACTGGAACTGCAATGGGGCACCCCGTGTGGGGGTGGCGGCACAGATCAGGGCAAGGGGAAACAAATGAAACTGACGGATGAGAAGATCAAGCAAGTACTAATTAGCGTAGACCCTGAAACAAAGCGACTGCCTCCCGGCATGAAAGCATTTGCCCTCGCCATTGAGAACGAGATTGGCTTTGACCGCGCAGAGCTTTGGCTAAAGCGCATCAATGACGCTGTGCTTGCCGAGCGTGAGGCGTGTGCTTTGCTGTGCATCAACATAGCCAATAAACCATCCAACGTAATTTTGGGCGTGGCAATAAATTGCGCCACCGCCATCAGAGCAAGGGGGCAAGCATGACACAAGACATCATTGCAATAGCGCGAGAGGCTGGAATAAAGTCAGGAGACATTTACAAGAGAACAGTCGGGCACATGAGCATTGAAACTCTTGAACGCTTTGAAGCCCTTGTCCGTGCTGACGAGCGTAAATGGGTACTTGATTACATGCATATACATGGTATATCTAACGAAAGCTTGAATAAAGCTATCAGAGCAAGGGGGCAAGCATCATGAGCATCCCCTACAACAACGAAACGCGAGAATCTTACGCCCGCAGGCAGGCCGCTGAACATCTGCACTGGGCCGAGGTACATCACAAGCTAGGTAACGACCGATCCATGTGGCTGCAACTCTTGTACTACGCCATGGTGGAGGACATCTATGGCGCACACTGGGACAAACTAAATGCTTGACGACATACCCATCCAGAACACTGCCCGAGACAAGGCTTGGGCTGCATTCATCAAAAGCCGGTCTGTAAAAGAGATGTTTCCCCAAGAGTTCAAGTTCCCGCTTGACCGTGGATACTACGAGCTATGGTGTCAGTGCTGGTCAAAGGCATGGAACGCCGGGTTCGTAGACGGTTACAACTCAGGAAAGAATGAAGCCCCTTAACGTTACACCAAGAGAAGCAGCGGTATTAAATGCTTTGTGTGAGTTTGGTCAGACCGGCCTTGCCGCGCAAAGCCTCGGAATAACACCCAAGACAGTGGAGACACACATATACAGGATGATGAAAGAGAATGGCTACGCCAACCGGCTGACGTTGTTGTTGGCCTGGGATAGAACAAAGGGCAATCGTGTACCGTAACCAAAAGCTTCTTGAGGCCGTGCGAGAGAGCCCCTGTCAGCACTGCGGTGTAAACGATGGCACTGTCTGCGCGGCTCACTCCAACCAACTGCGTGACGGCAAGGGTCGTGGGCTCAAGGCCCATGACTACCGGATTGCCGCTCTATGTTTTAAATGTCACGCAGAGCTTGATCAGGGAAAGGACCGATCAAGACAAGAGCGTTTAAACATGTTTGAGAACGCCCACCGAGCAACGGTGGGCTGGCTCTTTGAGAACGACATCATTGGGCTGAAGCGATAGCCTTCTTGATGGCCTGTATCTCTGAGGTGATGGCGCTCTCTGCCTTGCTTATCTCAAGCAGGGCATCTCTCTTCTCATCCCCACCCATCTGAGATGTACGTATTGCTGTACGCATGTCACGCAGGCTCTTCATGGTCTTCTCGGTATCACGGATGTAATCCTTGAAGGCGAATGTCCCCTGGTTTTTGGTTAGGTACTCCACATACGCCTCTGACTCACCTGTCTTTTCAAGGAAGTTGATGGTCCTGACCACAGTGTCCACTGCGTCTTTGAGTTCGTAATACTGCGTGACGTTGCCACGGGCCTCCTTGTCCAGAGCAAACCTCTTGATGATAGGAAGCTGCTCAAACCTCTTGGTGGCCTTTGGACTGTCCCCGAACTGATCCAGCACTATGTCAATGGTGTCTATGGCGTACATACCCATGGTTCCAACATAGCCCTTGATCACATGATCTACCTTGATGGGAGACAGGCCTAGATTTTGAGCAATCATTTTGGCGAAGGTAGAAGTGCCGGGTCCAACTTGATACTGGGACTCAATGTCCTTCATGCCCTCGCTTACGATTTCCCGAAGTGTAAACGTGCTGAAGTTGAACGAAGCCTCAACGATTGGCTTGACAGTTTGAGGGATTGGGTTAAACGCAAAGGTGCCCACAGCAGCGCGTAGCAAAGCTTCTCTCAAGTCCTTACCTGTGTCATCACCGAAGGTGTAGGCGGCAATCCGCTCCGGGATTGTTTTAAACAACACACCCACCTCGAAAGGAATGGGGATGCGGATGCCAAGACTTGGGATCAACCAGTTGTTGTCCTTTGTCTCTTGCTCTTGCTTTTTGTATTCCTCATCGTCGGACACCATGAACCAATAGAGCCCGGACAGAGCAGCCATGGTCATGCCACGCGCCCAGAACTGTCTCTTGATGGCAGCAGCATCCTTGTTGTTCATGTTGCCCGTAGAGGCCCTGTAGAACAGGTCCAAGCCCTGCAATCGGGCGTTAAAGAAGGGGACCGCCGCAGTCAGTACCCGGATCAGAGGGGAGTTGCCCTTGCGGTGGAAGTTCATGACCTCCAAGGCGCGATACAGAGCCTCTGCCTCGTTGCCTGTCTCAGCCAGAACCCGCTCATAGATCACTGCCCTGGTGGCAGCGTCAGAGGCGGTTGTTCCGGTTTCTAACGCACCCCACAGAGATTTAAACGGACGCAGAACCTTGGCATCCTTGCGGGTTCCGGTCTTCTTTTCTAAGTCCTCACCCAGCATTCTGCCGGACCTCTCAATGTTCTCACTGAACTCGTAACCACCGATGATGCCTGCGTTAAGCAGGGCTTCAAAGCCCGTTGATTTGCGGGCCAGTGATTTACCAAAGCTCATGATCGTGTCTGCCACTGGAGTCATCTTGACCCCCGAAGTCACATACGCAGACAGTGAGTCACGCAGCAAGTTAGCCATCATGAAGCCTGGGTCGCGTGTCACCAAGTTTCTCAACAAGTTTGCAGGCCCAGCAATGATCCCCATGAATGGAAGTTCATTCATGTTTAAACTTTTCACAGCTTCAATAAGAAGGTTGTCGGCAGTCTCGTAAGAAACCAGGACGCCCTGCTCTAAAACGCTGATGGTGTTTGGTTTGGTTGAGGGTGCATTTAAACGAGTTAGGCCCATGTTTGGAGCTTTAACCTGTGACACTACATTGATAGCCCGCTGGGCAGCGTAGTTCTTAATACCCGCCTGGATTGATGACTGGGTGTTGCGCACCATCGTCTCAAGGAAGTCAGCAAGAGGGGCCTCGGCAATGTCTGCGCCTTTTAGCTTCTTAGGTGGTTTAACTCCCGACAGAGATGCAAACAGGTTTGGACCAAGGGTTGTCTCACCGTCCATCTGGCGATAGAAGGGTATGTAGTCTGCGTACTTGACGTACTCTGCCCCGCGAGATTGGGACAGGACACCCGTGTCCACCATGTACTTCACCAGCCCATTGTTAAAAGCAATCAAGTCCTTCTGAACGCTGACGAACTCAGGGTGCTTTTGCTCAAGGAACTTCGCAAATGCAACATCTGCCGTGTCGATGCCGGTCAGCTTGCCTTGGGCGTTTAAACGTTGACCTCGCTTAACCATGGCCCAGTATTGGTAACGCTGGTAGATGGCAGAATCACCTTGCGCGGCCAGCGGAGCAAGGGAAGCAATCAATCCCTTGACCTTGGTGTCGATGGTCGTAATCCCATTCCGCAGGACAGGTATGCCTCCATTGCGATCACCGTAACCCATGGCAGATGCTGCAATGCCAGCGCCAAGGTCGGACATTAATGCCGCAGACTCTGCGCTTTGATCTGCGAGAAGGGCAGCGCCTCCCATCTGCTCGGCAAGCTTTTTGTCGTACTCAGACAATTGGTTGTAGCGGTTCAGAGCCCCTGCACGGAAGCTTGCTGCGCTCCGTGGAGAGATGGCCTCAATCATGCGCTTTGCAAAGCCCTTCTCAACCCTCTTCGTCACAGACTCATCTATGCGGTTTTGAAGGTTGGCCGGGATGTTGGGAATGCTATAGCGAATATCCGGGTTGTTGGGGTCGTAGCTACCTTTATTGCCGGTGGCGGATTTGATTTGCGTTGGTTCAAAAGCTGCGTATGTGGTGTAGTCGCCTTCTTTTACTTGGATTCCGTCATATCCAGCATTTTGTGCGGCCTCAATAAACTGAGGGCTGCTTACTACGTTATATGCCTTTGCATTTCTTGGGAGATACAAAGTATCAATATCAACGCCAAGCTTCTTTGCCAGCGTATAAGCAAACTCGACATCATCATTCATGTCAAAGTTTTTGATGACCAATGGGTTTTTTATGGACAAATAGGCGGGATACATTGTTCCCTGAGCGCCTGCGTATCCACTAGCGGTATATGGTTCTTCGGCAAACCAATTGGGAATCCCGGCAAACTGACTAATTGCCTCGCCTTCTTTTTCGCTGTAATCGTCAAACGCCTTGGTCCCGTGATAAACAACCAACGGCTTGCCGTCCTTGTCCACCACTTTGCTATCACCAAACCAGCGTTTAAATTCTGGAGTGGTAGGTGCAGAACGCAGGCTGTAACGGATGTCCTTTGCCTCGCGGTCATACTCACCAAGATTGCCGGTGACGGACTTAACCTGCGTGGGCTTGTAAACAGCATAGTTCTTTGGACCGGCCTTGTTTTCGCGCACAGTGAAGCCGTCATATCCAAGGGCTCGCAGAGCCTGCTGAACACCCTTGTCTTCGATAGCCTGCCACAGACCTTGCGCAATACGCCCTTGAAGACCGGCAAGCTTCTTTTCGGGGAAGTCGCCCTTAATCTCAACGTTGTTGCGCATCCAGTTAATGACTTGCTCAACCTGAGCCTTGTTCTCAAAATCAAATGGAGTCTCTGCGCGGACATAGAGAGGCATGATGGACATGCGGGTGGGGGACAACCCAATCAGAGCCTCGTAGACCTCTGCCTCAATGTCTCCAAAATTGCCGTATTCCGGAGCCTTTCGGTTGGACTGGCGCATGAAGTCAGCGCCCTGCTTTGCAGTAATGTTGCCTGCCTTGACCTCATCATTGACGACTCGCTGAAACAACTCCAGCTTTTCGTCTTTGTTGAGTGCGCGGTAGATTTCCCGGCGCATCCTGTCTTCGGCAATGCTTCCAAATGTCTCAGCCTCTTCTGGAGTGTCGGCAATAAAGATTGCCTGTGAACTGCCTGCGGGTGTGAACTCAAAGAACTCCCGTGCGGTAGCGTGATAGAAGACCTTCGGGTCGCCATTCTTATCAACCCACTGGTTGCCTGCAATGAAGCGTTTAAACTCTTCTGTTTGCGGAATTTGAGTATCAGCTACAGCCTCTTTAACCGCCTTGACGGAAGGAAAGTTTGTGCGAAGACTGTACTTTTTGCCGCTCTTTTGAATTTCAGCGCGTGTGCCCTCGTAATTGACTGGAGTGTTGTGGTTAAGGATAACCATCATTCCCATATCTGGGATGGCGTAGCCATCGTAACCAGCATCTACAACCGCTGACTCAAATGCGTTTGAGTCTCCATTAGCTTGTGCGGAGAGACTTCTGCTCTTTTCACCGGGAGGTAATATGTTGTCAAACTGCTGCGTGTAAACATGCTCGCCCAAACCTGACTCCGGTATGGGCATTTCTCCGTTTGGCTTTTGAACGTAAAAATAAACACGGCGGCTAATTCGCTCGTCATCACTTTGTGCAAGACGCTTGCTTTCAGCGCCACGTATTCCTGTCCCGTATTTGTTGCCGCTCAAAGAATTTACTTTTGCAACTCCATAGTGAATACCTTTAAAACTCTTTGCCCCAGGCTGCAAAGTTCCAAGGACAACACCTTTACCCATTGGAGTTGGTTCAAATTCTTCTGTTACGTCAGGCTCAATTTCCGAAGTTGACGCCCACTCAGGCATTAAACCAATCTTTTGCTCTGCGTATTTTGTGTCCTTGCCAGAGGCGGTTTTGTTGAACTCCGCGTTCTTGCCAAAATTTACGTCCGAGTTTTGTCCACGGGTTCCCGCAGTCATAGCCCTCGCCGCCAAAGGAGAGTACATCCTTACATGAGACTGGAATGCGTTCTCTTCGCCCTCGGCGCGGAAACCAAAACCCTCTTTGATGTGACCAAAGAAATCATGCGTTGCACGGAAAACTTCAACAACCCTTGCCCTGCGGCCAGAAATGATGATGTCTGTCAGCGCAAGAGCAGGATTGTTTTTTATTTGATTATCTGTGATTGCACTTTGACCAAAGCCGCCATCTGCCGGGAAGACATACAGGTGGTTGTTATTTATAACATCAAGAATTGAATTTCTTGGATTGCCGTATGTGTCTATTGCATCTGGAAAGAACTCAACCTCAATCCCAGTTTTAAGCATTGCCTTATATTGAGCAATTGTTTCGTCGGCCCAGGCTTTGTACGCAGCTTTAACTTGTGGGGCATTTGGCTCATCAATCATTCGCGCATAAGAGTTCGCCAACATCTTTGAAAATGAAGGGTCAATCTTGTGATAACTTGCCTGCTGTCGATAAGGCAGGCCAGCCTCTTCGGCGTAAAAAACTGCTGCTTCCCGTGCTGGTATGTACGGACCAAAAGTTACATCAACACCATCAACCTTTACCGTTGCCGGGAGTCCCGCAACAGGTTTCTCAAGATTGGGATACTTTGCCCTTGTCTTGTCATCCAGTATCCGTAAGCTTCTTCGTACTCTTCCTTGCTTGGGAAGCTCTCCCTTTTTGGCTTTGAGTCTTCTAGACGTTTCAACTTGTCGCTCAGTTCCATAGCCAATTCCTTCTTTAACATACTTGTTTACAGCGTCCTTTTGAGCCTGTGCAAGCTCATCAGGGTCATCAAAATACTTGCCAGGATTTTCGTTTACATCCCTGCTGTCGTCTGGGTTGTATGCCATGTAAACAACATCGGGCTCACCGCTGTTAAATTTGCTAAATGTTTTCTTGTCCCAGTTGTCCGGCTTGTAATCTTCGTTCCACTTCATTCGACCAACAACTTGAAAGCCATTGGCGTTGTATAGGTCCGTAAGCACGGTATCAAAAGCATCAAGCCTTCGGCCACCCTCCTGAACGGCCAATTGAATTGATGAGTTAACAGAGCCTTTGTGCGGTGGGCCAGAAAATACGGAAACGATGTCATCACCTTTGAGGGCAACACCGGACTTGCCATCCTCCGTCATAAAGAGGCGCATGTCTGCGTATTCTTCTACGGGGTAGACAGTAACAGCCGCGCCAAATGGATTGGCATCTTTGGCTTCTTGTATTGCTTGCGCGTACACATCAGCGTCTTTGCCACTGATTTCGTAAAAAACAGGAGACTGAAACCCGTACTGGTTGACAATTTCCTTGAATTGATCAATGGGTGTGTACTGCGCTATAGGCTTTGCGCCTAGAACCCGAAGGCGTCCGCCATCTTCAAGGCTTCTTCGCGTGTGAGTTTCGGGAACCGCTTCATTGCGCTCTCTATAGGATCGTACATCTCCTCTGAGGGAGTATTTTGCTCCGCGTTTGCGCTTTTCATCGCCTCGACCGCTGGGTCGAACGGCAGGTTCTCCAGATGGAAGTTCTCGTTTTTGCTCATCATCTACTCCTTGCTTAGTTGCCCTAGTTCGTAGTCTATCCGCTTGAGCGCCAACTCGCTCATCTTGCTTTCTGGCTGGTTTGTCCTCAACCTCATCAGTGCTGATGTCTGTAGAAGACCTTTTTGGAACTCCAACTCCGCCCTGCGATTCGATGAACTTGGTTGCTCCGTCGCTGAATCCATAGCTTTTTGCTCCTGTGCCAAGCTTGTTGAACATCTGTTGTTCAAAGAACCACAGAACAGATTGCACCTGATAGGGCTTGATGCCAAGCTGCTGTGCGGCCTCTGTTGCAAGTTGTTTTATTGCAACACGTTGCGGCTCTGTGGGTGCGCGGGTCATTTTACCATCCGGACCCATCATCTGACCGAAATATCTGTTAAAAGTTCTGGTCATCCAGACATCAACTGTGACCTCATGAAGCCCGTTGATGTTCATAACAAACGGGCCAACCTTGGGTCCAAAAGCAGTGAATCCTGGAAGAATATCCGTTGCTTTCCCGCCAGTGCTGGACTTGCCCATCCCACCGTATTGAGAGCGAAACTTTGTTATTTCTGCGACAGTGTGATCGCCTTGCAACCACTCAACAGCGCCAGCCTCACCCAAGCCTCCTTTTGACTTTGGCTGAAGCATTGCGTTAAGCATGTCCAGTTGTTTCTTTTTGTTGGCGGACTCAAGACCTCCTTGCCAGAGCCCCCCTGTAGCTGGGTTGAAACCTGGAAGAACACCTGTCTTTTCGTAGTGCTGATAAGCTTGAGCGGCTATGACCCAGTTGTCTCTTGCGTTTACGCTGGGTGACATAATCCCAGCAATGACTGAGAACAGAGCCCGCTTCTGCGGCTTCTTGAGACTCGGTATGTATTTCTGGGTCAGTTCAAATGCATCGGCAATGTCTTGGTCGTACCAATCCAGGCCAGACTTAGACTGTTGGATTTGAAACTTCAACTCCTTTACGGCCTGCGCAACAGCCGTTTTGAAGTTTGTTTCATTTCTCCAATCACCTTTCTGTTTAAACTGATCTAGGTAAGTCTGATCAAACAACAGACCAACCTCGTCCACCTCAAGGGGGTTGGAGGTTTTAACTACTTGTGACTTAAGGATTCTTAAGGCGGCATCATCGTAAGGTCCCGAAGAAACCAAACTAGATACATCGTTGGGATCGGCTTTCTTTTCGGCCTTCTCGGCTTCCGGGGCAACGCTGTATTTTACTTTTGCCTCGGCCTTTGGCTTGCGGGACTTCAACTCACCACGCTCAACACGCTGAAAGATGTCCTCAGATGACTCAAAGCCTGCGCCACGCAGGGCTTGGCCGAAGTTCATGAAGAAGTCCTTGAGCTTCTTGAACAACGCAGCAATCATCCCTGGGGGTGGTGGAGCGCCTTTGTCATACGCACCAAAGGCATCTGCGATAGCTTCTTCGATCAAGGCTTCATTGGCGTACTGCTGTAGCGCGGGGCCAGTCAAACCCTTGCCTTGACCTTCTTTGGTAAACATGTCGAGATACGCATCGTATCTGGTGACATCTTTTTCATAAGGAGTTTTCTTCAGGTTAACGACCCACTCCTTCTCTGCCCGCTCGGTCAATGCTTTCCATTGCTGCGGGGTGAAGAAGCCCAAGTCCTTCAATGCATGAAGGGACTCATGGCGCATGGTCTGGAGGGGGTTGGCTTCTTGGAGAGAAACCTCGATCAGCTTGTCGAGGTATCTGCCCCCGGCGTTACGCTCTAACTGGTCCACTACGTTTAAACCAACATCTCCAAGATTGAACTTGGTAATGAGCGGACGAAGGGTGTTGTCCAACGCCTTTTTACGTGCAGCAATCTCTGCCTGTTTAAATGGCTCGGGGTCACGCTCACGCAGAGATGCCTCAACCTCTTCCAAGGTGGAGAACGTACCGACCGGCTCAGCACCACGGCTGACGTTGAACTCGTTCTGGATGTCGGTGCGGACACCGATAGGCGCAGCCTTTAGGGGCGCAGAGTAAGACGCGATCTTGTCGTTGATGTCTTTGATCTGCTGGGCAGCTTCATCTTTACGTTGCTCAAGCAGGGCCTTTGATTGGACGTACTGGTCTGTGTCGGTCTGGCCCGTGGCCTCCATCACCTCAAGCTTGCGCTGTTCATCAAAGATGGACTTGGTGATCTTGTCCGACTCAGCAAGCAGGCGGGCCTGCTCCTCTTGGCGAATTTCACTTAGAGACTGAAGCTTGGCATCAACCTCTTCTTGTTTGGTGACCGTAGTTAGAGGCTTGTCTGAGCCTTCAGCAAAGATGCCAAAAGACTCTGGCACATCTTGTCTGGACACTTCTCTGCGGGTGGCTGTGTAACCGCCTGGGAACTCCGTAGGAGGCTCGGCAACTGCCGGGGCCGTTGGATCAACCGGGGCAGCAACTGGCGCGGCAGCGCCAAACTGTTTACGGAATGCATCTTCTTCCTTTTTAAAGGCTTCAACAGATTCGTCAGGCTTAGGGGGTGGCTTGACCAACGCAGCAATAGGAGCAGCACCCAATGCGCCCGTTAAGGCTTCTTGAGTGGCAGCGCCAGCGACACCCCTGAAGGTATCGACATCACGCCCTTCGCGCTGAAGGGCAATGTTCTGTGCAAGGCGCTCCTGACCGCCCTGTGCGGCCTCTGGAAGAGATTCTGTGATCACTGCCTCACCCACCCTGCGGCCTAAGCCTTGCGCGGCTCCTACGCGACCCGCCGGGGCTAGAAACTTCTCTACGCCGGTGCCGCCAGCGACTCGGCCCAAGCCTGCGCCCAGTGCGATTTGATCAAAGTTGCCACCGAAATAAGACTGCGCCTTGTCTGCCTTCTGCTTTGCAACTTCAGGGTCTACCCCAGCTTCAATCTCTGCCTGGAGAACACCGTCATAGATGGAGCCTTTGACCGCACCGGCCCCTTGGGCTGTACCGATGACCTTGGGGGCTTGTTGAGCAACGGCTGTGATTGCGCTAAGTGACCTCCCGGTAAGACCCAAGGCAGCGGCAAAGGGTGATGCAAACAAAGCCGGAAGGTAAGGAACAAACGAACCAATGGCCTGCGCGGCAGACTGGAGTGGAGCCTCTGCAACGTTTAAAGCACCAGCTTTGATTTCTTGCAGCAAGCTTCCAGACTCCTCTGCGGCCTTCATCCTTTCGGCTTGACGCTGCATCTCTGCCTGACGCCCTGGCGTCATGCTTTGCTGGAGGCTTTCCGTTGCCTTGCCAAGCTTAGATGAGACAAAGTTATCTGCACCGGCAACATCAGTCAGGGTTTTGGCGCTTCCAGCAGCGCCCACACCAAATGCTTTACCTATGTCTCCAAAGGAGAACCCGGCTTCTTTGACCGGAGGCGCGGCAGGCTTCTCGTCAAATTGATCGAAGAAGTTGCCCGTCTTTGGCTTTTCGTCAAACTGGTCAAAGAAGTTTGCCATGTCACATCACTTTACATATTGAGCGGAGGAGCCAGGACCAAACTTTCTTTCAAACTCCGCCGCCATAGACGGATTTTGCTTGAGAGCGTTAATGTGTGCCTGTGTTGGTTGTTCTGCACCACCGCCAGCGGTAATGCCAGCATCGCGTTTCATTTTTGCCAGATTTGCCCGAGCCCCTGCACTAATACTGGTTTCTGGCATGCCAGCCAACTTAACTTCTTCTTCGGCAATTTTCTTCATCAACTCTTGCTTGTAAGGGTCAACTTTTGGCTCACCTCGCTTCACAAGCTGAATTGCATCCATGTAAGCCTCTGCACCTTTGATGTCGCCTGCGGCCCGCATGGCAAGATACTTGGCAACCACACGCTCGCCTTCGCCCGGACGGCCAGCTTCAGCCGCAGACTGAGCCATGCGCATCTTCTGCAACTGCATGTCGTTTAAACGCTTGAGTGCTTCGTCTATGCTGCGCTGATCCACATTTGCCAGTTGGGCCAATGTCTCGCTCTTAGATTTCAGACGCTCTTGGTACGACTGATTGGCTTGCTTCATTGCTCCGGCACGGGCGCCGTACAGGTCTTTTGCACCCTCGTACTCTTGCGTGTCTGCGGCGTTGTACATCTCATTTTGACGCTTGAGCGCAGCCGCTTCTGCTGCACGCTTTGCCTCCTGGTTATTTATGTAGGCGGGGGCAAGGCCAGTACCACCCTTGTACTGAGCAGACTGACTGAGGACACGGATCATGTCATCCAAGCCCGAAGGCTTAGACGCATTGAAGGCAGACATCTCTTTGTCTGCCCTGGCCTTGCGTTCTTCGTAACGCTGCTTCAGTGCAGATTCCTGCATCGCCGCTGGAGACAAGGCGTTCTGCTCGGCAATGATGTCTTGCGGAGTGGGGGCCTTGATTGGAGCGTTTACAGATGACTCTGCCTGGGCAAAGTACGGGCTGCGCTGTGCTGCGGCGGGAAGGCCGGTAGGCATCTGTTGTTGTGGTGCAGCTTGAGTCGGCTGAGCTTGGGGTGGTCTGGCCCGTGGAGCGGAAGGGGCGCTTGTGGCCGCACCACCTCGCTGAACGTCAGTGCGGGTTGCAGGCTCAGTGCGGGGCTTGACATCGGAAACAATAGCCGATATTTGAGCGCGAACTTTGTCTGCCAATTCTGGGGCCACATAATCAAGCCTATTGGCCTCCTTTTCAAGCTCTGCTATTTTTTCAACAACAGCCGCCTTGCTTCTTTCTTGCGCAGCCAACTCGGCGGCTTGACCTACCAACTCTTGCTCCTGCAAACCCGGCGATCCCATAAGGTCAACATACCCCTGTGAGGCGTACCCAACAATGCCGCCCGGTTTAAACGAGAACTGCATTGGCACCTTAGCCAAGCCACCACGAGCCATCATGGACTCCTGTGGTTGGGCTTCAGGCTGGGGAATGTTTTCAGGCGCGGGTCCAGGCTGTGGGCGCTGAGCCATCTGCTGCTGAGCCTGTTGCTGTTGCATGGCCTGCGCAGCCATCAGTCCAGCCTTCTGCTCAATCTGCTCTTTGACGCTGGGTGTCTCGCCTTGAGTGCCGCCCATCATGTTGTCAATGCGCTTTTTTGCATCGGTCTTGGCCTGCAACGTACCAGTTGCAATCCAAGGAGGAATGATCCTGGGGTTAAAGCCGTTGGCGTACTTCTGCAACTCTGGAATAGGCAGATCGTTGGCAAGAGCTTGTGCTTTTACGAGGTTCATTTTTATTCCTTATGGGCCGGTAGTGGTTGCGCCGCCGGTAACACCAAGCGCTTTAAGTGCTACGCCGAGGTTTGCAAGCGTGGTGTTAATTTTTGCAAACTCATCTTGATTCGTTGACGTTGTGTTCGTGCCGATTGGCAAGCCCTGCAACAGACCAAGCTGATAACCGGGCATCGCGTATTTAAATTCGCGCTCTTTATTAAACTGGGCCTCGTCGGCTTTAATGCCCTCAGAAGTAATGCCTCGCTGAGTTTCGCCTAAGTCTGCCAATTGACCAACAGACTTCAACCCAAAGTTGGCGCTGAACTGACGGGATGCCTCATCAGATTCACGCTCTTTGTTAAATTGTCCAAGGCCAGCGTCATAGGCTGATTTGTAACCCCGCCCAATCACATCTTCTTGCTTGTCCAAAAGATTTCTGTTGCCTTCAGATTCCATAATGGCCTGACGGCCACCACCAAATGCACCGGCCTTGGTAAGACGGCCAGCATCTGCCATGCGTTGAATATCAGACTGACGGCGCAACTCTTTGAGTTGAGGATCAAGAGATGCCTGAAGGTACGGGTTCATGTACTGCGTGGCCTGTGCAGCACCAAAGCCACCTGTAAACGATCCGGGTGTATAGCCTGCGCTTGCCAAGTCACTTGCCCCGGCAAAGGCTTGCTGTTGCAAATCAGACGCACCCGCAGTCAATGGGCCTTTGTAGGCTTGATATGGAGCATTGGCGAGTGCAGCGCCCTGCCCAAGGGCATTTGTTGCAAACTCACCGACATAGGGCGACAAGGTGTTTGCCCTTGATACATCTGCTGGAGCGCCGACAAGAGCGCCAGCATTAAACTTCTGAACCTCACCGCCAGCGGCATAAGCAGTCATCAAGCCACCGGAGGCTGCTGGAAGGTATTTGTCGGGGTTAATTTGCTTACCCTGCTTCTTGGTCCCGGTACGGGCTTGACGAATTCTGTCCATCATCTGGTACAGCTTCTGCGCACCAGCCTCCGAGTTTCCGTTTCCAAGATGAGAGACTACATCGGCGGGAATGACAAACTCACCATGGCTTAAAGCTGCGGGTTGTTTGCCATCAATCTTGCTTGGAACTTTATCTGCCATGCCGTCTGTCTTACCTTGAAGGTAACGACCCGCAGATGCAATACCGCCTTTTGCCATTCCTGTTCCTCCAGGAGTATCATTCCCAGTTGGGCCATCCATCCTGTCGGGAACTGAGGACAAGGTGGCATTTGCGTCCACAACAGCCTTTGGATTAAAAGCAGTTGGAATCTTTCCTGCGTATGGATTGGGGGCCACTACTGGACGAGCCTGATACGCAGCCTTTAATCCAGTTGCCTGAGCGGCAGATGCATCCTTAGCGGCAGTCAACGCTGTGGTGTTAGCTGCTGGGTCTTCACCCAAAGTGACAAAGCGAGGGTCAGTGAAGTATTGACGGCCACCTTCGCCGGGACGGCGGTTGGGGTCGTCGTACTGAATCTGCTCTTGCACCATCTGCATCTTTGGTACGGGCTTTTGATAGCCCCCGCCACTGTCTTTGCCCTTGCCAAGACTGTAAAGCGCAGCAGCGGCAGTGCCAATGCCTCCAATGTTTAAATTTCCCGTTTTTTTGTCAAACAAGAATTCTTTTAAAAACTTGCCAGCCTTATCTCCAAAAGCAGCAATGGAAGCCCTTAGAGTGTTTTGCAAGTTTTTATCTTGAGACGCTGCAAGTTCTGCAAGTTGAGGTCCGGTCAAGTCACGAAAGCCGCTGTAGTCAATCGCGTCAACCTGATCTGCAATGTCTTGACTTGTGGTGCTCGGAAAAAATGAAGCGAAGTCAAATCCAGCGCCCGTGGCATCTGGGAGATATGGAGACAAGTCAAAGCCATAAGAGTCAGTTCCCGCGCCAGAGTCAATATAGTCATCAAGCATTTTTAATTCCTTTGCTGCAAAAAGCTCAGTAGGTCATCTACCGTCATCTCTTCCGCTTGCAGGGCATCAATAAACCCGCCAACGGCCATTTTATTCATTTGCTGCCGTTTGAGGGCATCTTTTGGATCAAAGCCCAGTGGCTTGAGAAAGTCGAAGTCTGCGCCAATGTCCATGTACGGACCCATCTTTCCGTAGAAGGGCTCCGTCTTGTCTTCGCCAACGCTTTGCGGGGTCGCAAGACCTGCAAGCAGGGCATCCAAAGCAGGGTTGGGCTTTGGCTTAGTTGTAACGGGGTCGGGATCAGGCTTAACCGTAGTAATAACCGGCTTTACAACGTCTTCACACTCACCAGTGCCTAGATTGCGAACCTTTCCCTCTGGGCAATCGGGCGGGAAGGGAGGGTCATCATCAACAACAGGTGTCTCGCACAACCCGGTTGTCAGGTTGCGAACCTTCCCCTCTGGGCACGGCTCAGGCTCAACAATAACAGGTACGACTTGACCTAAACCGTCCTCGACAATAACAGGTGTAACTGTAAGTGGGTCAACTTCAGTAGCAGTAAGATCGAGAAGCGTGTCGTCACCCGTTTCAGCCTTGAGGGAGTCATCACCAACAACGACACTTACGACTTCACCTAGACCGTTCTCGACGATAACAGGTGTGATTGCACCTCGATCATCGCCCGTAGTAGAAGTCAGATCGAGCAAACCATCAAGGGTGTCGTCACCCGTTCCAGCCTTGAGGGTGTCACCACCCGTTCCGGCAAGGCTGTCCTCCCCAACCAAGACGCTTGTAATAAGACCTCGATTCTCGCCCTCGGTGGGGGTTAGCTTGAGTAAGCCATCATCATCCAGCAATTTTGTATCGCCAACCTGTAAAGATTTGTTGTAAGCGTCAATATCTCCGCCGAAATCGTCAGACGTATTTGCGTCAGGGAATCCGGCTAAACGGGCAGAAGCCTGCCGATTAGATTCAATTGTTGCTAAACGCTTTGTCTCTTCGTCGTACAGATACTTGTTATAAGCATCAATGTTTCCGTCATACGTATCGAACGTGTCTGCGTCCGGGAATCCCGCAGCGCGGGCATCTGACTGTCTTTTGACTTCGGCTTCATCAGCTAAGCGTTTAAACTCTGCGTCATCCAAAATCTTCTGGTCAGCAGCCCTCTTGCGCTCATCCTCTTCATCTGCAAGACGCTTTGCTTCTTCTGCATCTGCGAGGTCTTGCTTGTATTTAGAAATATCGCCATTGTACTTCTGCAACGTGGCGTAATCTGGAAACCCAAGCACCTCGGCTTCGGCTTGTTTTTGCTCAAAATCTTTTCTTTCAAGCGCAGACTGGTATGCGTAAACATCCCCTGCGTAATCATCAAAAGTAGCAGCATCAGGAAACCCAGCGTTGCGGGCAGCGGATTGTCGAGCCTCTTCCACATCAGCCACGCGCTTTGTCTCAATATCAGCTAACCGTTTTGTCTCGATATCTTCTAAACGTTTTGTCTCAGCATCGGCTAAACGTTTTGTTTCGGCATCGGCTAAACGTTTTGTCTCAATATCGGCCAATCTTTTAATTTCAGCTTGATCAGCAACGTCTTGGTTGTAGGCATTAACATCTCCGTTGTATTGCTGCATAACGGCGTAACTTGGAAAGCCAAGCAATGCAGCTTCTGCTTCAAGCCTCTCATTCCTCTCCTCTTCAGTCTCAACGTTAGGAGGTGGAGGAGGAGGCAGTGGCTTCTCTGGTTCAGTCTCAACCGGAGGTGCGGGGGGTGGTATATCTGTTTGGCGCTGTGGAGGAGGAGCTTGGGTAATTTGCTGCGTAGGCCGCTCAAAAAATTCTGGTGGCGGGGCAGCTTTAGGCGCAGCTATCTCAGCAGGAGTGACTTCAGCAGGAGTTTCTACAACCTCCTTGGCAGCAGGCTCTTTATCTACCGGCTTGCTTGCTTCAACATCACGAAGGTAATCTTCAACGTTGCCGTTGTATTGCTCCATGGTGTAGTAATCAGGAAAACCACTGATGATTGCTTGAGCTTCAAGATCGTCTTGTGCTGATTGATTACCAGTTTTTAAAATATTATCGACAGGTTGCTCATCGCTTTTTTTGTCGGTAGGTAACGATGTATCAGTAGATACGCCAGCATTTATTCCAAAATCTGGGCGCGACTTAGCTGCGCTGATGGTGGTGCCTTCGTCGTTTTGACTTGAGTATTCATAGCGATAAGGAGTACCAGGAAGAATAGGATCGTAAATGGCTGTATAACCAACTTTCGTTCCATCTGGAAGAGTTTTCGTAATTCGACGGCTGTAAACAGTAGTGCCGTCATCTTGCAATTCTCCAATTACATCTTCCGCGACCTCACCATCACGGGGCTGCATTTGAGGCATTGCCTCAACATACTTGGGAGTCAAGCCGCTTGGCCCTGCAAACGAATCCCCTGAGCCACCCAAAAGAATATTTTCTATATTTTCACTGCCAATGTTCTCTGGCGTGTAAGTTGATCCAGTTAAATTATCTTCAATTGGCAATCCAGTATCAAAATCAATTGCAACATTACCTTTGTTTAAATTAGCATAAAAACCATCATTAAAATTTGCAGGTTTATTGTCTGTATTTGCAGTTTCTCCGGCGGTCAAGTTTGGTGCGTTGACTGACCCAGCCACAATATCTGCAATCTCTTGGTCTGTGGCTGCATCACCAGTACCAGCAACATTAAGATTGGCGGCAGCGTCTTCCGTGTGCTTTCTTATTGCGTCAACTTCACCTTGACCAATTTCTTTGGATGAGGCCGCAAGTAATGGGTCGTCCTTGAGTGCCTTTTGCACACTGGACGTAAGGGTACTCATTAATGTGGAGGTCAAGACCTTCTGGGCATCTGCACCCATGGCAATCTGGCCTACCGCCGCGCCTAGTTTTGCTCCAGCATCACCGCCAAGCTCTTTGCCAACCGTGCTGCCAATGCTGGATACAGCAGCGTTTAAAGCAGCATCACCAACATCACCACCCAACAAAGCTGTAGTTACTGCGGCTGAAGATGCTGAAGTGACGGCGTTGGTAACAACCTTGGCATACTCCGCATTGCCCATTGCATCGGCAACAGTTTTGCCTATGGTCCCGGCAACAAGAGGAGCTACACCAGCGCCTACAGCGCCTTTAATTGCTCCGTCTGCAAAGTTGCCACCCGACAACTCTGCCATGGTTCCCTGAATGATTGCGGAACCCACAACTTGAGAGATAACTGTGGTGGCAGCAGTGCCGGTTAAGGCTGCTCCAATTGCCCCGCCAAGCCCTGGCGCAAAGGCTGAAAGCGCAAAGCTGACGATGGGCATGATGTGCCCTACATCGCTGGTGGAATTGCCTGCCTGCGTGTAAAAGACTGGGGTTCCATCTGCTCTAAATTGCACTCCAAAGCCAGTGCTATCTTTGCCAGCGTAGGTGCCGCCAAAGATATTGCCGTACCGCTGGTCGTAATCAGAGCTTATGGGCTGCTTTGTTTCCTTATTACCCAAAACTTCCTCGTACACGGGAGTGTTGGTCATAAACCTGTCTACGCGGACAAACTCACCGATTGCCTCGTCATAAACATCATACCCCTGGTTTGAAATAGTGCTGGGGTCTACCGGGATTTTGTTTTCTGAGCGGACAACCTCTTCGCCCGCTGGCTTGGAGGCATCCCAGACATGTTCAAAGGTGTAATAACCCTTGGATGGGTCGGCGGGGTCATTTGGATATACGGTAGAAGGCGCTTGGCCTGCGTAGCTGGCAACCTGTTTAAACTTACCAAACTGATTGATGTCAGTAATGCCGATGCCAGCAAGCATCTTTGCCATCTCTCGGGCATTGGCTTGGTTTGAGCCATATCCCTCTCCACTCCATTTAGAAGTGGTGCCTTGACCAAGAATTTGATCTACCAGCTTTTGGATGTCTGGGGCTGGAGATTTTTCTGCTTGTCCTCCGGTTTCATCACGGATGGAGCCAACAGGAAATCTTTCATTATTGTCAATTGTCCTGTCAATATTTTCCTGGCTTATTGTTAACTTCATATCAACCAATCTTCCAGTTTGTTCCGTCTGAATAGACGGGAACCTTGTTGGACCCGCCGCCAGCCACAGTAGATGCAAAGGTTGTTGCGTTGGCGTCAGAAACAAACGCCCGAGCCCCTGTGCCAGAGGTTGCTGCGCTTGGTAGAGTTGCCACTGTATAGACTGTGGTTGGGGGAATAAACCCACTTCCTGTATCTAGCTGTCCCAAGATACTCTGCAAGCGAGTGAAGTACAACCTCAAGACGCTGTTTAACTGATCCTGGTATGGACGTTGATACTCCTCTGTCGCTTGCGGTAAAGCAGGCGGTGCAATTCGTTGAAGCTCAAAGTCTGAGGTAACAATCATCTGCGTCCGTCCAGTCTCATGTCTACCCTGGTGGAACCCAACTGCCAGTTCACACCCAATCCAACAGATTCAAACTTAATTGACATCTGACGGGCGCGTACCCTAGTAAAAATCTGTCCAGTAAACTCTTCGACTGGCAGGGTTGCAATTCTCGTGATGCTTGAAAAACTGCTGGTAGCCACGGAGTGGTTTGAGTCGGTTGGCTTGTTGACCAAATAGCCTGAGCCAGAGTTTTTGAGCGGCAACAGATACATGGTGGCGCTTGGTGAATTTACCGTAGAACCATCAAAGGTAACGTCAGGCAAAACACGCCACACAAACATAAAGTTGTGACCATCATCCAAATCAAACTGCGCAGAAGTGATCGACGCAGTAATTGGCAAGGTGGTAGCCGTAGCGTTGTCGTCCAGCCCATCCTCTTGATTTACAAGGTTGTTGTAATACGTTGCTGCCAACGGGTAATCACGCAGGCCGGAGTCTAGCCATGCGGTCCGGGCTAAGTTGCCGTAGTACCACACCTCTTCAAGGTAGTTGTAAATGACATAGCGGTCAATGTCGGTTGATCCTTCAGAGCAATAGAACCACCATATCTCATTAAAGCCTTCGTTGGTTCCCGAACACACCTGTGCGTACTGCGAGGTGTTGATGTCTTCAAATACATACCTGCGCAAGTCGCAGTTCAATGTCTGCGTCCTGCCATCGTATTTGTAGAACTTGTCTTTGCCCATCCAGTAAGACACACCAGTGGCATAGGCCACGGCGTTCTGACCGACTATGGATATGTTCTCGCCAACAATCTGCGCACCCCAAACAATGGGTGCGCCAACGTACTGGAGGGAATACAAGGCTGCGTCTGTCCACACCAAGACCTCTTGGCGGGCTTGGGTGGCCGTGACAATCTCAGAACCGCGAGACAGTCTTAGAAAGCCTGCTTGGTTGGTTGCCAGTGGTCCCCAGGTGTAAGGGTCTTCTTGATCAGACCAGCGAATCAACATTGGGTCAATCGTGGCAGAACCGTAGTCATTGCACCCAAACGCAAATACAAACCTGCTGATGTCAGAAACCAACAGGTAGTTCTGCTGCGTGGGTACATCTGTTGCACTACCAAAATCAGCCAACTCGTAGCCATTTGACAAAATTCGGACAGTACCTACAGCCGCAACGGTAACGGCAATAAGCGCCCCAGAGGGCGTCAGTGATATGTTGAACGACGAACCTGAGACGTTGCGAACGTAATACATCTCGCCGGGAAGGATGCCTGCGGGCAAGGTTGCTCCAGCGTCCGGCGCAAAACGCAAAGGCGTGCCGTTGGCATACTCAGCAGCGGCAGTAATGACGGTAGGTGTAGCCACCGTAGCTGTAAAGGTAATTGGCGTGTATCCCGAGGTGGCGTCCCAATAATATATTGGACCTCCGCGTGGGCCAAAGACCAAATCTTCACCGAAGTTTTGTTGGCTCCACAAGCGAATAGCGTCCGTGGATGCTTCACCCACACCCCAGGCACCAGCACCCCATGGGCCAGCACCCCAGCCGACCAGCGGAACCACATAGGCAGGGCCAACATTGACTTGATACAGCGCATACACAGTACCACCGCCTGGGCCAGCGGTCGATGTCGCGTTAGCACTGGCTGTGATTGTGTAAGTGGTAGCGCCCGTGACTGTAATCTCATATTGACCAAAAATGGTCAAACCACCCACTGCCGTAGCGCCGTAGAACGTTACAAAGTCTCCGTCAATGTATCCACCGTTGGCGTCTGTAACTTCAACGATGGGAGTGTTGTTGAATGTTCTGAATGGATTAGTTAATGTGACCTGATCACGAAAGGGCGTAATGTCGTTGTATATACCTCCGGCTTCAAGATAGAACTTGAGGTTGGTGCCAACACCAATCAGGTTAATTCCGCCAAGAGTTACCCAGTTCCACAATGAGCGGCAGATGCCTAAAAAAGTAGATGCAGAGGTGCGTGTCCAGCCGCCAATTTTTTCAGGCGTGCCTTGGCGAAAGCGAACTTTCTCACTCTCATACCAGCCCCCTTCGTTGGTATACCGCGTGTTTTCTCGGTTTACACCGGGACGAATTGCAAGTTTTTTAAGCGGCATAAGCCCTCACGCCATGTCTGTTGACTCAGATTTGATGCTTGCAAGCCTTCGCATCCAGCCTTTGCCAAACGTATCAAAGGTATTTAAACTCTTGTAATGAGCTTCGCGCAACGCGCAGAATGCCTCAATTATTTCATCTGCGGGCTTTGATGTCACGGCACTTATCGTCTTGGGTCCGATCTGACCATCGACAGTCACTCCAACAGCCTGTTGAAGAAATTTACTAGCGCGACCAACGCCAGCATTGACAGCAGCATCGAAAACGCACAGATCAACCCCAGCAGGAAGGTCGTCCCCAAATACAACGTCCCAATACTTCTTCTTGTAAAGGGGGGCAACCATTTCAGGCGTGAGAGCCCGCATGTCAGATTCCTTTGCAGGCTTGTGAGTCCATTCTTCCCATACACGCTTGGTCACTCCTAAATTGGTCATGCCGCCGGGGTCAGACGGATGATTTACAAAACCGCCTTCATGCTTGAGGATGTGTTTAAACGCCTCATCCCAATTTTGCTTCATTTTATTTTCCCGAAGATTTAGAAAGCAAATCCGTCTTGGCTTGTGAGCCAGCAGACGAGCCAAAGTAATAAGCAATGATGCCCGTCCACGCTGTACCAAGTGAACCAAGCATCATCAGAATGGCCGGATTGCTGCTGTCAATCTGATTAAAGAACATCATCATCATGATGCCGAAGAAACCCAGCGTGACTGCTCCAGCCAGGATGGGAGGCATCATGGAGCGGGTAGTTGCCTGCATCTCTCTGGCGCTCTTGCGGTCCTCGACTTCCAACTTTTCGAAGTTTAAACCTAGCTCTTGAGCCTGCTTTTGCAACTCAATCTCAGCAATCTTGACTTGCGCAATCTGATCGGCTGACAGCTTGTTGCTGGAGATCATGTCTTGGACTTTGTTTTCATCCACGCCAATGGCTTTGGAGATAGCTGACACGGCCATGCCAGCAAGCGGCCCACCAAGTGCAGTGGCAATTGTTGGTGCAATTTGTTTTAGCCAGTCCATGTTAATACTCCTTTTGAAGTGCTTGAAATACAAAATAAAAGGTGACACCCACCAGAACTACCGAAACCAGTAATGCAGCGGCAATTAACAGCATTTCCTCAATCTCCTCGCTTCGATGTTGAGCCGCTTCTTTCTTGCGCCTTGCTGCGTGGGCAGAATCAATTTCTATCTGCTTTGCTCTGGCGGTGATGCGCATCCAAACATCCATCTTGTTGGCTTGAAAGAAAAGCATCTTTACCTGCTCTTCAAACTGTTTGGCTTGCTCAAGGGCAAGCTCTAATTCCATGGCTTTACCAAGGGCTGAACCCGTGAACTCACCCTTTTGAGATTTCTTAACTACCTCAATTGCCTGCTCTTTGGCGGCAAAGTATTTACCAAGCACTGGCCCCAGGCTTGCCACATCATCAACAGTCTTTGCCGCTTTTTTTACAAGCGTTACCGCCGAAGAAATAGCTGCAAGGGCAGTGATCGGGTCAATCATACTTACCCCTTGAGATCAAAGCTTAGATTAGGGTGACGCGGGTACTGCACAACGCGCTCCTTACATTACACCCCCGAACATCGGAGGCAGTGTTGTTACTTGAATGGCTACGCTCTGCTTTAACTCCAGCGGTTTGCCGCAGTCAGAGCAGGTATCGGCGGCAAGTTCTGCCTCATCCAAGTCGTAACCACAGTGGAGACACACGGACTCCACCTCGTGGGCTGCTTCTATCGTGCCATTAGGCAGCGTCTGGGGGGGCTTGTGCAGTTTCATGCAAACTCCAAAACGCCGCTAATATGGGGCAGCGGCGATATCCCCGTGAGCATTATGCCGAAGGGGTGGCCCAAGGCAAAGGCGGCTGGATCGTGGGTGGGTTGATCTGGTTGTCGATCTGAGCCTGCACAGCGGCCTCTGTTGCGTCTTTGTTGACGCCGTTGGCCCAGCACCAGCCCAGCACCTGATCTTGCGTCAGATTGGCGTAGGGGGTGAACGTGCCGCCTTCTGCTGGCAGCGGGAAAGAGCATGTGGAGTACACAGTGCCCGAGTACAGCCCGTCAATGCCGGAACAGCGCCAGCCTGCGGTCAGGACGACTTCAGGAGGGGTTGCGGTGGTGGGAGTGGTTTGCATCCACTCTACAAGCCAAGTGATGGTGGTCATGATTTAAGCTCCTTGATTGACGGTAGAAAACATTTTTGCAACTTTTTCAATTTGGTCGCGTTCGCAAAAGATTGACAGTGTGTGGTCTTTGTCAATTTCAATTAAAGCCTCGACCATTTCACTACCCCACTCTGTTTTTGTGGGTGCTTGCTGCCAATTTAAATCCATGGTGATTTCCTTTGTTACAAGAATGGGTAAATTTTAAAAGTCGTCCAAGCCATCCGATGTGTTCCCCACATTTCTGACAGCAACAGCTTGGTTGGTTCATGCAGCCTCCAATGCTGCTACACGGGCGCGGAGTGCTTGCAGTTCTGCTAGCAGTAGCGGCACTAAAGAGGACACATCCATCTGCTGATACTTAGGTGTGCCGTCTTCGTTTAATGCGTCTTTTTCGCCCGTTACGGCGTATGGTGTGAATGCTTGCGCTTCGTGGGCAATCAGCATTGGTCGGCTTTGCGTAGCGCCCTTCATCTGGCCTTCGTAGACCTTTAGTGCATCAATGGTTGCGCCGGGATTCTGCACCGGGCCAATAATGTCTTTAGCGCGGTAATCGGATGTGGTGTTGTACAGAACTACACCACCTGCACGGTTGTAGCTAATTGAACCTCTAACACTTAATGAAGTTTCCGTACCAAAATACGCAAATAAGTTATCGCCAATTGTAGTGGCACTCCAAATGCCTTGTGTATACGATCCCTCCGAATCCCCTTTAATTGTTAGAACTTGCCTTGCCGTCCCCAAATTCACTATTGAACTTCCTGAAGAAATAGCAGTTGCAGCCCCCACCAGCAAATTCCCGCTGGAGTCAATAGACATCCGAGTGGCGTTTGCTTTAATGTCGTAGAAATAAAAAGCCCCGTCGCCACCAAGCCCCGCAGTATTTGAACTACGACCTACCTGCCATCCAAAATCAGTCCCGCCAATACTTCCACCAAATGTGATGTATTGATATTGGTTTGCTCCGGCACTTGTACCAATTTGAATTGCGCCGCTTCCGCTTGACCCCACAACGTGAAGTTTTGCAGCGGGCGAAGCAGTCCCAATACCCACATCGCCGCCAGCAGGATTTATGGCAAGCGGATAAGTACCTGTGCCAAATTTTTGCGCCTGAATTACGCCAATATTGTTTGTTGTATCAATCCCCAGCCCAAGGCGCTTTGTGCTGTCGGTATTACCCCTTGCTATGATTTGGGCAACCCCGTTATCAGCAAACGATGCGCCGGTTGCATCAGCCTGCGCTGTTAGTATATTGTTTGGCGAAGCAGTCCCCACCCCCAAATTACCACTTGAATTTAGCACCATTGAATTCGCTGGCGCAGTTCCCGCTACTTGGAAAGCGTCAGTGCTGCCAGCAGTCCCCGCGCCCTTTACGCGGAATGTGCCATCGGCAGAAAACCTTCCATATGCTATGGTAAAGCCTTCAAACGCAAGATACCCGTCTGCATTGCCAGCAGCGTTAAACGCTTGTATCTTTACACCGCCAGCAGTGTTGCCACTTGCAAATCCCATTTGACCGTTGGCGGTCAATAAAGACAATCTGGCTGCGGAGTCAAGGGCCATTGCAGACGCTGGCGCTGCCCCCGCCACTTGAAAAGCGTCAGTTGTGCCAGCAGTTCCTGCGCCCTTTACTCGGAATGTGCCGTCGGAGTCAATACGGGCGCGTTGTGTGTTGTTGGTAGAAAATACAAGTGGTAACGC
>Ga0181359_1000006_pt1 | contig 49804 bp, 58 predicted proteins | sample Fa13VDMM15SD_FD_141229 | JGI IMG/M metagenome (GOLD analysis project Ga0181359, IMG submission 141229) | Freshwater viral communities from Lake Michigan, USA - Fa13.VD.MM15.S.D | ecosystem: Environmental > Aquatic > Freshwater > Lake | place: USA: Michigan | collected 2013-09-24 | reverse complement strand
TGGGTGGACGTGACTGGGCCGGAGAAGGTGGTTGATGCCATGATTTTTCCTTACATGCAAGTTGGGGCGTATCTGTCTGCATGTCGTCAGCCGGGACTGTCAGATACACCGGAGGACCCCGGAATGTGTTCAATATACACGATCTATGTAGAATGTCAATATGCCGTACAAAGACCCAATTAAAAAAAAAGAAAAACAACAAGAGTATTCCAAAAAATATTACGCTGACAATACGCAAAAAGTCAAAGACGCTACCAAAAAATCAAACGGCGCATTTAAGGTGAAGTGGAAAGAATTTAAAGCTACTTTGTCATGCCTTGAATGTGGGGCTGACCATCCGGCGATTTTGGATTTTCACCATATAGACCCAGAAATGAAGAACGCCAGCGTGCACGCGCTAGTAAAAGCTAAAAGTTACAAAAAGGCACTGGAAGAAATACAGCAGTGCATAGTGCTGTGTTCAAACTGCCATAGGGTTTATCACTACAACGAACGTCATGCCGAAAAAGCTGTGCATAAAAAATGAATAATAAGTGGGGGCCGAAGCCCCCACTTAAATCACTCTTCAACGCGAGTAATAACGTAATGCGTTACGTTGCTTGGCTCTTCCGCCTCAGCTTCGTCTTCTGACTCTTCGTCTTCAACGTACTCAATGTATTCCACAAAATCATCAGATTCTTCGTCATATACGTACCAAGTATCTGTTTCTTCGTCGAGCCAATACCAAGCATCAGTTTCTTCGTCGTAAACGTACTCTTCGTCTTCGCCAAACTCGACACCTTCGTCTTCGTCAAATTGATTGGCAAGAAACTCTTCAGTCACGTCATATTCAACAGCCCAGCCGTAGTTCTTTTGGAACTCGATGAACTCTTGGATGATTTGTGCTTTTTCAAAATCATCTGTTTCAATGGTCACTTTATCTGAATTCCAATCCCAATCGCCAATTTCAATTTCAAGCTTATACATGAAAAACTCCTTTAATTTGATGCAGCCCGATGCCGCAAAACAATCCTACGGAGTCTTTATGACTGTTGCAAGACTAATAAAAAAGGGGCACAAGGCCCCTTTTTATGTTTTCCAATTGCTTATACAGCGCCGGGAGAACCGTAGATACCACGTGGATCGCTGAAGCCAAAGCTGTAGCGCTCACGGGCCTTGTATCGAACGTTACCTGTTTCAAAATCGCCTTCAAAAGCAGTTTTGACAGGGGAACGGTTGAACATCTTCAGGCCATTAGGTGCGTCAGTCAACAAGAAAAACGCATCAGTGTCTGTCAAGTAATGATTGACAACATAGCCTTCAGGGATCAAGCCCATGGACACAATCGCATTGATGTCGTTATCCGCTGTTGCAACACGCAAAGAAGTTTTCATCAAACGCTCAGCAGTAAACTGAAGTTCTTTTGGAACAACCAGTTTGCGAGCGGTCAATGCTACTTTCAATCCACGTTCATCAGTGAATGCAGCAATATCAATAATGCCTTGTTCCAGTGAGGTCTCATTCAAATCGGCAGCAACTGTTGGACGATTTGCAAAGTCAGGACCCATTGCAGTAGGGTGAGCAGTGGACATCAAAGCCACGCCGTCGCCGCCTGCAAAAGTACCACCAGTGAAACCATTGTTCAACACTGACGCAGCTTTTACCTGCTTGGTGTTAGACATAGAACGGGCCAGTGCTTTGGTGTAACGCACAGACAAACGGTCGTAGAGGTTATCTTCAATCGCTTCTTCTGTTAACGCAAACGCCATGGCAATGGTCTCATGGGTGTAGCGAGCGGTAAACGATTCCTGAGCGGTATCGTATGCCATGCCAGCACCCTCTGTTTTCACAGGAGCAGATCCAAAGCCAGTCAACATGACCTCTTCTTCAAAAGCACGGTCAGATGTCTCAATAGAGAAAATCTGCTCATGCTCATTTTCGTAACGCTTGTATTCCAAACCAAACAAAGCGTTCAGTCCGGGCTCAAGTTCCTTAACCAGTTGGGAACGGGTAATTGCCATGATTTATCTCCTTATTGACCAGCAACACCTGCACTACCGTACACGTGTTCGTTGATCTTGACTACCACCACGGCATTAGTGCCGAAATCATTGTTGACATCGTTGTACAAGCCAACAACCTTCAAGTTCAATGCTGCTGTTGTTGCCAACGTGCTAGAGTTTAACTCCATGGTAGAGATACCAGTAGTAGTGCTGCCGCCGGTGCCAACAACATCGGCATTATTGCCAACGTTAGCTGCCACAAATCCTGCATCACACTGAACCAAGAACAACTGATTGGGATCATCTATTACATCAGCAACAATTTTACCTGCTGTGATGTTGACAGAGCCCGGATAGAAGTTCTTAAAAGTTGGTTTGCCTGTAGTGGGATCAATATAGTTGCAACCATTGAACACGCCTACCGCAGCAGTGTGTGTAGCTGGAAGAAACCGAGTAATGAATCCACTTGCAAGGGCTACCAAGTCACCCTGAAAAATTGTCCCGGCCTGATTATCAGCAATCTCATAGCCATACTGCTTTTGAGCACCAGTAGCTGAAAGATTACCAATAGCACGCAGACCAAAGGCTTTATCGATATTAGCCATTTAAATCTCCTAAAGAATTGAAGTTATCAGTCTTACGACTGACGGAATGTTGTGCGAGAACTCCGTTCTGGAGCCTGAAGCCGCATTGAAGAGTGTGCGTTTTCACGCATCATCTCATTGTCCACCGCATGTAACTGGTCCTGTGCCTTTTTACGGAAATAAGCATTTCTCTCGTCAGCCGTTTCATCAGGAATCCTAGCGAGTAAAAGTCCTCCAACAGCAACAACTCCGGCATGTTTGCCGTCGTCCATCGTTGGGAGCATACCTCGATATTCCTCAGGAAGATCTTCAAGACGGACAAGTTCATATCCCTCACGAAGCTTGCTGTAAATGTTTTGGTTGTCAAAATTTCCATTGACCTCTGCGCGAAGCCAACGGTGCTTATACCCCTCAGGGGCAGGTGGTGCATCTAAGCGAGAAGGGGGACTCCAAGGCTTGCGACGAGTTTCTTTTTCCCGAGTTTCGGAAGAACGAGCGGCTCTATCGATAGTAACTTTTTCAACCATGACTTACTCCTTTACGTACTTAGCATACTCTTCAAGAGGTACACCCAATTTTTTTGCAATGGCAACCTGACTCGGCGATAACCGGACAGTTCTGCGCGCACTATTAATTCCGGAACTCCGGCTGGCAGGGGCAACAGCAGGCGCGGCACGCTGTTGTCTGATTTGAGAAGCAGAACCTGAGTTCTGAAAACGACTTGGAAACTCCGTTTGGAGCCTCCGATCAAGCTCAGTATAGTATTCATCAGAATTAGGGTCAACCCCCTCTTGACTCACCAACGTCTCGTGTATGCCCCATGCTGCATAGGTCATTACACGGTCTTGGCCAAACCAAGGATTGCGCTCTGCCCATTCTTCCGCTTGAGGGCTAGGAACGGCCCGTTGAGGCGGCTGATAAACCGGTGCTGGCTGCTGATAATTCTGTTGCTGTGGCTGTTGCTGATAAGCTTGAACCTGCTGCTCCTGACTCTGTAACCATCCAGCAACTTGACGCTGCTCCATGGTCAAATCCGTCAAACGTTGGTTGGCTTCCGTCTCTGTATCAATGTCGCCCTCTTCACGGGCCTTGCGAATAATAGACCTTAACGCCGTCTGCTGAGTGTCAAGCCGTGTTTTGGCTTCATTCAGTCGGCTGTAGTCCGTGTGAACCAGTTTTTGTTGAAGCGTCTGAGTCTGTGTTTGCAGTCCTTTGGCATATTCCACCGCAGCTTGTTCACGGCGCTCGGCCTCCCGCATGCGGGCGGTAAGCTTGGAGATACGCTTTTGGACGTTATCGCTGATAGTTTCCAGCTCTTCACGATTAGAAGGAACAGCGTTTTGTTCCTCACTGCTGGAGTCAGATGTTTCAAAAACTTCTGTTTTATTGGTCTCTGGGAAAGAAACGTCCGTTTCAACCTCGTTTTCACCTAGATCAAACTCTAATTGTGTGTCTGTTGCTGTTGCCATTAATTACCTCACATGTGCAGAATGTCTTCTGGGTCGTTTATTGTGGCTAAAACCTCGTCATCGTTAAGAATCCGGATTTCACCCCCGTCAATGGCCATACGCGCACCCGCGTAACGGCCAAAAATAATCCAATCCCCCTTCTTGCACCAAGCGCCAGTAGGGAATTTGACTTCGTCCTTGTAGGCCAATGGGCCAGTTGACAAAACGTAAGCACATGTGGTCGTAAGTTGTTGGCGGTCAAGCGTTTGATCCGATAGTTCAATTCCGCCTTTGGTTTTCCGCGCTCCACGGTACGGTAAAACAATCACCCGCCAACCCGTTGCCACAGGAAGGTGTTTTGAAATAGTTTCAACTTGATCTTGACGGTCTTTTTTGGCCTTAGACAATGCAAGCGCATTGGCAGCCTCATCTTCTTTGGCAGCTTGTGCCCATTTTGTTTCTAGCGCAGTGGTTTCTGTCATGTTGGCCCTCATTGATTGGAATTCTTGCTAAGAAGCTCTCTTACAGCTTCCTCAACAAAACGAAATCCCTCTAGACGGCCCATCAAAAACCTGTACTGCTCCATATCCCGCACTGAACCAGACAAAATCATATCGCCCGTTTGTTTTTCAAGGCGACGAATTGCTGTCAACACAGTTTCTGAAAACTCAAGCATGGATTACTCCAATGAAGCAGACAATAAGGCCCTTGTCCGAGGGGTGTACTTGCATTATGCACCAGATTACGTAATCTTTACCTTGTTAAAAGCGTCTTTTCTGTAAATAAATGTAGGTCCCGGTTGTTTTTTTGCCTTTGGAGGCACCTTAGGCATGGGACTTTGTGGTTTTTGCATCATTTTTTGTGGCATTTTTGGTTTATTGCGCATTTCTGGCTCCTTGATTTGACATTTTTGCAAGATCAGCCTGCATTTTTTGAGTTTGCAGCATTAATTTAGCCTGACTTTCTTGTTGATCAGCCTGTTCTTTCTGTTGTGAAAGCTGCAACTCTGCTTGATCTAGCCCGCTCTTAGCCTGATCGCGCTTAGCAGACTGCTCCAACTCTTGTTTCTTGAGCGCAATCAATGGATCCTCTTGATTGCCTGCCCCTGACAGCTCTTCTCCCAATTTTTTAACTTCTTGGAAGCCTTGCGCCACCTTCACAGCAATCATTGCCTCACGTTGTAGTGCAGAAACTATTCTTTCCGGATCAGTACCATATTGCTTAAACAACTCTGCCTCTATGTCCTCTTCCGCCTTCAGTCGGATGTGGTCAAAAATATGTTTTTGCAAACTCACAGCAACGTTTGGCATCCCCTGCATCAAAGGAGACATTCCAAACAAAAGATGGGTCATGATGTGCGCATCATGCTGCTGACCAGCAAACGCTTTAAGCGGAGAACCGTCCAGCGCCTGTGAGTTTTCACTTGCGGGATCCTTAGGCTTATCCACATTCTGTGTGTTTAAAATCTGATCGATATCTCGCACACCAATTGCCTCATACATACGGCGATAGGCTTCGTACATATTGTGCATCTGTGGTGCGCTTTGTGCTAACTGCAACTGGGTCTGCGCCATAGTGATGCGCTGAGCAACAGAGAAAATATTGGGGTCAGAAACAGGCAACACATCGATGCGATCATCGAAGTCCATCCTCTTAATAACACGACTCTCGCCCGGTACATCGTACGGATACTCATCGGGTAGAAAATCTGCAAAGCCCTTGGCGAGCAGTTGAAACTCCAGCTTTTGGCTGTAGTGCAACCGCTTGTGGATGGCCGACATGACCGAGCTGCCCTTCTCAAGCAACGCAATCGTCGTTCCCACAGCAGCATTTTGATTGCTGTCACCAACCTGCATGTCCGTAATGCTCGCCATGCGCTGACCAGCAGTAACGCAAAAACCAAGCAACGTCATTAACGTTTGGCTAGGCTCCTTATACGGCAACGGCAGCAAAGATGATTGCAACTCCATGCCGCCCGCGTCCATGTCCCGCCACTCACCCGGCTGAATCGGCACATCATCGTTCATGATCCGTGCGCCTTTAGCCTTGAAGCCCGCAGGCAGATTCACCAACGTACCGGCATCGAGCAATTGTTGCAGTGCAGCAGTAGCGGTTTTGGACAGGTTACCAACCAAGTGCAAGAAACCAAGACCGTACGCGCCAAGCCCCTGCACCAAACAATAGTGGACATAGTACTGCTTGCGAATAAACAGCTTGTCGCCTTCATTCCAGTTACGACGAATGCCAACTACATCCCCCGTGCCCTCATCTACAGTAATGATGTACGGCTGCGCAATACCAGTTATCTCACCATCCTCATCCTTATGCTCAAACCCCATAATCTCATAATCTAACTGGAACTCCAAAAGGCTAATCTCCTCCTCTTCATCCGTAGGAGACATGCCCGTTGCCTTGTCTACAGCTTTTCTGATCGTGCTCTCGCTCATGTTGCCATAAGACTGTGGCTGAGCAGCATCTAAATACTGACCACGGGCCACGGCTTTTTTGTATTCATTCGTGGTCATGGGAACGCGGTGAATAATTCGCTCGCATTCGCTCATCACCGAGCTGCCCTGATACGGGATATACAAGTTGTCTGGCAGCACCAAGGCACTTACCATGCGCCCTTTGTTCTCGTCGTAGTACACTTTCTTAAAGGTAGAGCCGCCGTAGCCGGTGTAGAAAAGCAATTGGTCAAACTCAGGCGTGTACTCTTCCATCACCGAAGTGATCTGGTAGTTCATAAAATCGCGCACGCGGTTGGCCTGCATTACCTTTTCACGTGTTTCCTTACCCAGCACTCGCGTGCGCACGGGGCCGTCCGATGGCATCAACTCTTTTAGTGCGGTAGCCTGAAACTGCACAATGCTCTCGGTAAGCAGTGGATGGCTCACGCCGCTTGCGCCCTTAAACGGTTTGGTGCGCTCTTCCATGCTGAAGCCCAGCAACTTCATGCCCTTGCTGTACTGGTCTTCCCAGTCTTTTCTAGAAGACTTGTCCGCCTCAAACAACAACATCAAATCGCTGCTGATCAACGTAAGCACGTCGGTATCAACAACTTCAGCCAAGTTGGCATCAAAGGGCACATCTGCGTCTGCTTGGTCGCCAATGTTTACCACGACCTCGCCGGTCGCTGTGTCAAACTCAATCTCAATTTCAGGCATTTCTTCCAGCATTTCCTGTGCAGAAACTTCTACGTCTACTCCGCCTTCGGGGTAGTCATCGCCTGTGATGCGTTTTTCAATTGGCATGTTGTGTCCTTAAATATATCTAGCAGTGCTGGTCTGGCGTTCTACCATACCACCTTTGGCAAAGCCACCAAGGGGACCAAAAATATTTTCATATGCTTGTTGAACAAGGGAAGTGGCATCTTTTTTTTCTCCTACTACGTATTGAGAACCGTTATTTAGTCTAACCGCTTCTTCTCTGACATCTTTAAAAAAGCTTTTTAAATCTAGTGCTTGGCCCAATGGTACGGAGTCTGCCAACCATTTTGGAGTGCTTTTTGGAATTTCTACCATTCCCAATTTGTCAAGCGCATGAATCCCCTTAAAACCACCGTATTGATTTTCAAGCAATTTAACTTGTTCTTGAATAGCTGGAAGTGCGCGATTGGTTAAAAAGTCTTCCTTGTTGTCTTTTTCTTTTATGTCAGTAATAGAGTACTCTGGTCGGCCAGCAGAGTCTTTTCCTATTTGTTCTACACTAACTTGAGCAACGGGCCTTGCATTTTTTTCTGTTCCAGTGACCAGTACATGCAGTTGGCTTTTTCCACTGCCATAGCTTAAAGCATTAACTTCTTGTGACGTGCACCACCCGCCATCACATCCTACATCAGTAATAAGAGATTTATATTCTGGGTTTTTAACAGGGTCAGGAAGCGCGACACTTATATACTTTCCATCCTGCAAAGAATTTCTTGTCAGTCGTGGGTCTTCACGTAAAGCTGACGTAGCCATGCGTGCTCTAGTCTCATCTTCCCATCTTGTAAATCGAGCTACACGATTAGAAACTTCTGCAAGATTAAACCTCGGTAAAAGATCATCGGGAAGCGTAAAGTCTCTAGGTATCGCCTGAGCAGGTTGTCCATAGGCTGAGTATTCCGGGCCTATTTGTCGAATGCGCAACATGTCTTTACGCAACTCAGAAAGCTTTAAAAGTTTGTCTGCGGCTGGAGCAATTTCGCTGGCCCGCGCTTCAGGGTTGGTTTTTAAAAACTTCACTAAACTTGGGGGAATCTGATAATCTAGGGCGATATCTTGTATTTGTAAAGGATAAACGCTCTGGTCTATTATATCTTCAATGCGCTTTCCATACGGTGTTTTTGCTTCGCCTTGAGTAGAAAACCCCTCTGACCCTCGTACAGCCTCTACATATCTCCTATCGCCCTCTTCTGTTTCTCCTTTTTTTGATTCAAAGTGCAACAGCTTGCCCTGATCTGCTGCTTTTACAAGCTGATCTTCTGGTGTTGCAAAATCTTTACGAAGATATCTAGGAATGGTTTTATTAAACCATTCCCCTACTATTGGATCATTCCTTAAATTTTCCATAGCGGCTGTTCCGGGAACCGGACGCATTTCATACCTAACCAATTGCTCAGGGTCGTCTATGGGCCTGATAAAGTTTTTGTACTCTTCTGTGCCCTGCATTGCTCTATCATCAAAGAAATTAACGTCTGGATATTTTTCTCTAAAAGCTGCTTTTTCGGCCTTACTCATTTCATCAATAAACCCATCAACTGATGTATCAGGCCTTTTTGTCATAACAAAAGGGGTGCCTTTGTTTCGGACAGCGTACGATACGTCCGCTGGACCAAGGGCTTGGTTGTACGCTTGAAAATCCTCGGCCAACATCTGCGCTGCTTTTTTACCCTTAGTAACCGCCTTCACACCCGAACGCACAGCACTAGCAGGATTCACGACACTTGAGCCAAACTCACCCATCATGTAAAAACCTGCGTCCCGGGGGTCCGTGGGAGGAGCAGGGCGAATACCTGCTTCAGTAGCCAACCGTTTTAATTGCGCACTGCCCCCCGTAGGCTCCTTGGAATCAAGACCAAATGGCATCAACGCCAAATTACCTATGTCCGCCGCACCTCCAACTACGTTGTATGGGGTTTCCGTTACGCCTTGCAAAATATTCTTAAGGTTGCGAGCCGCGCCAGCGCCCACTTCCTTCAGCGCTTGCAACGCCTCCGCTGCCTTGAATTCTTTGCCCTTTGATAGCGTATCTGAAGTAACAGGACCACTATCGGGCACGCCAAAAGGGTCTTGGAAATATCCTACCTCGCCTGTTTCAGGGGAACCTTTAGCGCGTTTGATTGGGAAAGGACGATAAGAGGTGCCGTACTCGTTCTCTCCAGTTAGGTTTTTTTGGATAAAACGAAGTGCAGGGTTTTGCTGATACGTGTAGGAAGGAACAGGCGTGTGTGGAGGCAGGTCGCGTGCATCCATGCGGGTTTGACGGGGCCCGGTCAACGCGTCATAAACCGCCATCATCCTTGTATTGGGAAACAATTCCCGCATCTCCGGGTCTTGCGTCAAGAACTTACCCGTGGTTTGCTCCAAGGCAGACAACGAAGCCAACTGCTCACTGAACATGGCTTTGGTTTTGCCTAACTTTTTTAATTCATCGTACGAATCTTTGCGGAAATAAGCGTTGTCCACAGGTCTGCCAAAAAACTTTTCCAGCTTTTCACGGTTGTCCACCATGTTTTTAACTGTTGCTGTTATAGGACTCCAATCATCGCCCATCAAGCTGTAAGCACGGTAGTTGTTGTCCATGCCGCCCATCAAAGCAAAGTTGGGACGACCATATATGTCCCCGCCCTTCGCATCCATGCTGTGTTCCAACTCATGCAACGTGGTAATTTCCCGCTCCGCAGGAGTTAGCCTAAAGTTTAAATTAAGGGTGTCCGGGTTACTCGGTGTTATGTACCCACGCGTGTCAAACCCCAAATTGCCAGTGACCGATTTAACAGCAGGATTCATTGCTTCCGTGTATGCTTTTAGTTCTTTTGCGCTGCGGGAAACGGGGATATCCAAGCCCTCCACCGACGCTGCCCTGTCTTCCATAATCTGCGGGTCACCGCTTTCTACCTGCCCGCCTTCGGCAAAAAACTTATTTATGCTCAGACCATAAGCTTTAGGGTCCATGGCAACGCTTAACGCTATCTGCCGTCTTCCTGCGTCCGCCTTGGCCGCTGCCATTTTGGCGTTGTATGCCTCCTGACTAACCGCCGGACCAGTTGGAGCTTTTTGCGCAAACTCCGCTGGCTTTGTAGGCACTAGCCCACTAAACTCAGCCGGAGCCGTCGGGGTCGCCATGCTAAATTCTTTTGGCGCTACCGGAGCCGCCATGCTAAATTCTGCTGGCGCTACAGGAGCCCTTGCAACAAGGTTCTGATATTCCCTTGACATGACATACGAGGTTGGCTTAGGTGTCGCAAAAACACTAGCATATTCCGCGTCATATTTCTTCTTCGCAGCTTCATATGGAGCATAAACATCTGTGTTGTACTTATTCAACGCCGTATTGTATGCATCTACCTGAGTTTCATACGGGGCATAAACATCCGTCTTGTACTTATTCAACGCAGCGTTATACGCATCAATTTGCGCTTGATACGGAGCAAAGTTTTCAGTTTTGTACTTCTCCAACGCAGCGTTATACGCATCTACCTGTGTTTGATACGGTTTGTACACGTCCGTGTTGTACTTCTCTAAAGCCGTGTTGTACTCCGCCACCTTGGGCGCAAACGCATCATATTCCGCTTTAATCGCATCCAACTCCGCACGGGCAGAAGGACGCACCGAAGCAGTGGGAGCAAAAGGTAACCCGCCCGCCGCCATGCGAACAGGACGCAAAAAAGATACCTGCTTGCGAGTAACCGGCGCAGCCTGCGCCTGTACCTCAGGAAAAGGCGACTGATAACCTAAATCTAACTCAACAGGCTTAGAAACTGTCGCTGCCAACATCCTCTCGGATTCACTCGGCGCATCCTCATCCTTGCCCTCTTTCTCCCCCTCGTCCGCTAACAGCGATACAGCAAACGCCGCCTGATAACTTGGTCCGAGCTGCGCGAACATGGGATTTTGCGCAGGGTTAAACGCCGTCTTCTGCACCTGCGCCTTAACAGGAGTTGCCTTGGGTGTCGCCTGCGCCAACTTGGTAGAACCAAGCGAGCCAGTAATCTTGGTTACATAGTTCCGCGTCTCCGCCGGTAACTTATTAAAGTCACCACCCTTATCCAACCACTTGTCCGTGTTCCCCGGCCCCCAGTTATAAGCAACCAAGGCAGTCTTCGTGTCGCCATACCGCTTGACCATGGCATCCAAATAATCTCTACCCACCCGGGCCCGCTCGTCAGGACTGTCATCCTTGGCAGGCTTGACCCCAAAACCGGGATCCTTGTTCGTCATGTCCAAAACCTGCATCTCGCCCTTAGCAGTACCATACTTGGTCTGCGGGCCCTCAAGCAAAGTCTTACCATCCGCCTTATAACGACGGCCTCCGCTTTCTTGCTGCTTGACAGCTTCTAATAGTTCTTTGGAAGACGGTTCTTGGGCCATGGTCCGGGGTCCTTCATATACCAGCTATGCCGGTTTGTAAGTAATGCTCGATTCTACTGATGCCGGTCAAGGTGTCAACACTCAATAATACTCGTACCTGTTTTCTGCAACCGCAGGCTCATCATCCTCGTCATCAGCCAAAGCAATAAAGTTGCCCTGACGAAAACGCATCCAAGCCATTACCGCTGAGTCCACCTGATCATCATGCGCCCCATTAGGAAAAGCAGCACACTCCTCAACCAACTCCTCCGCCCACTCTACATCTTCCGGGTACCAAATCATCCCCGACTCAAGGAGCGGAGCAACAGCATTGGCACGACTTACCTTGTCCTGACCACTCCTCCTGCCTCCCGGGCTGTACATCGTCACAGGAATTCCAATCTTACGCAACTCCTGCTGTAACGGCGTGCCCGTTGCCTTCGCCTCAATCAAGACATTGTCAGGATTCCAATACACATACTCCGCCTTGGCAATGCGCTTGAGCTCCGGGAAATCCCACCGGCCCTTTCTTACCCCTAACAAAATTAAATTAGGACCGGAATCCGAATCAGGCACAAACACACCCCACGTACTGATCACAGAAAAATCAGCACTCTCCTTCTTACTGTACGCCGTGTCATACGTCTGTATCAAATACTCACAAGACGGCGGCTCCTCAGACTTCCACTTGCGCCACCACTCACGCTTTAATATGGCTCCCTCATCATTCGTCGGGGCCTGCTGCCACTGCGCCTGCCACTTCTTCATGCCAATGGAAACCTTGACCTTCTCTAACTCATCAAGGCTCCAGTACCCGGGCCACAAAGGGTTTCCACTGGGCAAAATGGCAGGGAACTCGATCACCTCCCACTGGTCCGACTTCAACTGACCCTGCTGGCGAAGTAAACGACCACTTAGGTCATCCGTTTTCCAACGTGTATTGATGACGATGATTGAGCCGTTTGGCTGTAACCGCTGACGAGGGCCCGACGTGTACCACTCCCACGTGTTCTCCATGGCAGTATCTGACAACGCATCCTGCTCATCCAAAATATCATCAAGGATCACGATATTACCGCCACGACCGGTCATCGCGCCGCCCTTACCGATGAAAAAGGCTTCACCACCACCCTTCGTGTTCCACCGACCAGCAGCCTTAGAGTCAGCAGACAAACCAACAGTTGGGAAGAGTTCTTTGTATCTGTCCTCGTCTACCAGATTACGGATCATGCGACCGAAGCGCTGCGCAAGTTCCGCCGTGTGCGAGCCAACAATGAGCTTGCTGTCGGGGATTTTTCCCATGACATAGGCCGGGAAGAGGTAGCTCCCAAGCTGGGACTTCCCATGCCGAGGAGGCATAGCAATCATTAAGCGCTTGCACTTGCCAGCAATGACGCGGTCAAAGGCTTGCGCAATAATTTTATGGTGTTCCCCAACGAGCATCTCGGGCCAGACGTACTTGCAGAAATCAAGAAAGCTGGTGGTGGCTTTTTCTTGGGCCTCCAGTAGCTGGAGGCGTAGTTCTAATCGGAGGCGCTCGGCTTCGACATCTTGTTGTTGCGTGTTACTCACGGGCAGACCTTCAGGTTCTGAATTTTTTATATATTACCCCACCCTAAGCCTTTTTACAAACAAGGGGGGCCTTTTGTGGGGAAAGGGGGGTGGGGGTGTGGCTGGGGGTCAGACTTTCAAAAGCTTTTTGTTTGGCTGAAATACGGCCTGCGTCTTCCGCTGCTGCTAACGGTACCCAAAATGGCCCCTCCCCCTCCTCTAAAACCTACAGACAAACTGACAGACAGGTGTTCCGGCGTGCCCACCCGCCCCCGCCACCACCTTTAGGGAACACATGAGAAAAATTTTGTCAAGTGAAAAAAAACAATCGGCGCGGTCGCGCCGATTAACTTTGCCTATGATTCTCTAAGCTGTTGATTTATAAGGGGAAAGTAAAAAAGCCCAGACTGTACAGTCTGGGCTTTGGGGTTCGGCTGCCGACGGCTGCCGACCAGTGCGCGGATCAATCACATACTAACTCGTACTCTTCGACCTCTTGCACTGTTACACCAACCTTTACCTTTCGGCATGTTGGACTGTCGGATCGGACATATGCCGATATGTTGATATACACATCTTCCAACTCGAAACTGTAATCACGGTTCATCCAGTTTGCATAGTCCCTGCTGGACATGTTGGTGGTCCGGTCTGTTAAGAAATCTAACAGTTTGATTAACTGTTCGTCCTTAAAACTTTCCAGTTTGTTCAAGCACACTTCGATTGTGGGCTTGTAGTAACCAGTGCGCAAATACAAGTTATGCACTGATAGATCTAGATCTTTAAAGATCGGTGAATAGTTGACTCTAATTTTCATACGCAATTGATCGAGAATCTTTGCTTTCTCAATCATTTCGTGGGCTTCCCTGCGGGTCTTGCTGGATGCTTCATTAATCGCGTGGATCAATGGATTTGCTTTGCGTTTCATAACTCTATTCCTTTCTAAGTTGCACTGGATCGGCTGATCCAGTGCTTGTATTTTAATTGACTATTACGTTAAATGTCAAACTATTTTTAATAACTGATTCCACTTCATCTGCCAAATTATTTGAGATCCACTCTCCGATCTTATCGTCCACCACATCGTCCACGTTGTAGTCGTTGACATCAAAATTGTCGGACATCCACTCGCTGATCAGATTGTCATGGTCAACGTTGCTGTCCATCCAGTCGCTAATCTGCTGGTCGATGTTGCTCGCGCTGGCCGCGATCCGTTCATCGATCAACTCGATCAATGCTAACTTTTCGGGACTGCGCGAGCCGAGGATCTGATCCACTGCGCCGATCACAGTATTGAGCAGCACACGTGCTGCGGTCTGCACTGCTACTGGGTCGCTGCTGGCGCTGGCCAACTGATCCACGTATTCGAGCGCTGCGCCCACGTCCACGCCACGGCTGCCGAATAATCCACTGCGATATTGATCTAAAGGGTTTTTCATTTCTCTATCCTTTCAATAATTGGTTGCGTTCTTCTTCTGTTGTGAACCACTCGACATGGGTAACCTCGTCACCTTCCTTATCGTTGGAATACTCAATGCCCCAAATGTAGGGGGCATGTTCTAGGTCTTCACACGGGAATTTATACTGCTCGTCTGTCATTTTCTATCCTTTCTGAGTGCGGTCTAAATCAGACCGTGATTGAATTACACCACGGACCATGGTCCGTGGCTAATGAATTGTTTCTATCAAACCAGCGCCAGCAATAGATCTTTCCGCGTCGAGCCCGCCCGCCCCCGCCGCCACCAATTAGGGAAAAAACAAACGCGGTTCGCGCTGCGCGAACCGCGAGCCAAGGCCCACGCGCCAGCAACCGCGCACCGGCTGCCGCCGGTGCGCGAGCCAAGGCCCACGCACCGCGCCACGTGTTGCAGAGACGGCGCGCCAAGGCCCGGGGGCAGGTTTACCCCGGGGAAATTAACGGGGGAATAATCAAATAATTTGACGATTCCCCCTCGGCAGCGTGCAAAAAAATCGATTAGTTAAGCCGCGAGCAGCTCCATGGCACGATTTTTAATGGCTGCACCCGTGCCGAACCACGCCGATTCGAGCCTTGTATTGTCACTGCGTCCGCGTTCGTGGTCTACTAATTCTGTTACCGCGTTAAGCATTCCCCAGCGCGTGCCGGTGACACCCGCAATATCCGAACCGATAGCCGAACCTTCAAATAATTTGATTATTCGTTTATATGCCCGTGAATCGGTGATATCTATTTTGCCCGTATGGTAAGGCTTGAGCAGCTCGGCCACAAACGCGTCCGCGTCATCCGCGCCCATGGTTACGCCCGCCAGCCTGCGCGAGTCAACTAAAAAGCGCTCAAAATTATTGGCCACAATGCCCAGCTCTAGGCGCACCGCGTCCGCGTCGAATCGTTCGCTGTGCAGCACGCGAACAGAGGCCGTATTGTCCCCCAGCGCGGCCGTGATAGTGTTATTGCATACCACGCGCACCGTGGTGAATTTTGCCACTGTGGCCATTGTTCCATCATATGACGTACCCAGCAACAAATAAGGCTTGACGGTGTCACCGTCCACAATGTCCGCGCCAGCGCCAACGGATGCCAGCGCCCAAACGCGCCGCCCGTAACTCAACGCGCCCGCAGTTTCCAATTGAAACCCGCCAAGCTTTACCAAGTTGTCAAAAAACCCCATAACCTCCGCAGGCTGCACCACGTGGTAACCGTCCGAAACAACGGCCAAAGGTGCGCCGGTGTCGCTACGGTGTAAAACCTTCCGGCCTTTGAACACCTCCGGCGCAGTAGCGGAGGGGTGACGGAATAAAACCGGACTCTCGAGCACTGTATAAGCCAAACCGGCTTCGCGTGTCCAAGTTGTGATATCCGCATCCGCGCTTAAAGCTTGGCCTAAACCGTGCCAAGGTGTTTTGCCTGCATATGCAATTGCATTTGTGCCGGTGGTGTTATCTATCATGTGAGCCATTTTGCTATTCTTTCTTTAAAGGTTGAATCAGTAGCCGCCCGGCTGCTGATGTGTTGAATTCTAGTCTATTGTGCGTGCCGGTCAATTGAATTATTTCTATCAGTTCAGGGCTTTCGATTACTTATCTAAATAATCCAATAGCCAACCTAACAATAAAAAAAGTACAAAAGCCACAAGTAAAAATATCATGCGGCCACCTCGCGCCCAATATCCCCCGCGATATGGTGCCGCAGCATCGAGCCCACGGGCAGCGCCCGAGCAAAGTCGCGCACCGTTTGCGCATCATTTGCATGCCCGGTTTTGCGCGTACCGTGCCACTGTATCGCCACCGGACCACTGGCAGCGTAGCAGCCGCCCGGGTCATCCGTGCCTACTCGTTTTTTACCCGTGCCATGGGCAACAAAAACCACAACAAAATCACGATCACCACGTGCGCACAATGGGGAACCGTTCCCACAATCCGCACATGTAAATGATTCGGCCAATTCAGCGGGACAACGGGCAAAAGTAACCCCGTGAATTTTACGCGGCCAAGTGTCGGCAGTGTCCACCGGTGCAGCGTAAACCGCCGGGCGGCCAAGCTCTACAGTGCGCACCGCGTCCGCGATAGTGTCGCAGCTCGCGTTAATTGTCGTTTTACCCGGTGCCGGTGTAGGCAGCGCCTCAGCGGGAAAATGAGAATAAGCCCAAGCCATACCGCGCCGGGGTACCGCGTCATATACGGCAGCCAAATAATCCGCGTCTATATGATCCGTGCCGGTTTCGCTTTTCGGGTGAAGCGCACAAGTACGCGGGCACGTGCCATACGTCTCATGTTCGCCAGCGCGATAAGTTACCGCAATTGGACCGGTTTTTTTATTGGCTGATATTGCAACAGTTTTTAACATAACTCTATTCTTTCTTTGTTGGTGAAGCGGCCAGTGTAGGCCAACTCCGGCACAATTCCCAATTGATTTTTTAAATAATCGAGCCGTTCCGATAGCTTGGCTTTATTAATTGGTTCGACAATAAAAAGCCCGTCGAAATTATCGCGGCCCCACTGTAGCGCCTCGCGTTTTAATCTGAAAATTTTCGAGGGATCCTCTCGGCGGGCGTGCGCCCAATAAACGCAAACGGGTTTTCTCATATTTTCCCCCTAACGGCAGCCGCAACACTTTGCGCCAAACGGGTTAAATATTGAGGGTTCGACACTTCCCCCTCTTCAAACGTGCATGCCTGCTCATTAACGCACAAGGTCGCATACTCTTCGATATGCACAAGGTCGCCAAGCGTCTCTTCAATGCAATCAATATCGCCAGCAACAATTAAAACAATGTATGTGTTCATTTCTCTATCCTTTCTGTTCGCTGAATTATCTCAGCAACCTCTATTTTGCCAAACCGGGGCAAAATGTCCAATTGTTTTTTTCAATCAATCTGCCGGAATCAATAGCTCATCCCTAAGGTCTTGCCAAACCATACCCCGTGATGGCCAATCAGCCAACGGCGGCAGCCGAAGGCCCTCTTCAGCAAGGGCAACAGCATCGCGCCCATGGTAAAGCAAAATCCGCTCGGGCTTGAGCACTACACCCCCCGCACGCAAGACAAGCACAAAGCAAGGCCTGCCCTTGGCTGCATGCCGGGTCAAGAAAGCAATTTGATGCGGGCGCAATTTTACTTTCAAGCCACTTTGCACCACTTTCAATTCTAAGGTGACAAAGCGATCCCCCACGCCCACCAACATATCGGACACGCCAAGGTTCACACGGTTTTCAATCCGCTCAATATCGCAGCCCAAAGCCTTGAGCCCGTCTCGCACACGTGCAGAGAATCGCGCCTCAGGTGTCGTCGCCACGGTCTATCTCAAAAACGTCCAGCGGAGGATCCGGTATGCCTGCATCAAACTCCGGGTCTTTCTCCCGGTCAGTGCTGGCCAACACCTCGCCCGTGCTCGCGTCAATCAAAGCAGTCGGGGGAGGGCCACCGTACAAACGCTTAAGTTCATCTAACTTCCGCTGCACTTCCTCTTTTGACATCGAGTCAATTGTCCCGTGCCTGATTTCTTTGCGTTCCACGTAAATCGTGCCCAATGCTTGACCTCGCCGGTATTCGGCCTGCACGGCAGCAGCAAACGCGCCAGCAGTCAAGGCCTTGTCCCGGATCTCTTGCAAGTCTTTCATGTGGCGTTCGTACGAAGTGTTGTACTTCGATGCCAATTCGGCTCGATAAGCTTGGATCGCGGCCACCACATGGGGATATTCTTTCGGGTTGGTCAACTTCCACGCCATCACCGAAGCAGAGCCCTCTTTGTACCCAGCACGCATCGCGGCCTCTTTCAGGGTCACTCGGCCATCCCCTGACACGTATTCCTGCACAAATTTCCATTCCTTGGCATTCAGGACCTTTTGCTGCCTTAGGGGTTTGACTTCGCTCGCAAGCCTCTGCTTGGCCTTATCAGGCACCACTGGGGGCACGTTCCAAACATCCCGCTTGGTCATGCAGTCCTCCACAAGCGCCAACCGTCTTCTACACGGCGCATAGAGAAGGTCCAGCCGGGCCTGTGGACCTTGGCAAAGCGTATAGCCGCTACCCTAGCCGAGGCAGCCTGCTTCTCGTCCTTAAACAGGATGCTATCGCCCGTCTCCATGTCCCGAAAAGGGTAGGTCGTGCGATCTTCAGGGATAGGTATGTTTGCTTCGATTTGTATCAAGGATTAACTCCCGTAAAAGAAAAAACCAATTAACAACGGAGTATACATAAAGTAACGCTACCTGTCAAGGCAAGAGTCAATTCGAGTGCTCCCTATAGAGGATTTTGGAGGAGGAGTAGTAAAAAAAAAATCGTCTCCTCTAAACGTAGGGACACCCCAGTAAATTACACCGTTTCTTACCCCGTAATGTACTGTAATCAGAAAAGTACTTGATTTCATTAACTTATTACACCATTACGTCTATCACGTCTATCCCCACAAAAAAAATAAAAAAAACACCTCTTCCTCCAAAAAGTCCTATAGGGATACCCAAAATTGCATAACAAACCCTATTTTATATACCTAATATCATATATATGAGGGAAAACCCCTATAAAAAACCCAACAAAATGTACTTGACACCTATGTTTTGCTAACGCATACTACGTGTCCCTAACACATGTAATTCAAGAAAGGATAGCAGAGTATGAGTATACAATTCCCCAATCAGCTACACACGGCTGATCTTTCTCTTAAACTTCCCGTTGAGGTTGATTACGGCCTTGATGAGCAAGGAGAGACAAAGATTAAAGCTGTACGCGTGGTCCATGGTCCGTTGTCCATGGACATAACTGCATTACTCACTGAGGATGACTTTTTTGACATCTTTGTTCAGTTGGATGATTGGTATCACGAAGTATCTTAAGGGGCACAGCATGAATGATTTTGATGGACTTTTGTCGTATGACCATGTATTTGAGACGGGTGCGGGCGAGCGTTTGAAGCGTCACACGTTGAATTGCTGGTTGGAATTTGAGGCTGCGGACCCTAGTGTAGGTTTGCAGGAGGACTGGACGGTGTTTTATGCTTTTTTGAACGGTGTAGATATTTCTGAGATATTGTCGGACGAGGTCAGGGAGGAGATTATTTTGGGTGTTATGCAGTATTGTGCAGACGAGGCCGCGCAGGCCGCATATTTTTAATTTAACTTTTATTGGAGAAACAGAATGAGCAAGAAGAAAGAGGTACCTTTGAATTATTTTGAAGTCAACACATGGATGGTTGATGATGCGTTGAACACGATGAATGAGGCAACGTCTATTTTGGCGTTAATTGCCAAGTCTGCTGACCGTTCGATGAAACAGGCGTTGTATGGGGTGATAACGGTATTGATTAGTGCGGAGTTGACTTTGGGTGAGTATTTAGATAAGCCGGAGGGGACAGATGTCTGATAACAACAAAGAGTTGCTCTCTTCGGAGGAGATAGCGCGTATACGGGATGAGGCGCAGGCTTGTGCGCAGGAGATTGCTAGGACGATGTTTAAGCATTCCAAGTCACCTAAGGTTTCTGTGTTGGCGGCCATGTTGGTAGCGGCGGGCGGTGCGCGGGCCTCGGGTGTTGATAAGCATATGGCGTTGGATATGTTTTTAACTTTTTACAATGATGCAGATAATTTTATGATGGAGGAATGATGAGCACTCAAAAAGTTATTGCTAGTACCCTTGGAATGGATCAAGCTGAGTTGTCAGATTACCGGTATCAGCCAACACGAACCAAACAAGCAATTTATGCAATTGGAGATAGATACTTTGCTTGCGGGAAAAAGGCCCCAAAAGATGAAGTTGGACGGGACTGGATGGTTGAAACAGACCAATTCTTTGCCAAGCTAAGCGGGACTGTCTTATGGTCATCCGCCCAATGCACTGCACAGGAGGTGGCGTGATATGGAACAGGTTAAATATTTGGAGTTAGAGGTAGCTGAGTTGCGCAAGTTGTTGGTGGAGTGCGAATTGCAGTTGCGGATCAGGTCGGACATGGTGATGAGGTTGCAGCGTGAGCCGTTGACCGAGGAGCGTGTTTATGCTTTGTACAGGCGTTCATTGGATTGGCGGGTATTGGCGCGGGATGTGGAGGCTGAGCATGGGGTGAATCCGGTGGGGGAGATATGAAGACCGTCATCCATGTGAACCAGCATGTTGTTAGAGCCAACGCAAAGAATGGTACTAACGACCCTGTGCTGACTATAAAGGACTATAAAAGCAACAGATACGCCCATTCTGTGAACATTAATGGCGTGAGCCGTGTGGTGTACAGCCCCGACAAGCCGTTGTCATGCGGTGCGAAGGTGTGGATAGAAACGCAGGCCGAAGTGGAGGTGGTGTGATGTGGGATGTAGCTGTAACTTTTATGTTAATGATGTTTGGTGCGTTCACTGTCATTGCATTCGGTGCGATTCTCATTTGGGCGTTGTATGTATTTCAAAAGGGAGTTGATGATGAATGAAGAAGATGAAGCATTCAATGAGATTGAGCGCAGAAGTGTAGCTAAGAAAGAAGCTGTGAAGGCAACGATGGCAATCAATCCTTATCGTGACCAAGTGATTGACGAAGTGTTGCAACGCATCAAAGAACTGCGCCCTGCTGTCATGCCGTTAGAGAGTATGGGCAGAGGCAAAGCCACACAAGAATGGTTTGATATTTTGGTAGAAGGTATTGAGGGGATGAAGCAATGACTTGCCCACCATGCACCAATGACTGTAACGAAGGTAGAACCTGTCTTGCAAGGAGTAAAAGCCAAGAACCTGTGGCATGGCATTACCCTGATGGCTCACCCGACCAATGCACAACAGACAAAGCCTACGCTGAGAAAGAACCCGCATGGACACCGATGTATTACAAGCATGAATGGGTAGGGCTGACCCCCGAAGAAATTTTAGATATGTTTGATGACACAAACGTCTATGGCAGTAAGTGGCTGGAATTTTCTAGAGCCATTGAAGCCAAACTCAAGGAGAAGAACAGTTGATTGACAAAATCATTCTCAGCGCGGTCCTTGGTACAGTGGGATTTAATGGATTGTTTCCTGAGCCGCCAGCGCCGCCCACGCCTTGGCAGCTTCAGGTCAAAGCAAAGGAAGCGTCAAAGAGCGCAGTGTGTGATAAAAAGAAGAAGCAGAGCAAAACGGTTAAACAACTATGTAAACGATGGGGGAAACACAATGATTGAACAAATCAAAACATTTTTTGGAAAGTTGCGGGGGCTACACGGTCAACGCAAAGTGGTAGTAGAGGAAGGCTTGATGTGGCGTTGTACCAAATGCCATTTCATTTTTTTAACTAAGGAAGAAGGAGAAAAGCATGATAGTGAAAGAAATTGTTGAGAACGAGAACGGCACGATGACCATCATTTGTGACTTTGAACCAGCAGAGGTACGCGCTTGCGTAGAGGTTGGGTTTTTGAAACTACTCAAAGACTATATAGATGAACACGCACCATTCCATCAAAGGAATATAGATGCTGAAGCCAAAGAAGCGTGAACTGACCAAGAACGGAAGAAGCGTGAGCGCTAAACTGACTCAAAGTGAATACGAAGAGTGGGTAAAGCTCGGTAAAGGTAAATGGCTCAGATCGTTTTTGAAAGATAGTAGGTTTGAAAGAAAATTAAAAGACAAAGAGGCCTAGCCTCTTTATATAGTTATTTTGCCTCTCCCCAGCTCGGTCCGACTTCTACGTCACATCGGCTGGGGATTTCTAATGTTGCTGCTTGGGCCATGATCTCCGCAGCAGTATGCGCTTCCTCCCGATTCTTTACCGATAACGCCAGCTCGTCGTGTACTTGCAAGATAGGATCAAATCCCGCTTTAAACAGGGCCACCATGGCCGCTTTGGTCTGGTCTGCTGCTGACCCCTGTATGAGCCTGTTCAAGCCCTTGTAGGTGCCTGCACGCTTGATCCGTGGTCCGTATTCAATGACGGCTTGTTCACGGGGGAGTGCTTTGTTCACGCCCCATTCGGTAGGTTCCCACAGTGGGAACCGGCATTTGCGGCCAAGCAGGGTTCTGATTGCTCCGCCGGAGGCAGGGTGGTCAATGCGTTTCATGACGGCGTTGACGGTGCCTTTGAGAAAGGGCACGTTGGTGTGAAAGGTGTCGATCAAGGTGGAGGCTTCTTCTAGGGACAAGTCTAGCTGGCCAGCGAGCTTATTTTTGCCCATACCGTACATCAAACCAAGGCCAATGGTCTTGGCAGCTTTGCGATTAATCCCTGCCATGTCCGCCACCATCTGATGGAAATCGTTGTCAGGATTTTCCCTGTAAGCGTTGACCATCTTTTCTGCCCCGGGCAGGTCCAAGAGGCTTGCGTAATGCACCAAAAGTCGCGGTTCTTGGGAACTGAAATCGTTTGATGCCCATAATTCGCCGTTTTCGGGCAGGAAGAGGGATCGCACTAGCGGGCCAATGATTTCGTGGCGGATAGGAACTTGCTGTAAATTTGGATTGGCCATGGACAGACGACCCGTAACTGTGCCACCATCATCACTGCGCATCTGATTAACGTGAGGATGAATCCTGCCTGTCTTTTGGCTAAAGTGCAGGTAAGGTTGAAGAAAGGTACTGTGGGTTTTGTTAGTTTCGCGTGCTTCCACGATCAACTTAGCCACAGGATGTTGACAATCTTCTAAGAACCCTTTGGTAAAGCTTGGAAGTCCTTTTTCTGTTTTGCCATAAGCTACTCCAAGGGTATCAAAGGCCACTGCAATGGACTGTGCTGCCCAAATGTCCACAGGTTTTCCACAGGCTGATTTTAGTTCTTGGTGGATTTGTTTTTCTCGTTGCATCAGTTGCAAGATTACTTGCTCTGCTTTATTGCGATCAAAGAGGATCCCGCGCTGGGTCATGTTTAGGAGGACAGGGAAGACTTCGGTCTCCAAGTTGAAGATTGATTCAACTTCTTCTTGTCGCAACTTTACTTTGAAGTATTGCCACAGTTTCAGGGTCAGCGCTGCATCTTGCTCGGCATATTCCCCAACGTACATGGCGGGGAGTTTCCATAATTCTTTCTTGGGATGAACGCCAAAGTCGGCAGCAGCCTGTTTAAGCTCGGCCTCTGACTTGATCTCTTTAAGGTAATCAAAGCCAAGCGCATTAAGACTATAAGAAAAGCGGTTCTCATCGAGTACCGGGGCGGCAAGCATGGTGTCGAGGATTCTGCCGTTAATGGTGAATCCGTTGGCCCTGAGCCACCCGCAGTCGTACGCCGCGTTGTGCATAATTTTGTCAGCATCTGTAGCCAATACATCTTTTACCCACTTCTCAACAAGACGTTTATCAAGATTGCCGCCGCCGCCGTGAGCAACAGGATAGTATCCACTCCAACCGTCCACAGCCACAGCGTAACCAACAATGAAGCCGTCATTACGGGGCCATCCCGGCCCAAAAGATTCCATATTTGGGTCACAGGTTTCAAGGTCAATTGCAATCTCCTTAGCGTTTGATAAATTAGGGAACGTGTCTGGTGGAACCCATTCAGCAGGGTTGGGAAACATTGGAATTGTTTTCACAGTCGAAATCCTTTTTCAGTGTGTTTTGGGAGTACCAGATGAAGCGATTGCTTAGCACGGGTGACCCCGACATAAAACAAACGGTGAACGTTGTCCGCGTTGCTTGCATATTCTTTGGCAAACTTTGGGCTGAGATCCATGAGCAGCATAACGTTGTCCGCCTCCCCGCCTTTTGCACCGTGGATAGTTGATATACGTACTCTTGGAGCCTGTGAAAGTTTCACGCCCCTGCGTAGTAAGGAGATCAAATATTCTTTCTTGTCGTCTGCAATCTTGGTCATTGCTTCGTGCCAAATTGCATCGGTCAGCAGGCCGTGCTTTTCCTTTAGCTCATCAAGTGTGTACATACAAGCCGGGTCACCGGTCTTAAAGGTTTTGTAGCCCCGGGCCACGGCGCGGGTATCGAGGTACCGGTATATTGTTTGAACGCTGGTGTAAACCACTGCTTTACCTTTTCGCAGGCGCTCCCATTCAACAACAGCTTGGGCGATCTGTGGGGACAGGCTGGGTACGCCGTTGCGCTCAAACAGTACGCCGATGGATTTAAGCCATTCGTGGATGGGGTTGAGCATGTAATTGGTGCTGGCCATGATGAGCCATTGCCCCTCTTCTACGGGCACGTCTTCAAAACGGTGGTAGGTTTTGACAAGGCCCTCAAACTCACGCGATTCCCATTCCTTTGGTTGCCGTTGTTGGATACGTCTGACAATATTGTTGGCCAAGCTATGGACCTTGGCGGGAACACGGTAGGACTGGTTGAGAATGGTAACGGTACCCTCAAAGGCAAGAAAGCTTTTTACGTCTGCTCCGGCGAAGAAGAAAATGGCTTGATCATCGTCACCGGCAAGAAACGTACGCTTTGATCGTACGGTTAAAGCTTCTACCATCATCCATTGCAAGCGGGAAAGATCTTGTGCCTCGTCCACGATCAGCACTTCCAACATGGGAAGACGTTCGGGTTCGCTGACTATTCTTTCCAACAGATCGGTAAAATCAAATAAGTCTTTGCTACGTTTGTAGTGGCGATAAGTACGTTCTACAAATTCAAAGTGATGCCACTCAATATCTAAGCCGCACTTGTTGTAATGGGTCTTTAAGTCTTCGCCCTTGATGCGGGCAATGTTTATTTCATTGAGGATGGGGTTGTCGGGTTTAACAAAATCTATTTCTGCATCATGGGACAAGGCTAATTCAATGCCTGCTTGGGCAGCAAACTCTTTGAAGTGTTCTGCCTGCATGATGTCCTCGGTCCGTATGCCAAGGCACTGGAATGCCAAGCTGTGCAACGTGCGGAAGTACGGGAAATCGGTTTTGGCGTTGAGCTGGGGAAACTTTTGTATGGCCCTGTCCCGCGCTTCGTTAGCTGCTTTGCGGGTAAAAGAAAAGTAACCAATTTTTGTAGATGGAACTCCTGCTTCCAACTCTTGATCCACCACATTCAGCAGGTAAGTAGTTTTGCCACAACCGGGCGGCCCAAAGATTTTATGGATGTCAGTCATCCATTTCCCCGTAGAACGAATCGTACTTCCAAACAATTATTGGAGTGTCGGGACCTACATAAGCGCCCTCAATGTTGTACTCAATAAATTCGCGGGCTTCTTGAAAATCCATGCCATCTTTGTACATTAGATTTTCTCGAATAACCTCTGCGTCATATACCAAGATTTCAATTTGTTCCCCATCCTTGCCCCAAATAAAAGAAGAACCAATAATTGCATTTTTATGGCCATCAATTTGTCTCATCAGAATGGACTCCCTTCAGTGCGTGTGGTCTGGGTCTCAAACGGTGCATCTTGCTTACCAAAACTGGGTATGCGCCAACAACGTGTAGCTCTTCCTTTAAGGAAAAGAGACATAGGTTCGCCGTTCATGTCGCGCAATCGCTGAGCCATCTTTGGAGCGGTCAACCCTACAAAGTTGTTGCGCTTTAAGTGGCCTTCTAGATCTTTCATGCGGAAGTACGTCTTGGCCTCATCCTCATCGCACCATGGTCGGCCCATGAGGATCTCATCCCTGTCCATTGCTTGCTGCATATGGGTAGTGAACTCTTCAAGCAGATCCATAAAACGTCCAGTCAGGCTTGTATCCTCACTTGCTTCAGCAATTTGTTCTGTCTCAACCATCTCTTTGAGCAGAGCATTGAGCATGTTCTCCCAGTCCTGCTTACGTAAGGTAGGAGGTAAGACGTTGAGCTTTTCTACACATGCTTTTTGGAATGCAGCCTGAGTGAAAAGACTTTCTGTTTCAAGCTCTACGCGTTTGCCGTTGACATCCAAGAACCACAAAGGTGGATCAGATGCATACTTAGAAAGTGATGCTATCTGAGGTGCATCAGGACCATTCGCTCCGATGCCAAATTTGCGCGTTCGACATAGGCCCGAATTGCAGAAGCTGTTGAGGGGCGCGTCTTTACATTTGTAAAGGTAGTCCTTCTTGCCGACCTGTTTGACAAGGACTTGCACTTCATTATTCGGGAGAGGGGGAGCCACATGTTTGATGTTGTACTCCACCAGCTTGTCTTCCCAACTTCCGGGGAAGGCCCTTTTAAGATAGATACCAATGTTGAATAATCCATTATTGCGCGTCCCCTCTGGGAAGCCTTGGGCGCATAAAGCCTGTAGGCAAGGCGGGCCGTCTTTGACTGGACTCTCCGCTTGTTTAGGCGCTTCCGGAAAATTAAGAGGGAGGCTTTGGACATTCGATTCATAAAGCCGAAAGAACTCCTCAAGAGTGGCCGCAGTCCCGTCGCCATTGAATGCATACCTTGTTCCCGCGTCACCCCCAAAGTAGGGTAGGTTGAGGAAGTTTCCGGTGTCTCCTCTATCGACAAGAATCTCGGCTTGCTTAGGAAATATTTCTCTGCCCGCCTCGCCGAGAAGAGCTGATGCGTCTTTGAGGTATTGTTGAAAATCCCGTGCAGGTGCCGGTTCCCTTGTGAATAAGAATACATGTGCACCTCCTGATTTGCTACGACAAACAACAAGTGGCAGCTTCAACTGCGCAACTTTTTCTACGAGTCCTTTATGGTCCAAAGGATACTGGTCAATATCAATACATCCCCAGATGCATGAGTTATCCGCCCTGATTGGGATAATTCCCAAACTTGGCTCAATGCCTTCAAGGTGCTTTTTCCACAGGTCGTCTGTAGGCGCTTTTCTAACAACTGTTGCTTTTCCTGCTTGTTTTCCATCGCCTCTTTCAGCCTTAATTACGTATGTCCCATAGGCAATATCCAGACCCCTGAATATGTCCTGAAATTTTTGTAGTTGGTCATCCATTATTCGTCTCTATGAGGTAGGGGTACTCGCTACGTCTACTCATGGATGAACCCATATAGTCGGTAGCATCCGCTTTCCCCCCGAAAATCAGAACGGCGCTGAATTGCTTGGAGCAACCTCGTCATCGGTGTGCTTGACTTTGATCTCGCCAGAGCTTACAGATGCAGCAAATGTTTTTGCAGCTTGATACACGTTCTTATCCTCAATAGGACCCACACGTTCAACTTCCCATCCAAACCACTTGCCCTTGTCGTTTGATTCAGCTTGTGTGCTTAAACGATAAAGGTGTGAGTACATGGGAGGCGTGAATGGACCATTCGCACCCATCATTTTGGTAGACATCATCATGCTGTTCCACTTACGCGATTTTTTCAATTGCGTGGATTTCATGGTGATCAATGCAGCTTCAGGGAAGCCTTGATCGTTGATGACCATCACATAATGATTGGCCGTGTTCTCGATATAGTTTCCAGTGTCGAGATAGTCTTTGTTGTCGCCCGGTTCGCGGTGCGTGCGGCTCAAAATGTCAGACGTGGCTGGGTAGATAGCGATGGGTGCGCCACTGCCGCTACCACGTGGTGCCCACTCGATGTACTGACGCACATACGCACAGGGAATCACGATGATGCCTTTTTTACCGTCATACAGTTCGCTGGTAACTGAGTTGTAGACCATGCCGGGCAATGCGCCTTCAACTTCACCTACCTCGGGTGAGGTGTTGGTAAGTAAGCGCAGGAATGGAAGAGCAAAATCTTCCTGACCCATGCCGTCAAAACCACCACTGTCTTGTTCAAAATCATTTGTCAAGACTAATTCACCGTCTTTTTTCACTGCTAGTTCATTTTTTGCCATGATTGATTTTCCTTTTTCATGCTGATTTGATGGATGCTCTTTGGCCTATGTATACGCCAAACAGCTCTGTGGGGAACTCGCTTCCGCGTTCCACCTGCTCGCGAACCCAAGCTTTCAAGGTCTGGGGTTCGACCTTTTGCGCTTGTTCAACGGGATAGTTGTCCTCACGCAATTGGTTTAGTAGTGTCTCGCACAGTTGGTCTTCGCCTCGACCAAAACGCACGGACACAGTGTTCTTGATGATGTCGTCGTAACCGTTAGTACGGAGCCATTCATAGGCCTGTGCACGGTTCTCTTCTCGAATGCTGGCGTTGTAAAACGCTTTGATATCGATTTGGCTGCCGTCAGACATCTTGAATGACTTCATGCCCAGCTCAGACAAACGGCCCGGAATGCTTTCTTCCAACAACTTGCGTTGCTGTTCTTTGCGCTCCTTGACGGTGTCTTCTAACTCCTCAATTTCTTTCTCAAGCTGCTTGGCTCGTTTAGCCAATTCACCTACTGATTGCAAGTCCTCGTTCTTGACGACCAATGCACCAGCATCTTGCTCAAACATATCATTGATGTTACTCATCTCTTTCTCCATTCTCTGTGATGTCAATTTTAATCGGAATATACATCCTTTCGCGGCGATCCCACTTCAAAGTTGTATAGCGGCCAGCATTATAGAAAGCAGCTATCGAACAGGCCAATCCGATAGCTACAGGGTCACCCGTCAATAACAGGTAGTCCCCATCCTTGTATTCCCGCAGCTTGCGCCGCAGAACCCTAACCGTAGGTACTGTGCTGATTTGAATGTTGGTGTTGGATGGCAGAAGTACTGACATCTCCCCAAATTTAAATGCAGACGCAATATCGTGATTGGGCATCTCTTGTACAACATAGACTTTGGTCATGTTTACGCTCTCCTTTCTTGAAACGTGCTTTTAGTGTACACTATGTTTTCGGGGTGTCAATACCCTTTTCAAAGAAAGAGAGAAAGATATGGATTATTTTTTAGAACGGTATCCGTTTAAGAACAAACCGTTTGTGCATCAGGCAGCTTATTTAGAACGCTTTTGGGAGCGAACTGAAGCAGCTTTGTTTGCAGAAATGGGTACGGGTAAGAGCTTTATGCTTATCAACAACGCAGCCATGCTGTACGACAAAGGCAAGATCAATTCAATGTTGATTGTTGCTCCAAAAGGTGTGTACAGAAATTGGTACAAGTCTGAGCTTCCAAAGCATATGCCTGAGCACGTCAGCTACAAGATGGCATGCTGGTCGCCTAATCCCCGCAAAGCAGAGAAATTAGAGATGGAGGAGATGATCAACTCCCTTGACAAGCTGCGCATCATGATCATGAATATTGAAGCATTCAGCACAGAAAAAGGTGTGGCTTACGCTCGTACGTTTTTGCGTGTTACTTCTGCCTTTATGGCAGTCGATGAAAGCACCACCATCAAGACACCAAACGCTAAACGCACTAAGAGCATCATCAAGGTGGCCCGTGATGCGCGGTACAGGAGGATTGCAACAGGCTCCCCCGTTACCAAGTCACCTTTGGATCTGTATAGCCAATGCGAATTCTTAGGGCCGGATTGTTTGGATAGCGCCAGCTTCTACGCCTTCCAAGCACGGTACGCGATCCTTGTTGAACGCAAGTTGCCAACGCATACTTTCAAACAGATTGTGGGCTACCGTAGGTTGGATGAGCTGCAAGAAAAACTCAACAACTTTTCCTTTCGGGTGACCAAAGAGGAATGCTTGGACTTGCCGGACAAGGTATACACCCGTCGTGATGTTGAGCTGACGCTGGAGCAGAAGAAATACTATGACCAAATGAAGCTTATGGCCTTGGCGCTTGTTGATGGCAACTTGATGAGCACCAACAATGCTTTGACCCAGCTCATGCGATTGCATCAGATCTGCTGCGGACACGTGAAGCTTGACGATGGCCAACAGATTGACATTCCAAGCAACAGAATTAATGAGCTGATGGCTGTGCTAGAAGAAACCAGTGGCAAGGTAATTATTTGGGCAAACTACCGTAGAGACATTGAGAACATCAGATTGGCTTTGCAAAAAGAATACGGTATGACCTCTGTTGCAACTTACTATGGGGACACAGAGACAGAGGACAGGCAAAACATTGTTGAGCAGTTCCAAGACCCGAATAGCGAGCTTAGATTCTTTGTTGGCAACCCACGTACCGGCGGCTATGGTTTGACGCTTACAGCGGCTAATACGGTGGTCTACTACAGCAATAGCTTTGACTTGGAAGTACGTTTGCAGTCCGAGGACCGGGCTCATCGTATTGGTCAAACAAACAAGGTAATCTACGTGGACTTGATTGCCAAAGACACGGTTGATGAACACATCGTCAAGGCGCTCAGAAACAAGATCAATATTGCCTCGCAGGTGCTGGGCGAAAACTTTAAAGACTGGATCATTTAATGCAACTCATCCCCATTCGCCGCAAGTATGTGTATACAAAACTCGAAAGAATAGACTCTTCCGCCGGACGTGTATACAAAATCGAAGAAAACGAACATGAGATGCCCAGTGTTACCCGTATCCTGTCGGATACAAAGGACAGAACGCATCTTGATTCGTGGGCCGAGAGGGTTGGTTGGGAGCAGGCGGAGAAGATCAAAAATGAGGCTGCCTTGGTCGGCACCCATATGCACAATGTAGTTGAGCGATTGCTGTTGAATAGAGATTTACCCGCACCCCGAACTTGGCTGCAAGTCAAGGGCTACCGCATGGGATACAAGCTTATTGAGACATTTTTCCCCCACGTCAACGAGGTATGGGGGACAGAAGCCCAGTTGTATTACCCGTTCCGGTATGCGGGCACAACCGACTGCGTAGGTGTCTATAAGGGAAATCCTTCAATTATTGACTTTAAACAGACCAATCGCATGAAGCCGCGTAAATGGATTGACGATTACTTCATCCAACTGGCAGCGTACGCTTGCGCACACAACCATTTACACCAAACCAATATTGACCACGGCGTGATTATGATGGTGGCGCAAGATGGGGAAGTGCAGGAATTTGTGACCTGTGGCCGCGAGTTTGACGGCTACAAAGATAAATGGTGGCAGAGGGTAGAGCAGTTTGAAAAAATGGCCCCAGCATCGTTGCCGGGGCCTAAGGATGCCGGAGAATCCGACAACTGCTAATCCTTAGTTTACCTGAACCCTGCGGTTTTCTTTGCAATATTTTTGGGCTGGGCTACGAATTGTTTTCCGGCTTTTTTGCCCGCACGTTTCGCACGCGTTGTAGCAGCGTACTCAGCAGGGCTGAGACTTTTAATTGCAGCGCTTGGAAGGTATCGCTCACCTGTTTCAGAAGATTTTTTACCACTTTTTGTTCTCCATTTTTGGTCGCCCCAGTCTTTCAGGGATTTTTGAGGGGCTTTCAATCTCGGTACCCCCCGCCTGCTTTTTTATAACGTTGTGCCACCATCTGGGCTTTTCTGGCTGACCACTGCCCTGCGCCAGTGCCTGCTGTGGCCTCTGCCTTTACGGCGTTGAAAATACGCTTACGTAGCTCAGGCTTGGTGTAGTTCCCTGCGGCGTTAACCGTGGACTTTGCTTCGCCGCCTGCCTTAAATGAGGCAGTTTTAGCCGCATTGGCAAAGTCACTTTTTTTAGGAGCGCCTTTGGCACCAACACTGCGCATCTTTTCCCCTGATCCAGAGGCAATGCGTTTTTTCTTTGCAGCAATATTGGCATACAAACCGCCACCTGCGGCTTTGACGGGGAGTTTGGTTTTTGGCATAACTGTTTCCTATTTTACGTGATTATTGGCCCGGGGGAGATGTTTGACCTCCTTGTATCTGCGCTTGACGTTGCAGTAGCACTGCACTGATTGGATCATTGGGGAACATGCTTGGGTACATCAAAGGTATTTGTCCTCCTGCACTGGAAGGCGCTTTTGGAGAAGCAGTGGGAAATCTAAAGCCCTCGTCTCCCAGACCGCGAGTCGCGGGCGCTGGCGGAAGAGCTTTCAGCATTTGCTGAGCCGATGTTTCACGTGAAACAACTGGCAGTCCCTCCATGCCCTCAACCGGTAACTGTCTATCCTGCATTGCCAATTGTGAACTTGTCACACCAATATCTGCCATGAGGGCACGGGAAAGATATCCCACAGACTGCACCTCACGTAAGAGTAATTTTGCGTCATTTGCATTTTTAGGGTTGACCAGAGCATCCGCTACTTTGGGATCAACAAGTGCGCGGACCAACATTTTATTTTGTAGATTCTCTTCCATGGCAGAAAATAGACGCACGCCCAAAGATATGCCCGCACCCCCGGGAGAGATACGACCTCCCGTAACGTCCCGCCCATAGGTCATCAATCCCGGAATGGATACCCCTAACATGCGTTGAAATATTTGACTGGAAGACTCAAATCTTGTGTTCATCCCCGTAACGTTTTTAAGCGCTACATTACGCTCTTGAATGTCAGCAAGTGCAGCTAAGTTCTTCAAGTGTGTCTCATCAAACACCACTTTTAGAGATTTGTTCGTTAGTTCCATGTACTTTTTCAAGGAACCACCAGTAAAAGTACCTTCTTTAGTGATGTCAAACACAGCACGCCGTAGTGCCGCCAGCTTGTCGGGATCGCCCTTTAAGACGTTCACAAGCTTAGTCATTTCAATCGGATTATTAAGTGCCTTCGTTAGAATAATTTCATTGTCTGTTCCCGGACGAAGCACCGTTTTCAAAAAGTTCTCAAACTCAATGTCTTGAGCAATCTCTTCTTGTTTTTTTATTTCACCCAAACGGCGAGACACGCTGACTGCGATGTCTGCTTCGTTTCGTAAAGTATCTTGAACTTGTTTGGGTAAGGCAGAGACAATGTTTTGGTTTTTTTGCAAAACATCATTGATTTTCTTTGGGCTGATCAAACCATCTTTATCAAATATTTTCTTACCTTGCAACCAGTTTAACGTGCCCTTTTCTAAAAGGTCTATCCCTAATTGATTGTTTCCAATTATTGCGGATAAGTTTCGCACATCTGCCGCACTCTTAAAAGCAGCGGACAGCACCTGTTCATTAGGCGTGGAATAACGAGTGATCCCGCCTTCGTTTACTCTTTTTCCAATGATCAATGGCAACCGCTGCTCATACACATTACGGTAATCATCCATGACCATTTTCATCACCTCCCGTTCTTTCTTTAAACGGGGCACGTTGTTCAGGATCATTTTTTCAAAGTCATCGAAGACTTTGTTGCCTAACGTGAGGTACTGATCAGCATCTATTACGCGAGTTGCACGGTTGCCTGCAAGAACTGAATTATGCTTATCTAAGGCTTGATTGCGAAAACGTGCTGCGGCTTGGAGATAGTCAACAGCTTCCGGAACATTCATGTCCACGGTGGTGTTCGCCATTGCAATTCGCTTGGCATCCTCTATGAGTGTTTTTACATTAAACCTAACAACGTCTCCTTTCCCACCGACAAGAGGCGCAATAACTTCCCCTGTTTCTTGGTTGTACGAAGCCCCCTGCTTTCCCATTGCTTTGATCGTTTCTTTGTCTTTTTCAGTGGGGTTTTCTTTTAAAACCAAGCGCACTTGTCGTAAAGCATCCTCAATGGTTTTCTTATCATTTTCAGCGAAGGATGATTGCAATGGCCCTTGCATTTTTCTTGCTAGATTAGTATCTAGCAGAGCTTCGTTAAACTTATTAAGAAACAGTTCTTCTTTTAATGTTTTTTCCATTTCGTCACGGGCCTTGAGCTTTGCCGTGACGTTTTTGCGCAGCGTGTTTAATGGCTCTGAGCCTGTAATAAATTTGCGCATTTCCCCGGACATTGTTGTGCGGCCCTTGAGCAACGTATCGTAATAACCCAGCAAGTCCACGGCTGGCTGTTCCACACTAGACGCAGGAAACAAGGACTGTCCCTTCTCATCACGCACAGGAATAGGCAATCCGTTTTTATCTGTACCTTGACCAAGACCCAGTCGGCTCAAAATCTTTTTACCCATGTTCACGTCAAGCTCAGTCTCAGCTTGAAGAATCCCACGCAGCTCGTTGTTTAATTTGTCCGGATTAAGGGGGCCATAAAACATGTTTAGGCGATCAAGCTCTTCTTCCGTGACATCTTTGCGATTAGCCGCAAACGATTCAAAAAGATCTTGACGTTGTTTTTGAACTTGACTCAAGGCTGCTTGCAACTCCATGTTTGCTTCAGGAGTTAGATTGTCATACAGCGATGCAAGAGCAGACTCGTTCTTTGCCGCTTGTTCTCGTAACATTTGATGAGCTGGGCTTTTTGCAGGCAAACTTGATATGGCTTTTTCCATCTTAGCCATTAAGGCTGGGTCCATTACTTGCTCAACAATGTTTGCTTTGTAACCGGCAGCCGCTAGTTGCGGATAGTCATTCAATATCTGATTTAACGTGGCTACGGCTTCTTTGCCTTCGGGTGTGTCCGCAGAGTCCCCCAAAGACGCTTTTAATTTTTTAATAGCTTGTGCGGCAAGTATTTTAGGTGCAATAGGTATTCTTGAACCAAGATCAGCAAGTGCATCCTTTTCTAAACCACCTAAAGAAGCATCTAACTCTTGAGATTTCTTTTTACCAAAACGATACGCAAGGGCCGTGGGGCTAAGCGTTGCAAGAGCCAAAGGTCCTCCAATTAAAGCTGCCATGGGCATGTAAGTTTTAAAAAACTCTTTACGTTCAGGATCGTCGTCAGACATGTTTTCTTCTACAGCCTGAACCAATGTTTCGTGGGCCGCGCCAAACGCAGCGTCCATCGCAAACGCTTGCTTAGGATTCTTTTTAATAAAATCAAGCGTGTCGTTCGTGATTCCTTTTAGAACACTATCACCTGCCTTTGTTACAAGAGAAGCAGCAGATCGACCCCTTGCAACAAAAGATAGCACGCCTGTAGGCAACAAGCCTCCGCCAATTCCCTCAGTGATGGCACGTGCATACCGCTCTTGTTCATTACGAGGAGCTGTCTCTCCTCGGTTAAATATTTTTGTCAGGGTCGTAACGTTTTTTTCGTCCATACCCAGCGCATTGCCAATTCCTTTAACAGCCAAATCAGGCAAAGCAAACAACCCCGCAGCAAGACCCCAACTACCTTGTTTAATCAAACCCGTTACAGGGTCCCTGACTACTTCTTCAGGGCCCTTGGCTCTTGGATCGCGTGCAATGGGAGCGCCCTCGGCTCTGCCGACAACTTCAAGAGTGTCTAAGTCAATTACTTTTCCATCCCCGGTAGTTATGGTATTCATTTAATACCCGCTTTCTCGCGTAATTGCAAAGGAGTAAAGTACTGCACACCTGCCGGAGAACCCATATTTAAGTATATTTTTGCGTTAGGGTCCTTTATTTGTCCAAAAGTGTTACCAAGGTAATCAAACATAACTTGTCGTTCGTTAGCGTCACCACTAAGTACAAATGGATCATTTGATGTTCCAAGATTTGGAACGGACCTAACTCGTTCAAACTTAACAATTCCCAGACGAGTTGCATTCTGATTCCAGTCATTTAAAGCATTAGTCTCTAATGCTTTTATGCCTGTTGCAGCTATTTCAGGGTTTTGCAAGAATCCTGCGGGATTATTGAAACCATCTGTAGCCGCTCGTTCTATTTGTTCCGCATAATTTGAAAGTCGGCCACCTCCGCGATCAGCCGTTGCAACTAGTTTTATCAAACTATTCATTCTAAGTTTTATCTTAGCCAAGACCGCTTCTTGGTTTATATTAGGAGCTAAAACTGCATTTGGGGCAATAGGAACAATAATTTTGTTGACCTTGTCTATGAAGAACGTACCGGGACTGTATGCCTCTTGTACGAGGTCTTTGAGTTCGTTAGTTATGGATAGGATGCTTTCTTGCCTGCCCATAGCATCAACAATTTCAAGACGTTGTTTGTCATTCTGCACAACAACGGGCCTAGCATTTCCAATGTTTTTAACAAACGGGTCACGGTTTTCATTATGGCGATATTCACTTCCAAGAACTGACTGTACAAACGGGTCATTTGGATTAATTTCTGCTCCAAGAAAATCACCATCTTTAGTTTCTTTAAAGATTAGACCAGCCTCTCCTCTTTTGTTGAGGACTTGACTGCCTTTGTGTCGGTCCGCAAACCCCTTTGCTTGCGCCACTAGAATCCTTGAGTCTATATCAAGAAGTTTGTTTTCCCTTGCTGTTCGTGCTGCGTCCTCAGCAGTTACGTCGGAGATAGCCTGACTGAGCGCTGCGGTTTTAACCTTGATGTCGCGGTCTTTATCTTGTGCAACAATTGATGCAAGGCCACGTGGAAGGTCCTTGGCTGATTCAGCAAGAGCCATGGCAAAAGTTGGTTTGTACGTAGAGGCAAGTTTAAAACCTGCATCGGCCAACAACAGCAATGCATTGGTTTTTGCGTCTTCAGATGTGTCGCCCAACAACTCTTTGTACAAAGGCTCATACTCACTACGGCCCTGTCTAATGCGCTCAATGCGTGTCAATGCCTTGGGCTTGGCTGCGACTTCCTTGATAAAGTCATCGGTAGTTTTGTCCGGTGTTGCGGCCTCGCGCTCTTGCTGAGCTTTGAGCTTTTCATTGATAAACATGCCCAGCGGATCTTCTTCTTTTTTTACAGGAGAATCAGGGGCAAAGACAGTGGGAATCTTTTCTCCCAACTGACCTTTTTTCACATTCTCCATGCCCCTTAAACGATCGGGTCGATTAACAGCATCAATTTGACGCATGGTTTCATCGTATTTAGCTTGTTCGTCTACTGTCAGAGGAGTAGAACGCTGCTCCTCGGTCAAAGTAGGGCCAACAATACCAACGGCAGCCAAAATAGATGGAGGCAGCAAAGCTGCAACACGGGGATACTCCGCAGCCAACCTGTTTAACCCTTGGGTAAAACCTTGGGTAAGAGTGGGCGAACTAAATGGGCCCATGGTTGTGTATGGGGCAAATCTTGTTCCCGTTCCGGGACTAATCATCCCCGTTGCAGGGTCTCTGATTAATGTATCCCTACCTTGAACGCTCAGGTTCATAGGAGGAGTTCCTGCCGTCATACGAGAAACTGTAGGCTGTGGGGCCATAAATTGGCTACCAAGACTCTTGTTTAGGTCCGCTGAAGACATACTGGACATGCTTGGGGGCTTAGCTAAAGCAGCTTGACCCGTTGGTGTGATCTCAAAAGCGGGAGGCCGCACGGGGGCACTGAGTGTAGGAGAACTAAATCCACCGCCACCGCCACCGCCCTCTAATAGTTGAGCATCGTCGCCTCGTCGTCTTGCAACGCCACCTTTGTTAAATTGCTGCGGAGCTTGTTCAGCTCCGCCCTGCGGAAAAGGGGGTGCACTCTCCATGCCGGGGGGCATAGCTCCTTGAGGGGGCATAGCGCCTTGTGGGGGCATGGCGGGCATGCCTTGGGGAGGCATTTCACCTTGTGGAGGAGGCATTGCAGGTGCCCCGCCGGGTGCTCCCATGGGAGGGGGCATCATGCCCGCGCCTTGCGGCAACGTGCCAATACCTCCCTGCTGCTGCCCAAACTGCATTTGAAGCATGGCCAAGACCTCAGGAGGAGTCTCCTGAGCAGCCTCATCGCCTACCATCTGGGCCAGCTCTTGGTAACGTGCGTCAACGGAACGCATATCGCCCCGCAAATTGTTCATCAAGATTTCAGGATTCTGTGGCGTACGCGCCATCACAGGCATCTCATTTTCTTTTTCCGGGCCTTCCAACATGTCATCATCTTCAAATCCGGCCATGATTCCGCTATTGCGCACAGACTTAGGCAATTTTTCGGAAAACATTGACCGTTTGAGAACTGCTGAATCTTTCATCATGTTTCCTTAAAAAATCTTGTTTGCGGCTGCACCGGCTGCAACCAATCCTGTTCCGAGGCCCGCGATCTGTTGGAAGGGACTGGGCGAAGGCGTACTCTGCGTCGCCATCGACATTTGTGTAGACGGTGCGCCTCTGTAAATATCCGACTGGAATGCGAGCTGTTGATACGGCTGCATTGCGGTTTGCATCTTGCTTGCCCTTGTTGCATCCAGCTCCGCCTGTTGTTGTCTTTGTTGCTGAGCACCCAAGTTGTACAAGAAGTTGACATCGCCTTGGCCAAGCTGCTGAGCGCTTTGACCAAGTGCAGCTTGTTGCATGCCCATCTGGCCCATTTGACCGCCCAAAGCACCAATACCCTGCGACATCTGTGAGCCAATACCAAACTGTTGCCCCGCCAAACTGCCAATACCCTGACCAAGTTGCTGCTGAAGCTGGGATTGTTGTCCCAAAATTCCAGCCTGTTGGCCCGCGATCCCCGCCATTTGACCAGCTAATCCGGCTTTTTGGCCCCCTAATTGACCATATAGGCTCGCGGCACTTTGACCAAGGCCCGCCTGTTGCAGTTGCTGCGCACCGAGGTTTTGACCAACACTACCAGCATACTGTGCGCCAGCTTGTTGCAAACCTGCTTGTTGCGCTGCCTGCTGTCCGTACAGAGAGCCAATGCCCTGCATGGCTTGCGATTGGGCCAGTCCTTGTTGTTGCTGAGTCTGTTGCAATTGAGCCATTTGCATGGCGGTGTTGGCATCGTAGCCAGCGGATTGAAATTGTTGTTGAGCCGCTTGCAGACCTAATTGGCCTTGCTGTGAAGCAAGGCTTCCGGCTGTGGCACCCGTTTGGGCCAAGCCTTGGCCTTGGGCCAATTGTCGTTGCTGTTGCTGCTCAAAGGCTTGCTGTGCTTGCTGCTGAGCAGTTCCATAACCTTGCTGCAACGCACCAATGATGGCAGCGTTTTTAGTTTCAGCTAAATTACGGCCAAGTTCTGCGCGTTGTACGCCCTCTCTAGAGCCACCAAAAGCGCCAGCACGGGTAGCCTGACCCTGTAAATTAGCCTGTTGAATCGCACCTTGTCTATCAATTTGTCGCATCGACTCATCGATAACCTGCTGCTGATACGGATTCATGTACGCTTGAGCAGAGGACGGATCATATCGTTGTGCCGCCCCTTGCAGTGCGCCAATGCCCGATTGCACAGCGCCCTGCCCCTGCCCAAACCCGGGCTGATACGCAGCCATTTGGGCTTGCCGTGAGGCCAAATCACTTTGAGACAAACCTCGACCCAACAATGCATTAGATTGAGAAAAATCAGAAGGACCTGCGCCCATGGCTTGTTGTTGCGCCGCTCCCAAGGCTTGAGAAGCTTGCCCAAACCCCGGTTGATAAGCGGCTTGCTGCGCCTGCTGCGCAGCACTCATCATCATTTGCTGTGACGGCTGCAAATTGGCCTGAGCGGACAATTCAGCCATCTGCTGCGCACGGTTAATGTCCGAAGCACCCGAAGATAAATACCCAAGCCCTGCTCCCGCTACATTGGCTAGTTGCCCTATTTGAGAGGCAGGTATGGCTGCTTGGTTTAATGCCTGTTGAGCCGCAGCAAATTGTCCACGGGTATCTGAACCACGCAATATGTCCGCCGCCTCCCCCGTAGTAGCAGTGCCCGCATTTAACGCTGCTTGGCCTGCCTGCATAAAGGGCGTGTACGCGCCAATACCTTTTTGACCTGCGGCAATTGCGTCTAATTGAGATTTTTGTAAGCCTGCTACTTGATAGTCGGGCAACACCGGTGCTTGCTGCGCTGCCGCAGCCTTCATCAGCTCAAGCTTTAACTTCTCAATTGGCTCCGCTTCGCGGACTATTTGCGTGGTGGTTTCGTTTGCCATTTATTATCCCCGTGCAGCGTTACGTTCAAGTTGATGCATCAAAGCGTACATTTTCTTTGCGCCAGCTAAACGATTGCCTTTGCCAGCACCGCGAACAGCTCTGGCTGTCATGACAAATTCGCCATCAGACAGCATTGCAGGGATAGAATCGGAGGTCTCGGTCCCCGGACCGGATATTTGACCCGTGCGCCGAGGATACCCTCCTCTGGCCAAAGAAGCAATACCACCGTCTGCCCGATATTGCGGAGGCATTAGGTTGGTGTACATACTTGCTGTATTGTAAGGCTGATAGATGGAAGCACCCGTGCTCACTGCATTGGCAGGTGCGTTATATGTGGGGGGTGTGGGAGAGTAATCTGCCAAGTAGTCCTTAGCTGCAACATTGACCGGACCCGCTGGTTGCGGATTAAAGGGTCTAGACCCTGCAATTTCACCTTTTTCATTGTAAATGATGCCAAACCGCTCCATTCCTTTTGGGGTATAGGCTCCGGGATTAGCTTCTACTTCTGCTTTGTCCCTTGCTAACCGATCCTCTATGTCTCTTTGTAAAGCGGTAGGTTCTGGTTGTTTTTGTTCATAGCCCCCTGCCAATCCCATTACGCCAAGGCCCGCTGCTACGCCGGGGGCAAAAGTGCGGAATATGCCGGGGGACATTGACTTAGTGACCATGTCCAAGGCTTTGTCGGGGCTGATGCCCTTTGCAATTAGGTCGCTGTACTCTTGAGAGCCCATCACCTCAGAGGGGGAAGGAGCGGACGGCAAGAACAGGTTTTTAGCGCCCGTGCCCAACTGATCAAAGCCTGTTGAGAAGTTGCCTTGAGCAATGTCTGATATGCCGCCTCCAATGTCTTTTAACGAACCCGTAAAAGAACGAGGGTCATAGGCAGGAGAAGGGGGAGAAGCAGGGGCAGGCGCAGCGGGACCCGTAAATGCTGTCGGTGGAGTAAATCCAATGTCGGTTGGACCTACATTGCTGGTACGACCCGTGTAAGAAGAGTTTTCAAACGCATTGGTGCCCGGACCAAATCCAGTGTCATAGGCAGGACCGGCACTTGGTTTACCAGTGTAAGAAGAATTAACATCAGATTGGTTACGTAGCTCGCTTGCAACAGTAGGGCCTTTAACTTCCCCCGCGTTAGCCGTTTGCGCATCAATAGGACTCGTTCCAACCTTAGGGGCCTCAATCTGACGAGTAAATCCCTTGCTAAATCCAGTGGTCAGACCAGAAACAGCACCGGCTGTCAAGCCGCTCTTCACAGCATCTTGCAGTTTCTGACCGGACAACAGGCCCATGCCCGTACCAACAATGCCAGAAGATATGGCTGCATTGGCAGCGGCGTTGGTTACAGCACCTCCCACAAAGTTGGAAACAACCCCGCCGGGAGCGCCAAAGAAGGCCGTTGCACCGCCAACAGCGGCGCTCTTCAATATATCCTTGATGCCGCCTCCGCTTAGTGCAGTCACTGCACCAGAGGCTGCCGCCATAGAAGCCCCGGCCAGTGCTGCCGAGCCACTAGTCAATAATGTGGGGGCCATCGTCGTAAGAAGGGGTGCTGCAAAGTAGGCAATGGCAGCCGTTGCCAAAACCTTGCCAATGGGGCTTTTAAGAACTGTTTTAACAGCGCCAACTACACCCTTAACGGCTCCGGTAACAACTCCAACAGCTGCTTTTCCTGTGTCTTTAATTATCTTAAGTGGATTAAAAAACTCAGGTAAACCTGTTTGAGGATTAATGGTCCCCGCACCTCCTCTACTGCGCAGTAGCTGTGCTTCCTCTGGCGTAATATGAGCTAAAAGAGTGTCTCCGTTTCTGCCCCTATTGGCGACCATCCGTGCAGCTTCAGCGATCCCGCCCCGCGCCATACCTACTGGGGGAACTGGAGCCTGTTGAACAGGCATAGCGCCTTGTTGTGCTGCTTGCCGAGTTTTTCGGGCCTGCATGAGGACCATGCCGAAAGTAGCCAAAAACTCAGGGTCGTACTCTTCAGGAAAATCCCCTTCTTCAACAATTCCCTCATCGACCAAGTTTTTCAATAGCTGTGCGTACTCTTCAGGCCTGTCGTGCATGTACTGAACGATTTGCAACAACTGATCCAGCACCTCATCAGGCAACTGATCTAACTGTGGAGCAAGCTTGGCCAATTCAGCATTGACCGCTGTATATGCCTCTGGACTGGCGTTTTGCAGGCCTTCTTGGATCGCATCATACGAATCGTCCAGCCCTAATTGAGGTTGAGACTGTGCGCCGCTATTGGTAGATGCGCCTTCCATTGGAAGGGCCATGATGCCTTGAGAATCTGCTGCTGTTGCCATGTTATTTCCTTGTGCCATAAGGGTTTTCTAATCGTATCATCTTATTCATTTCTAGCCAATTTTCCAATTAGTCCCGTCAGAGTAAACAGGCACCTTGTTGGCTCCCCCGCCCGCAACAGTAGAGGCAAATGTGGTTGCAGTAGCATCAGATACAAAAGACCTTGCGCTCATCCCTGATGTCACAGCACTCGGTAACGTGGCCACCGTATACACAGTAAGAGCAGGAATAAGATCGCTACCGGACCCAAGCTGCCCAACCAAGTTGTCTAAGCGGTTGAAATACAACCGCATGACGTTACTAAATTGCTCTTGATACTGTGCGTTGTATTCAACAGGCGCACGCGGTAAATTTGGTGCAGTTACCCTGTTCAACTCAAATTCTGTTGTAACAAGCATTTCTATCTCCTGCCATCCGGACGAATGTCAATTCGTGGTGACCCAAGTTGCCATGTCATGTCTAATTGATCTGATTCAATTTTCACTGCCATCTGACGAGCACGAATACGAGTAAACACCTGACCCGTGAACTCCTCTACTGGAATCATCGCAGTGCCTGTGATGTTCGCATTATTGCTTCCTCCAACAGAAGCAGGATTGTTCAAACCGGAACCTGAGTTTTTTAACCCAAACAAGTACATCGTTGCCACAGGACTGTTAGAGGTTGAACCACGGAAGGTCAGGTCCGGCAACATGCGATAAACAAATGCAAAATTATGGCCATCCCCAATGTCAAACTGAGAGGACGTGATGTATGCATTGATGGCCGTAGCCGTAGCGGTTTCTTGATCATTCAGACCGTTTTCGTGCTCAACAATGTTGTTACTGTACGTTGCAGCGATTGGGAATTGTCCTATCCCAGAATCAAGGCCCGCTGTCCGGGCCATGGTGCCGTAATACCAAATGTCCTCTAGGTAGTTGTAGACCACATACTGATCAATAGTCATTGAATTGGCGGAGCAATAAAACCACCACACCTCGTTAAATCCTTCGTTAGTAACAGCAAATATTTGATCAGATTGCGCTATGCTTAAGTCACTGAAAATAAATTGCCTGAGATCACAGCGCATTGTTTTTACACTGCCATCGTACATATAGAACTTATCTATACCCATCCAGAAAACAATACCGGAGGCAATTGCAACAGCATTAGGGCTAATGATCGAAATGTTGTCCGACAATATTTGTGAACCCCAAACAAATGGCGGTCCAAGGTACTGGAAAGAATATAAAGAAATATTGGTGTAAATTAGAATTTCTTGCCTAGTCTGTATAGCTGTGATGATCTCTGAGCCGCGAGACAAGGTGAGGCTGCCTGCTTGATTGGTAGCAGAAGGAGTCCAGTCAACCGGGTTCTCCTGATCGGACCACCGTACCAACATAGGGCTAACAGTTGAAGAACCAATTTCGTTAGTTCCAAAGCAAAGCACAAAGCGACTTGCATCTGATATAAGAAAATAATTTTGGCTCAGTGGAACATCACTGGCTCCATTTAAAGCAGACAGTAAGACACCCCTCTGGGATATTTTATGAACCCCAGATTGACTGCCAGTAGTATTGATCAGCGCTCCTGTGGGAGTTGTTGATAAATTAAAAGTGGTTGCTGATAAAAACCGGGTGTAATACGTCACGCCCACTGAAAGCCCTGTGGGCAACGCACCAGAGGTTTCCAAAACAATTGCTGTTAAATCCGGGAGATTTAACGTGGTTGTAACCACGCAAGGAATAGCAATTGTTAGCGTAATAGTTGAGGCTGAGTATCCAATCGTAGCGTCCCAATAGTAAAGAGCAGAGCCCCGTGGGCCGTAAATTAAATCCTCACCAAAGTTAGCCTGATTCCAAATTCGCAATGCTTCCAAGGAAGTTGCTCCTGCCCCCCAAGCACCCGCACCCCAAGCACCCGCACCCCAGCCCACTAACACAACAGCAGTCTGAGGACCTACGTTAACCTGATATACCGCGTAAACGGTTCCGCCCCCTGAGGCAGTAGATGAGGCAGCAGAAGCTGCCGTGATTGTGTAAGTTGTGCCAGTAGTGAACGATAGTTGAAATTCTCCAGAAATGGTCAATCCCCCAACCGCCGTTGCTCCTGTAAAAGTTACAAAATCTCCATTAGAGTACCCTGCGGTAGCATCTGTAACGGTAACGGTGGTAGAGCCGCTGACCGTTGCAAAAGGATTGGTAAGTGTGTGAACGGGGGTTGTAGGCGTAATGTCGTAATACCCACCCCCGTTAGATATATAAAACTTTAGATGTGTTCCAATACCTAAAAGATTTTGAAAACCTAGTGTGGTCCAATTTTTTATTGACCTACAAATACCCAAAAATATTGCTGAAGAAATACGCACCCAGCCACCAATCTTTTCAGGCGTGCCTTGGCGAAAGCGCACTTTATCCGCTTCGTACCACCCCCCTTCAGTTGTATATCGAGTGTTTTCTCGATTTACACCGGGTTTAAAGATTATTTTTTGCAGTGGCATATTTAACCCACATTACGTTCAAAATGAGGGCAGTCCACCAGTGACTTGAAGTTGCCGCCCCATCGGTTCTTTGGGTGCAGCGTTTCCCAGTAAGCACCCAACGGCGCAAGGATGCCTTTATCCCAAATGATTTTTCCGTCCTTGAAGAAGTTTAAGTCTATGGCGCAGCGCTTTAGATGGATGGAATTCATAGTCTTGGAACGCCCCGTCTTAAAATAAATGGCTTGCTGTTCGGGGGTGCGGGCAAGTTCCCCGCCGGTCACCACGAATCCTTGGTCTGTAGCGTACTGGATTAGCTTACACATGTCCAGCAAAAACGCAGCTTGTTCAGTGCTTAAACTCATTTTCTGCCTTTCATTTCGGCTAATTTCTCAATGGTTCTGCCACCAAAATACGCGCCCATAATCAGCATCCCCCACTGCCCAAGCAAGGACACATAAGACTCATTGGCGTTATAGCCAAAGGCAGACATCATGGCAAACAGGAAGTAACCTGAAAAGATGGCTATCAAGCTCATGGGGCGGATGTTCTTGGACAACCAAGAATCACTGTTCATATCTGACTGCCAACGATCTGTGACGTTGTCGTCCTCGTTCTGTGCGGCTTTGGCAAACAGTTCCAGTTCAGCCAACTCCATCTTGGCTTTTTCAATACCTAACTCAAGCAAGCGTTCTTCATGTTCAAACTGAAGCTGGCGCAGATTACTGACATCTTCCGGTGTGGGGTCATCAGGTATCTTTACGCCCAAAGTCTTTTCAACCACCTCTTTGCCTTTGGCTTGGATAGCAGACGACAGCAGTGTCAGCCCGTTTTGGGCAAGACTACCGAGGAGGGATGCGACTATTGGAATCATTTCGTTTTTCCTTTTCAACTTCTCTGCGTAATTTTTCCATCTTTTCAATTTGCTGTTTGGCTTCATGCTTCATTTGAAGCACATCTATGTACAGCATTCCAATCAACGGCAACAACACAACTACAAGCAAACAAGCGGCAATCCATCCCACAACTAACTCCCAGTCCTGTTTAAGAGGGCTAGGAGGAGCCACATATACAGGAGGAAAAGAATAGTCGCTAGTAGGTACGCCTGCCTTTCTCTTAGAAGCCGCTCCTCTTCCTTGCGTTGCCATGATTCATCATCCCGTTTCTTCCTTGCTTTGTCCTGCTCTATTTTGATGACATCCCGCATATCAAAAACTTTTGAGTACAAAGCCCCCATCTCTTTGGGAGCTCCGTACACCATTGCCTCTCTTATCTCCACCTCCAACAGCGCCATTTGGTCTTGGGCCATGACCCGTTTCAGGGCGGCTTCCATCAGGTTAGCGTCGGGGTCGTAGACTGTTTTGCTCTTTTCTTCCTCTTCCCTTATGTGGTCGGCAAGCTGTTCTTGCAACTTGAAAAACTGGGAAAGCTGAACAACGATGTCTGCCATGACTTGGGTTTCGTCAACGGCAACGTAGGCTTCCTTCTTTTTCGCCACAGGCTTGGGCGAGGGGGTGGTAACGTTTCCAAAGAGCTTTGCCCAAAATCCTCTGACTGCTTTGACATCTGAAGCAACTTCATCAACAGTCTTTTTAATCTCCATGAAAGACGTTTTAGCGTCTTTGTACAGCTTGCACCCCTGCTTGATAGCAGCGACACAGGCATTGGCGGCAAAGAGAATGCTGAGAGGATCAATGATTACTCCGCTGGCGGCTCAGAAGCGGCTTTGGCTTCCTTTTGGATAGCCTCTATGACCTGAAAGACTTCGGTGTATGGGCGTGTTCCGAGGTATTGCAGGATGGCATTTACCAAGTTGGTTGAGAGTTTGATGTTGTCCATTACCAAGGTGTCCCTGTTGCAGTTGTTGGGTTCTTCTTTGCGACAATCTGTGCAGCCAGTGCAGCCTCAACCACTTCCTCGCCCAGCTTGTCCTTTACCCACTCAATTACTTGAGCCTTGGTCAAAGATGCGTAGGGGGTTGTTGGTGTACCAGCTTCAAAGCTGACAGTGCCGTATGTGGATGCAGAGAATTCACCATCTACTTTTGTGACGTTGTAATGGACTGTTGTTACAAATCCGTCAGAGGTGTTGCGGTCAAGTTGATTGATTGTGTAAGTTGTGGTCATGGTTTTTCCTTTTAAAGATTAGCCGCATCAAGACGAGCGGTGAGTTGGGTGATGAGGGCTTGCTGTTCTTGGATGCACTTCATCAAGGCATATTGCAAGTCAGTTTGGTAGATAGCTTTTAATGGGATTCCATCTTCTGGCGTTTCGCCAAATCCTGTTGTATCAACCAACTCAGGTGCAATAGCTTCAACTTCTTGAGCAATAACACCCAAGTTCAATAGGTCGTCAGTCTGGTCTTTGTACTTAAAAGTACGAACAGGGATAGCGCAAATCTTTGCAAGGTAATTGCCAGCAATGGTAATGTCAGTCTTTGTACGCTCATCAGACAAATTTACGTTGTTGGCTGAATAATTTGCCAAACCGCCATTTGCACGAATCGTTGCCCTTTCAGTAGCTCCACCCAAACATTGAACCATATGGTTGGTGTTATTAGGGTCATTATTCAGTTTGACAACAATTCCATATTGATTAGCCGCTGTTCCATTGTTATTTAGGAAAAAAGCTGTTGAAGCATTTGCTGATGAAGTAACGCAGAACTTTTCAGTTCCACTCGTAGTCCCCACCAGCAAGTTACCGCTAGCGTCGATACGGGCTCGTTCTGTGCCACCGCTTACGCCCTGAACAAAACTAATAAAACCAGTTGATGCTGCACATTGAATAGAGGTTTCATTACCAATACCAACAATGCGTGTTGTCTCCGTTCCATTGGTCATCATGCTAAACAGAGCGCCGCTAGTACCATTTAGGGAAAAACCACCATATCCAGCATTGTTGATAGGACTTGTAGTACCAATACCCAAATTCCCGCTGGAGGTGATACGGGCTCGTTCTGTAGTTGCTGTTTTCAATATAATGCTACGCTGACTATCTAAAAAAACATCCGATGATGCGTCTGATGAAAGTAAAGATATATCTCCAGTAGTGTTGTAAAGCTTTACATTATTTCCACCAACTACACCAGCTTTTATATTTCCTGTTCCAGTTGCAAACCTAATGTCAAGCCTGTCTGTGGGTGCACTCGTACCAATCCCCAGACCTGTGCTGGTTAGGCGCATTTGTTCGGAGCCAGATATATTCCAACCGTGTACGCTTGCGGTTTGAAAAGAAATTACAGAGCCGTTTACAGTAAAGTTATGTTCACCACTTGTAGGCACGTTATAAAGCAAACGACTACCAGCGCCATTTGTGCCAATTTCTAAAGCAGATGACGTTGGTACTGAGCCGTTACCAGTAATTCCAAACTTACCTGTTGTTGCAAGCGTAGTCCCATCAAACGTCAGCGCACTACCAGAGGTCAGGACTTTGGAGCCGTTGAGGAAGGCGACTCCGTTGGCTGTGCCGCCAGTTAAAATAGGATTATTAACAAGGTCTAATTGACCACTACTGTTAATCCTTGCGGCCTCCACACCGCCTTCAGAAAAAGCAATGGTGTCAGCAGCAGGAAAGAAAATACCTGTGTTTGCATCTGTTCCCCTGATAGCAGGGGTTGCGGCAGTACCATCAACATCGGATAGGCCGTCTGTTCCAGAAAGAATTAAACTCATGCTGATGCTCCTTTAAGCGACGCTACATCGGCTTGCAGTTGGGTGATGAGGGCTTGCTGTTCTTGGATGGCGGCAGTCAATGTAGCAACCAAGAAGCTGGTGTCGATACCTTGGTACTGTGGCTTGCCTTCAGCATCCACTGCATCTTTTTCACCGCTTACGCATTCAGGCACAACAGTTTGAAGTTCGTGAGCAATGAACCCCTGAGAAAATTCGCCAGTGGATTTCCATTTGTAGGTAACAGGCTTAAGCGCAGCGACCTTGGAAAGCGCATTGTTCATTGGTGCAATATCATCCTTCAACCTGTAGTCAGATGATGTGTTGTATGCGGTTGAGCTAGCGGTGACTCGAATATTGCCTACGTTTGTATTGGCGTTGTTTTGGAAGAATCCAAAGTAATAGTCGTTGGTAGCATTGCCTTGCGACAGGTGGGCAATGTTTTGATTTCCAGTAACAAATATGGATGTACCATGCTGTGCGCTAACAGTGGTAATACAAAGTTTTGCTGTAAACCCACTTATTGGTTGACTCGTAGTCCCCACCAGCAAGTTACCGCTGGAGTCGATACGGGCACGTTCTGCTTTTGTAGACGTTACATTGCCCGTAAATAACAATGCATCACCAAAACCAACTTCTGTATTACCAGTGCCATCCCGATAACGGCGAAACCACCCTTGAGGCGTTCCAGCTTCATTAAGAACAAAACTCATGGTAGTTGCGGCATTTGATGTACCCTGATTGCTTACAGTAATTGCTGTGTCTGCTATTTGGTCTTTTTTAACAGCCAGTAAACCAAATGTAGATGGACTTGTAGTACCAATACCCACGTTACCGCTGGTGTCGATACGGGCACGTTCTGTGTTGTTGGTCATCAACAGCAATGGGTCGTTGGTCGTTACGTTAATTGCTGGGCCTACGCTTGCAAAGTTACTACGCACAGTAATGATTTTTGTGCCAGCGCCATCTTCATTAATGCGTAAAGAACCGCCAGACACATCCAGCTTTGTTTGAGGCGAACTAGTCCCAATACCCACATTCTGTGAAGCATCTACAGTAACCGCCGTAGTCCCAGCAGTTTGAAGCGCCAACACGCCGCTGGTGTCAGCAGTCTGGACTAGACCAGCCGTGGTGCTGGCATTGATTGTTACAGCCATTATGTGTTCTCCTCATCTGCGGGTAGTGGTGTGTTGCCCTCTGCAAGCCACTTTAGGTAGGCTTGGTAGTCAGGATTGTTTTCGTCAAACAGAAAACTTACAGCATTACCTTGAGCATTTGTTGTCATTGCCGCATCAGGCTCTGTTTTATCAAATCGGATATAAAGTTTATAAGTCATAGTTCACACCCTGTAAATTGAATTGTTGTATTGGCAAATCTACTTAAAACAATAGAAGCATTTCCTGCCACAAGCCCTGAAGTACAAGTAAGTTTTACAGTAGCTTGATTTACACCGCCTGTTTCAAATGCAATAGCCGTACCAGTTTGGTTTGCACCATA
>Ga0181359_1000004_pt1 | contig 57661 bp, 55 predicted proteins | sample Fa13VDMM15SD_FD_141229 | JGI IMG/M metagenome (GOLD analysis project Ga0181359, IMG submission 141229) | Freshwater viral communities from Lake Michigan, USA - Fa13.VD.MM15.S.D | ecosystem: Environmental > Aquatic > Freshwater > Lake | place: USA: Michigan | collected 2013-09-24 | reverse complement strand
GGAAATATTTATCTTAAATTTGGTGCAGGAGCAACCGTAACCACAGGATTAAGTTTTGGCGCAATAAATGTTATAACTGGTAGTAGTTTTAACTTAATATTAAAAGGTGGAGCAGCTGAATTTGATAATAACGGCGGAAACTTCCTTGATTTTACCCCAAAGTATAATGGCCCAGTTAGCGTAGCAGCTTATCCAAGCACAAATATTAAATACATTTCTTGGGAACTAGTTTAATATGAAAGAAAAGAAAATAATAATAAATAGTCCCGAAGTTAGTGAAGAGTTAGTTGAATTTTTTAAAAGTATAAATTTTCAGCACTGGGATGATTCAGGTCATACAGTTACAAGAGATGCAAAGTATGGATATACTATAGTTCCAGGCCCAATTAAGAATGGTGATCAGCCAGCTCCAGAAGAGCAAGATAATAGAGAAATTATTGGTTGGCAATTCATTTGCCTTGTTCCAGATGATTTTGTTGCTCCAGAAGGCGTTTCAATTGAAGAAATTTAAATGTATAAAAGATACTATGATATTGATGTTGATGCAAAAGCTTACGCAAACAGAATCGTAAAAGCTGGCGGAAGAATTCCGTCTGATATAGGTAGCGTTAGTGATTTTATTAGAAAATTAAAACAAAGCAATTTGTGGAATGCACTTTCTGAAGCTTGGTTTTTTAGGAGCGTTCATAATATTGGATCTGGAACTATTGTATATCCTTTAAAAGATGTTAATAATATTGCTACAATGGTCAATGGCCCAGTTTGGAGTGAAGCTGGAATAATATTTGACGGATTAGATGATTATATTATTTGTAATTCTAATGGAAATTGGAAAAAATTAGTTGCTCAAAAAAATATAAGTGTTTTTGCTATAGGGACTTGTGCAACTAGCGGGAGTAAAGGAGGTTTTGTAACAGCGGCGAGCGTATCTCCAGCATATAATTTTATTTGGTTAAATCCAAGAACAAGTTTTGGTGGTGAATATAGATATGGTGGAACAGACGGAGGATCTTATTCAAGTACTAGCGATAATACAAACACAGGTTTTAATATGTGGAATAGCACTGGTGGAGTAGGAAAAAGGACTCTAGGATATAGAAATGCAACTTTAATAGCGAGTAACGGAGCAGCAGAGGCAAAAGATACAAGTGCAGGATACGAACAAATGCCCGATAATACCGTAGGAAATAATTTGACGTTTGGAAGAAGCGTGGGACAGCTCCAAGGCACTTTTTCTCATTGTTTTATTTTTAATGATTATCTTTCAGCAGCAAATATAACTATAGTTTATAATATAGTTAAAAGCACAATAGCAAGAGGTTTAAATTTACCATGAGATTTTACGATCTTGATATTGATGTTAAAAATTATGCAAAGCGAATAATAGATGCTGGATATAAATGTCCAAGTGATATTAATAGTGTTAGTGATTTTGTAAAAGGATTAAAACTTTTAAATTTATGGGGTACTATAGTATTCTGGCCATTAAGAGCAAATCAAAACGCTGGAAGTGGCACAAGAGTTTATTCATTGGGTGGATTAGGTGTTTATGATGGAGCAATGAATGGAACAATATCTTGGCAACCTAATGGCATTTTTTATCCAAATGACAATACTCATAAATGGATTAGCACAGCGTTTACTATGGCATTCGACTCGGCAAATTCTAGCTTTGCTGTGGGAGCTCTAACTCCAACAGCTTCAACAGTTAGAAGATATATTGGAGCTCCAAGCGTAGCACCTTCGCCACTCACTACTGGCGTTACAGCTAACTCAACGACGATGTTAGATATAAATGTTTGGTCAGAAAGTGTTGGTACAAATTTAGCTTTTAGTAGAAATTTAAGTATATTTAATTGGCTCGGTATTTCTTGGAATTACGCTAGTAGTTCAAACAATATAAATGGACAAGTAAATTCAACTTTTCAAACTAGCTCTAGAGCTTCTAGTGCAACTGGCAAATTAGGTTGGACGATAGGTGGCGGTCAGCACGTAACTGATAATTTTACTGGCACAATGTCTATTGCAATTTACTTTCCAATAATTGATGTATCTCAAGCTGATAAATTACTTTTGTATAATCTCTACAAATCTACTCTTGGCAAAGGATTAAATTTACCATGAAATATTATAAATTAGACAGAGACACAAAAGCCTATCTTAAAAGAATGGCAGTTGATGGAATTAAAACTCCAGCTGATATTTATTCTGTTAATGATTTTATTGTTGGATTAAAAGATATTAATCTTTTTAATTTTGTTGAAATGTATTTTTATTCTACTATTCATAATTCTTCAAGCGGAACTAAAATTTACGCTTTTAGAGATACAAGAAATGATGGAACAATAAGTGGCACACACACAAGAAGATTAGATGGTTTTCAATTTCCAGAAAATAATCCGAATACTTTTATAAATTCTAGTTTATTATTACCTTTTGCTCCATGTAATTTAGTTTGGATAACTAATCTTTTTTTAGAAGGCACTTGCAATAGCAGTGGACTCTTTACTAGAGGGGTTAATTTTAATGGAAATCAATTTGATATTGGTGGAAGTTGTGATAGTAGAGTATTTGTGACTGCAAATGCAGGAAATTGGGCCAGTACAGTGAGTAGTGTAGCAACTCCTGCCAATAAAAAAGATAATAATTTTCATTTCTTTAGTTTAAATATGTCTGGTAATAAAGGTCCAGTAATAGTTAATACAGATGGATCAATTACTACTGGGTCTACTTCTGTTGGAAGCGTTGGATTTAACGACGTTCAAACAATTTATGCTCCAAGAACATATTTTTCTAGAGCTGTAATTCTTCATTCAGCTTTAATTTATGATAGGTCTTTAACTAATATAGAAAATGCTCTACTTTATTCTTTAATTAAAGCAACAATTGGAAAAACATTAAAAATACCATGAGATTTTATCAACTAGACAACGATACAAAAAAATACATAAAGCGCCTTAATTATAACGGCATTAAGACTCCAACTGATATATATTCTGTTGATCAATTTGTTAGAGGATTAAAAGATATGGGTATTTGGAGCGATATGATTTGCTGGACATTTCGCGAAAATCAAAATGCTGGAAGTGGTATTACAGCATATTCTTTAAGCGGTTTAGGAACTTACAATGGTACACTTACAAATGGCCCTACTTGGCAAGCAAATGGAATTAGATCTACTGGAATAGGTATTCCTCCACCAAATATTATTTTGAATAATACAAATTTATCATCTTATAGTCAAAGAACATTTTTTGCTGTGATTAATCCATTAGCAAATACTACAGATAATGTAGTTGCAATAACAAGTAATTATGGATTTTCATTTGCTGGATCTGGAACAGGAATGAGTCTTGGTTTCGCTGCAGGATATAATCTTAATCAAGCAGGACAAAATGGAAATTATAGCGAAGCAAGTGGTACCACTTTAACTTTATCAACATTTTCTTCTATCGCTTTGATTTACAATGCTGGTCCAATAACTTTTTATAGAAATGGTGCAGCTAATGGTACTAATTCTTCTGGTACTTTAAGAACTCTTACAGATACAAATCCAATACGTTTAATGGCTATGAATGGTGGGACATTAAATGATAGAGGACTCAATGGAACTTTTGCTTTTTTTGCAGATATTAGAATAGCATTAAGCGCCAATCAAATTCTTGGTTTAAATTCTCTTTATAAATCTACCCTTGGTAAAGGACTAGCTCTACCATGATAACTAATAGAACATATGGAATAGATGCTGATGTTATATCATATAACGCAAGAATAATAGCTGGCGGCAATCAAAGTTTAAGTATGCAAAGTTTAAGACAATTAAATCAATTCGTAATTTCAATTAAAAAAATCGGCTTATGGCATAATATAGTTTGCTGGCCATTAAGAGCAAATCAAAATGCTGACGCTGGAAGTATCGCTTATTCGCTAGGTGGACTAGGAATTTATAATGGTACTATATCTAATAATCCTATTCGGCAACCAAATGGACTTTATTTTGAAAATTCAAAAAATCAATCAATTGGCACAGGCTTTGGAACATCTATAGGAATTAATAATTTTGGTCTTTTTTGTTGCGCGGACTTTTCTGAGACACAATTAGCAGCTAATGGTGCGACGGTAGTTGTTGAAAATGGAGATATATATGGCACTGGAGCAGTTAAACGAATGGCTATAGGAACAATTAATCCTGGAACGGCTAGAATGCAATTAGGAAATGGAACAAATAATTTTCCTCAAAATCCAACAAAAACATCATCATTTATTTGTCACTCTCAATTATCTAATGGTTCTAATACGATTCAAAGTCAAAATAATACAACAGTAGCTTCTAATGCTCCAGTGCTGTCTGGGCCATTTGCCGAGAACATACAAATAGGATCTCAATACGGAGCGCTTAGTTTTCAAGGGAGAATTAGCTTTGTTTTATGTGTTTTTGGTATTATGAATAATAATTTTATTTATAATTTATATAAAACCACCCTTGGCCAAGATTTAGGTTTACCATAAAGAAAGTGTAACATACTTATATGATATTAAACAATCCAATTTTCATTAATCAAACAGATGCAGATGTTAGATATGTCAATACCACTGGAGATGCAATAAATGGAACTTTAAGTGTCACTGGTAATGTTGCTATCGGGACAATTACGCCTGCTGCTAAATTACACATTGCTGGGGCACCAGCTTTGTTAAACACCACCATGGAAGATATTCTTTATCTTCAAAGACCTTTCAATGCTGGAGTCTCTTTTGGTTCACGAGCTGTTTTTAAATTGGGTAGATATAGTGATAACGGCTCACAATCTTTTACTAGGTTAGATATAGTTTTAAGATCAGGATCGGACACTTCAACAAATGCAAATGCACCTGAAATCAATGTAATGACTTTAAGAGCAGATGGAAATGTTGGCATTGGTACAACTACAGCAAGTGAAAGATTAACTGTTGTTGGAAACGCAAACATTAGTGGCTCCTTAGATTTAAATAATTCTAATTTAATTAATGCCACCCCTGAGATAATTAATCTCTCAGGTAATTTCAATATCTCTGGAAATTATAATAGCAGAATGATTATGGTAAATTCAGCAACTGAAGTAACAGGTAGTATAATTAGCGGCAATTCGTTAGGTTTTAATGCAACAATAATGCAAGTAGGATCTGGACAAGTTTTAATAACTGGATCTGGAATAGGCATCAGAATAAATGAATATGCAAACCAATATAGAACCGCAGGAGCTTTTGCAGCAGTAACACTTCTTCATACTGGAACTAATGGATACGTAATGTACGGAAATACTGCATCATGATGAGTTTATCTTCATCTCAAGCTGGTATAGTTGGGGCCAGAAGAAAAAAATTAAATCAAACTCAATTTAGCAGCTATAGATATGTTAAAGTAGAATACAATAATCCAGTATTATTTGTAAATACTCCACCATCATCAAAATATTCATTCACAGCAAGACATATTTATAGTTATAGTAAAATTAATAATACTTTTACTCTTCTAGGGGTTCAAAAAGCTCAAAGTTTAAAAAGATACAAATCTTGGATACCTGAAATAACGTTTGTTAATTCTAATCCAAGCAGTTTAGATGGAACTTATATAAGAAGTAGTATTGATAGTTATGTTTACTGGAAAAATGGTATGGTAAATCAAGAGCCATATATATATTTTGCAGGTGGTACATCGTGGAATTTTTCTTATAATCAAGGTCAGAATGCCGCAATTTTAGATATAATTAACGCTAGTCTTAATTTTATTGACGTGAATGTAGCTGCTCTTAATAATCCAACATATACAATTGAAGAATATCTTTTAGATAATACATCTCTTAACAACATAAATAAAAATAGACTTTATACTAATACAAATGCAGACCTTACTCGAGACCAATTAATTCCAGATGTTAATTTCAATATAAATACTGCGAATGTTTTTGATACAAAAAACTTAGCACATAATGAAAAAGTATTTGTTGATGTGCGTTGGGTAAGATTTAGGGATGATAAAAGAAGGGAATTTAATCAGGGCTTCTACCCTTCCCCTGTAAGCATGAATAATAAAAAAGGAAACATTTACAGGGTGGGTATAATTATAAAAGATAATACTATAGATAGTATGCTATATCATAATGATTTAGCAACAGTTGAAAACCTTATACACTATATGCTAAATAGTAAAGATACTATACTATAATAAAATAGAAAGGACACATTTATAAGTTAAAAAAATAAAAAATAAAAATTTGCCTGTGTTTGGGTGAACTCGGTGAAGTCTTAACAGAGAATGCTGATGATAATACCGAGCCAAGTTAAGGGCCATCCCTTAAAAGGTGTAGAGACTACTGGAGAGAAAAAGGATTCTCTTAATAACCAGCAAGAGCGCCCAATAGCTTTAAAAAGCTAAAGATATAGTCCAACCCGTTAAGAAATTAATGGAAAAATGTTGGCGGCCTGTGCCGTAATGGTAATGACATAAAATATATATAAACATATATTTATATAGTGTAATATCTATTATATGACCAATAAAATTGTTGATATATCAGATGAAATTTATCGCGAATTAGGAGAACCTTCTGATTTAAGTATCGCTAGTGTAGCTTTTTGGCTTAGAACAAATATTGGAAAATTAAATGTTCTTTTAAATAAACCATATTTAATTAATGAAACAACATTAGAAATATATAGTTCAGACGAAACAAAAGACCCTTTTGGTATTAACGAAAAAACTATATTCAAAAAAATATATACCCTATACTATTATGAGCGTCTTTTTCGTAATGCTCTTGGTGCGGCTAGCACAGATAGCGTAATAGAAATTGATCAAAATGGATTTAGAGCAAAAAGAGTTAATAAAAATGAGCTCGCTAAAACTTATTCTGAGCTTAAGAAACAAGCTGACGCAGAACTTAAAATATTGCTCGATAAATACGACATGAATGGAGTAAGCCCTCTTCAAGTTGTTGGGGATGATACTATTGGCGGAGTGGATGGACCATTTAAATATGGATCAAGTTATATAAGAAATATAGATGACTTGTAATTAATATGGCCACGAGTTTTTTAAATTCAAATGAGAAAAACTGGTTCGCTGATGCAGCTGATACTTGGTTTGAAACTTTTAAAAGAAGCATCACTATTCATAAAGAGCCAATTAAAAATATAGTCCAATCTACCACAAATCAAATGGTAGGATATGACGAATCCTCAAATATTGTAGATTATTCATATACTCCAAGAAATCAAACTTTTGATGCAGTAATCAAATATAAATCAGATGATGGATTAATAGTTGATGAAGAGATAAAACTAAAATTTCTAGATCAATCAGTGTTAATTTATGTAGCAGAAGATGCCAAAGATTATATTAACGAAGATAAAACTGAAAAAATATCTTTTGATGGAAAAGATTTTAATATAAATAGCTCAAGTATTGTTAGAAATTATTTTACTAAAAATTATTACATTTACTTTCTAAAGGAAACTTCATAATGGCAAAGGTTAATGTCAATTTTAAAAGAATTGCAAGAAATAGTAAAAGTTTAAAAAAAACTGGAGATGATATTGTTTTAAAAAAATACGAGCAAAGCAAAGAAAACTTTTTTGAAGAATTTCAATCTCATCCAGTAACTCAAGAAATACAAGATGGGCCAACAGCTTCTAACGTCTCAAGTACTTTAAATGGAGTTGGCAATCTTTTTAGTTTTATAGGATTTGATTCCTCAACTTCACCAATAGAAGACTTAGAAAAACTATTAAAAAAGAAATTTTCAGTAAAAGTAACAAGAAAAGATGAAACAGTCAGATATACTATTGATTTTCCAACTCTTGATAAGATTAAATCTTCAACTCCAATGCCTTTTGAACGAGGCAATAGTTGGGTTGTTGGAATCGAAAAGGGCATATCTGGTTTTAGTAATTATTTATATAAAGTATTTGTGCAAGGCAGATCCAAAGAAGCTTTACAAGCAGAAAATAAAATAAGAGGTAGTGGCTATAAAAAAACTAGATATTTAAGTGAAATTATCAATAATTTTATTAAGAACATGAAGGATTTATGAAAGCTCAATTAGATAATATATTAATGTCTAGCATGGTTATGTGGATGGATCATACTATTCTAAAAAAAGGCGAAGCATATAAAAATTACAATAGTCAATTTTATCCAGTAACTAATATATTTAATGGATTTTATACTTATGGATTGCCATTTAAGCAAGTAGTAAATGATAGTTCTATTCCAAACGCTAATTTATTATCTGGAGTTTATGTTAATAATTCATTTATTAAAGTTGGTCAAAGTGGCTTAAGTGGCATTAATCCTAATAATGGTCAAGTATATTTTACTACAAATCAAAGTGGCATATTAAGTGGAAATTATGCTGTTAAAGATTTTAATATATATTTAACAAGCCAACCAGAAGAAAAATTATTATTTGAAAGTCAATATCAAACTAGACCAAAAACAGATAAAACTTTAACTGGTTTAGCTATTGAATCTATAACTTATCCTTGTATCTTTCTTAAAAATAATGGTGGTACAAATGAACCTTTTGCTTTTGGTGGACAAGATAATACCATAATTCAAGTTAGAGCTATAGTTTTAGCCGATAATATGTTTAGTTTAGATGCAGTATGTAGCATTTTAAAAGATAAAGCTAGAGAATATGTGCCACTTATTACTAATAATCCATATAATAACTTTGGATCATTAAATAGTGGCTACTATAATTATGATAGTTTAACAGCAAATATCGATATTTCAGTTAATGGCTTTTATATATCAGAAGTAAATGTAAGTAAGATATTCGCTAATATAAATGCTCCAAATCCACAAGTATTTCCAGCTTTTGTTGACTTTACTTTAAGTAATATAAGATATCCAAGACTAGATTAAAAATGACTTCTCTTGGTTTAAAAATAACTGTAATAATAGGAAAGATTTCAAAGGAGAAATAAAAATATGGCAAGAAAAAGAGTAATTTATCAAAGCGAAGCACTTTTCGTAAGTGCAACTGGATCAAATTTTAAATATGTAACTGGAGCTTGGGACACTGGACTATATAATGCTGGAACAGCAACAGCAGCAAATCGTCACAATACATTACTTAATACCTCTGACTTCTCTTCAATATCTCAAACTGGTACTGGTAATATTAATGTTATTAATGGTTTTTATAATGCCTTCTTTACTGGCACATTTACCTTGGGTGCATTCAATTCTGGACTTTCAAATTTGGTAAATCAAGTTAATCGTGTACAAAGTGCAAATTATAGTTTTGAAATTGCCCGTCAAGACGTAAATCAATTCGGACAATTAGCCGCAATTGATCGTATCATCGTAGAGCAACCAACCGTAAGTTTGGATTTCTCCTATTACTTAAACAGTGGAGAAAATGAAAATAATTTAGGTCTAACTTGCAAGGACGGAACAACTTCAGCTTTAGCAAATATCTTAACAGGTGATGTAGGAACTAAAAATTACTACATTCTAGTATCTCCAGAAGGAACCGATGCCAATATTGACACAGCAACTGCTATTGCACAAGGTAAAACAATTGGTCTAGGCAATGGATTTTTAAGTTCTTATAGCGTAGAAGCAGCAGTAGGAGGAATTCCAACCGTAACAGTTAACGCAGAAGCATTAAACATGCGTTTCTACGGCGCTTCTAGTGGTAATCTCCCAACTGTAAATCCAGTAGACGGAACTAGTTTGGTTGGAACATTTTCAATTCCAACTCCAAACTCTGGCGCAGGATTCTCAGCATTACGTCCAGGAGACGTAACTGTTGATATTAGTGCTTCAAATGTTAAAGGTGCTACAGTAACTGATTTGAAAGTTCAAAATGCAACAATATCATTTGATATTACAAGAGATCCAATCCAAAGACTAGGAAGTAAATTCGCATTTACCCGTGAAATAACTTTCCCATTAACAATCACAATGTCAATGGATACAGTTCTAGGAGATCTTGAAGCAGGCAATTTAGCTGATATCGTAAATAATGACTCTTCTAGTTTTGATATAGCACTTACATTAAATCAACCAGGAAGTGCAAGTAGATCAGTTAAGTATACTATCAAAGGCGCAAAATTAGATAGTCAAAGCTTCTCAAGCGCAATTGGAGATAATAAAACTGTTAGCCTACAATTTAGTTCACAAGTTGGAGGACCAACAGATACCACAAGAGGTATATTTATCCAAGGCCCAGCCTAATTTTAGATTAAATTATCTAAACCTAGAAACCCCGCCTCAAGCGGGGTTTTTAGTGTAATAACAGTTAAGGAATAAGGTTTGTAAAGGAATATGGTTAATCTTAAATTAAAAGATTTATTGTCTTTTCAAATTCATAGAAATATTGTGAATTTATACAAAAGATATCTGAACCTAATAGAAGATCTTCAAGAAGAACACGTTAATATGCTTAATAAATTAAATTCAAAAATAGATCAGCAAACACTAAAAAATGTTGACTATTTTGATGAAAATAAATATAATTACATAAGAAAAAAGATATTAGATCTAGGAAATGAAACAGCAAGAGAAATAGATAAAGCATTAGAATTTATTGAGAATAAAAATGAAAAATAAATATATCATATTTAAAATAGAAGACGTAATTAAAGCTAATCTTGAAATTCAAAGCGTACAGCGCGCGCTAAAAGATAAATTTGGTTTATTAAAATCATCTTTTGATACTGTTTTTAGTGATAGATACATATCTAACTATCAAGCTTGGTCAGAAGAAAAAAGAAAAGAATTCATCTCTACAATTGGCGGTAGAGCAAATTTTATCAAAACAAAAAACTTTATAGAACAAAAAATAGGAAAATAAACCATGAAAACAGACAAATACTTATACGAATTTAGTTTAAACAAACCAGTAGACTCAGAAGAGGTTATATCTTCTAAGAATGATAAGGGTGAAGAGGTTAAAACCATAAAGAAAATTACAAAGGATCAACCAGCTTCAATTAGAATATTAAAGCCAAATAGAAGACTATTCGATGAAGCAGAGCTGTTTTATGGCATTAAATTATCAGAAGGAATTAAGGCTGGACTATTAACAAGATCTCTACTAGCTAAAAGATATCAGAATGATGGTGGAGCTATGAGTGATTCTGAAAAACAAAGATATGCAATGCTTTACATTGAGTTGTATAAACTTCAGAATGAATTGCAGAGATTACAAGTCAATTTAGAGAAGATAACCAAAGAAGAACAAACTAAAAAGATCGCAGTTATTTTAAATGATATATCAGAGAACCGTAGGGAATTACAAGAAATCGAAAACTACAATGCCACGCTTTTTGATCAAACAGCAGAAAATAGAGCAAGAAATCAAACCATTTTATGGTGGGTTTTGAACTTATCTTATATTGCAGAAGATAATCAAAATTATATCCCATTTTTTGGTGAAGGAGATTACAACAAAAAGATTATAAGATACGACGAGATAGAAGAGGAAGAAAATGCTTTTAGTAAAGATGTAATGTCTAAATTAGCATATTTTATTAGCTTATGGTATATGGGTAAAGCTGCAAATTATGAAGATTTCAAAAATCTAGAAACTCTTTTTAATGAAACAAAAACAGAGGAAAGCGCTAAACCTAAAGAAGAAGTGAAAGAAGCTAGTGAATGATATCGCTACAGAACAGAACTTTGTTAGGAAAATATATAAAGATATAGTAAATGGATTCTCTGTAATTTATAGAGATGATAAGAGTTTTGCATTTAAGCATTTGTCTGAAATAGAAAGCTGTAAGACAAACGAAGTTTATATAAATAAACTCAACGAAGCCAAAAGAAAAGGCTTATTAGGTCAAGAAGAAAAAATAAAAATCCTATGTGAGCAAGGCGTGTGGTCAAACGAAAAAGAAGAGAAAATTAAAAATTTACAAGAAGAAATATCCTTAAATCAAACTACTTTAAAAAAGTTAATTATAGCTAGCCAAACTAAAAATATTAAAGATATTATAAAGCAAAAAGAAGATGAGCTTTTAAATATAATAAAAGAAAAAAACGAATTATTAGAACTTACTGCAGAAACTTATGCTTCTAAGAAATCTAATGAATATATCATATATTTAAGTTTATATAAAAAAGATTTAAAAAATATGGAATTTGATTCTGAGAATGATTTCCTTGAGTTAAGTGAAACTGATCTTATTGAATATATATATGCATATAGAGAATTCATGGACACATTAAATATAAAAAATATTAAGAAAATTGCAGTTTGTCCATTTTTTATAAATACTTTTTTCCTTTGTGAAGATAATCCATTTAATTTCTATGGAAAACCAATAACGCATCTCACTCAATTTCAAGTAGACTTATTTTCTATTGCTAGAAGTTTTAAATATCATTTAACTAAATCTGGACAAAATCCTCCAGAGAATTTAAAGTCGTTAGATGAATTAGTTAATTGGTATGAGGATCGACCATCTGCTGCTGCTTTAAAAGAGAAGAATCAAGATAAAATGGGTCAAACCTATATTGGAGCAACAAAAGAAGAGCTTATAAATATGACTGCTGGCTCTAAAGAAGAGGTCGTAGATTTAACAACTGAAGCAAAGAAAATTGGAAACGAGCTATCATTTGATCAAATACTTAAAATGCACGGAGTTTAATATATTATACAATTTTTGTGTAATAATATGAGAGGATTTAAGTAAATGGCGCAAGGAAGAGATCAAATTACAGTTGATGTACTTGGTAATACAAGACCACTTGAGAAGAGTATATCTCAATCGGCCAATAAAGCATTTGTATTAAATACAAAAGGATTCTCTCAGCCATTAGGAAAAATTAGTGGTCAATTAGGCGAATTCGAAAAATCACTAGCTGCATCTAATGCTCGTGTTATTGCATTCGGTGCTTCTGCAGGAGCCATATATGCTGTAGAGAGAGCTTTTAATGCTACCATAAAAAGCGTAATTGAAGTAGAAAAAGCACTAACTGATATTAACGTCATATTGAATGTTAGTCAAAAAACTTTATCTAATTTTGGCGACAGATTATTTGATATAGCTAAAAATACAGGTTTATCATTTGCAGAAGTAGCTAGAGCTGCAACAGAATTTTCTAGACAAGGTCTCGGAATTGAAGATACCTTAAAAAGAACTAGTGATGCATTAATTTTAACTAGATTAAGTGGTTTGGATACAGTAAGTAGCGTAGAAGCTTTAACTGCAGCAATTAATTCATTTAGCAATTCAGCTTTAAATTCAACAGATATAGTAAATAAATTAGCAGCTGTTGACGCTTCATTTGCAGTAAGTTCTGCGGACTTGGCAGAAGCTATTAAAAGAGTAGGTAGTTCTGCAGAAGATGTTGGTGTTAGTTTTGATCAATTGATAGGTTTAGTAACTTCTGCTCAACAAATTACTTCTAGAGGTGGAAGTGTTATTGGTAATAGTTTAAAGACAATTTTCACAAGACTTCAAAGACCAAAAACATTAGACGCTTTAGAGGAAATTGGGGTAGTAACAAAAGATCAAGAAAATAACATTTTACCATTGATTCAAATTTTAAATAATTTGGCTCAAACATACGATAGATTAGGCTCTACTCAAAGAGCTCAAATTGCAGAAACAGTCGGTGGAGTCTTCCAAATCAACGTATTAAAAGCTACTTTAGGTGATTTATCAAAAGAATATTCTATTTACCAAAGAGCATTAGAAATTTCTTCTGGAGCAACTGATGAAGCCGCTAGAAGAAATGAAGCACTAAATCAAACTTTGTCTTCAACAATTAATAAAACATTAGTTAATTTACAAAATGCTGCTACAGATATTGGAAATTTAGCATTAGCGCCAGCAATACAAAAAGCTTTAGCTGGTGTCAATGCTGTATTAGAAAATTTTGGAGCAGATAAAGGTGAAAGTGCTGGAGCAAAAATAGGAGAAGGTTTAGCCACAGGATTAGGTAATTTTTTAAGTGGTCCAGGATTACTTTTAGGTGCAGCTTCTATAGTTAAAATTTTTGAAAGATTAACAGTTTTCACAGCTGATGCATTCAAGCAATTAACTGGATTAAATACGCAAAGTACAGAACAAAGAACTATTCAATCCCAAATCTTAACGTTAATTTCAAAAAATCCACAAATCATTCAACAAATTAATAATGGAAATGTTAATACTGCCAGCTTACATACTGAAATACTGACTTTAATTGAAAAAGAAACTATCGCTATGCAAAAGCAAGTAGCTGTAGCAGAATCATTAACAAAAAGTTTAATGGCATCTGGCGTGAGCGTAGCTCAAAGTGGAGCTTTGAGAGGAACAGTTGTTAAAAATAAAGCTTTTGGATTTATTCCAAACTTTAGTGCAAATCAAGAAGTTATGGGAGCTTTATCTGGTGGATATATGCCAGGAAACATCAAAAAAACTTTTATACCAAATTACGGTCAAGTAACATACAATAGCGCAGAAAAAGTTAAAAAATTTCCAGGAATGAAGCAGTCAGCTATCATGCCTCCTAGCGATAGTATGGCTGGTAAAAGATATAGAGAAAATTTTCAAGCAGCACATGGATTTAATCCTTATAGTTTTGGTGGATTTATTCCAAATTTTGCAATAAATAATCCATTAGTTGAAAAAGGATATGTAAAAATTACTGGTCAACTTCAAAATATTGCAACTAGCGGTAAGGCTGGAAGCGTTAGTAAAATTGGAAAAGCTTTAGGAGTTATAAATGGGCCAGCAGATTCAGAAGGTAGATTAACTCATTATGTTCCTGCTGAAAATTATCAAAAATTAATGGTTGCATCTAAAAAAGATTTTGAAAAAACAGCAATGGCAAGAGGAGCTAAATTTGAAGGCAAAAAAGAACCATATGCTTTAGTTTATCCAAGTTTCACTCAATCTGCGCCATTTTTGAGCGCAGGATCATCTGGAGGGAAAACTGTTGGTTTTGATGTAGTCCCATTTCCTGGAAATATAAAAGGTAAACAAAATAAGATAATTGGTCCAGATCTTTATAAAAAATCACTAAATTCTCTTGTTGAAAATGCTTCTGAATTTTTAGTTAGTTTGGCTGGAGTTGATCCAAAATTAGTCAATGATCAAAAATTTAAAAATTATTTATACAGTAACATAACTCAAGACCAAGTCGGCAGTCTAGTTGGTAATGCTTTCGAAGGTGGAATATTGGCTTCACTTAATATTGTGCCAGAAGATAGATCTAGAGTCTTGGATTTAAGTAAAGAAGAATTAAAAGTACTTGGTAATACATTTAAAATTCCATCGATCATGGGAGGCAACTATCTAGGAGGAGATTTTAAAAACGCAGTAAATCCATACAATTTAGATAGTATGGCTGGAAAAATTCTTAGTAGTAAATCAAATAAAAGTTTAGGATTTATTCCTAATTTTTCTCCAATCAATAGAGCTTTTAAGACTGAAAAAAATCTAGGTGGAAATCCAACTCTAGATTTTCAATCAGGAGTAGGTCTTTACGTTAGAGATAAGAATACTCAATCAAATTTTGCAGCAGTAAAAAGAGATCATCCAGAAGGTATAACAACTGCAATGAGTAATTCATACGCTATGCAAAAAGGTATGGCGGCTTTTGGATTTGTTCCAAACTTTATTGCTGCTAAAGCTAGAAAACTCCCACCAAGAAATGCTAAGGGAGAATTTATAAAAAAAACTGGAGATCAGCCATTATCAAGTGCTGCTGAAGGCGAACTTCAACAGAACACAAGCGAAGCGGCTGGAGCAATGGCAGGTTATAGAGATAAATTAATTTTTGCTTCATTAGGAATATCTGTAGCTGGAGGATTCTTTTCTGAACTAGCTGGAGATAATAAAATTCTACAAAAAAATATAAATGATTTTTCTCAAGGATTGTCAACAGCATTTACAGCCGTTCAATTATTGCCTGGTCAATTTGGATTAGTGGCTGGAGGATTAGTAGCAGCATATTCTGCTGTGAATGCATTAGTCAAAACTTTTAGAGATAATCGTGAATCTATAGGTCAAAATTTAGAAAAAATAAAACAAGAAACTAGTACTTTCTCAAATACAACTGGGACTTATTCTCAAGCATTGCAAAAATTAACAGATGCATATAGCAACGCTAAAACTCCCACAGAAACAATTGTAAAATTAAACCAAGATTTATCAAAAGCTGCGATGGATCTTCCAGATAAATATAGAATGCAACTTTTATCTATAACAGATAACATTAAATTACAAGATGAGATTAATAAGATTCAAGTTAATTTAGCTAAAGAACAAAAGAATCTAGAATTCGCAACCGCTGTAAATGCGAAAATTACAGAAGGTGGAATTTTTGGCACACCAAACGTATTTAAAGATATTACAGGAACTAAATCTGGTGCAAGAGAAATTTTTGGTGGATTAAGTGATCAAGGGCAAACTAAATTTTTAAGAGATTTAAATGGTGAATTATTTAAACTTAATCAACCAGAATTAATAGATTTCTTAAAACAATATTATGGATTAAATGCAGATATTGCTTCTGTTTTATCTGGCTTGAACGCCCAAGAATTTAAAACTATAGCCACTTCTTTGGAGTTATATGCAAAATCAATTAAACAAGCACAAATTGAATTTAAAAATACAGACGCTTTAAGAGAAGAACAAATTAAAACTCAAAGCAAATTAGCTAAAGAAACTCAAAGAGCAAAAACTGCTGTAGAATCTTTAAATTCAGAATTAATTAATTTAATTAATAGTCAAATAAAATCGCAAACATTTAGACAAAATTTTGGAGCAGCCCAAGGAGCAACTAATAGATCTATAGGACTATCACGAGCTTCTAGTCTTTTAGATTATAACCAATTATTCCAATCAGATGAAACAATAAATGCTCAAAAAGGCAGAATAGAATCATTAACAAGAAGAGAAGAATTTGGATCACAAATAAGAGATATATCAAGTGCTTCAAGGCAATCAATTTTAGAAATTGGAGCAAATTTACTAGAAGGCTTAAGAGCGCCAGGACAAGAAGATGCTCAACCAGCATCAAAAATTGAAGCTTTTCAATCAGCACTTCTTAATATAAGCGAAGAAAATTTATCTGCTTCAGAAACAGCAAATGAAATTAATAAAAATATAATTGATCTTTTTGGAAAAGATTTTGATAAAGGCGCAGAAGCTCAACTTAAAATTAGAGATGAAGTTAGACAGCAAAATGAAAAACTAACTACTCTAAACGAAGAGCAAAGAAAAAATAACTCTATTGCTGAACTCAATTTAGCTGTCCAAAAAGAAATAGCTAGAGCTAGAGGAGATTTACAAGTTGCTGGAGGAGTAAATGCATTTTTAAATCCAACTGAAGATCCATTTCAAAAATTTAATGAATTTGCAGATATTTATAATAAAAATCGTAATATTCGTCCTGGAACAATATTTCCTGGTGAAGCAGGTGGACAAGGCACTGGCTTAACAACAGGACGTTCTAGTAGTGGACGAAGAATTAATAGAGGAAGAGGAGCTTTAGGTATATTATCTGAAATTCAGAATTTTGTTGGCGGACAAATTGATACCAGTAGATTTGGTAATAATATTAAATCTTTAAGACAAGAAGCAGTTTCTGGAAGAGCTTTAGATATAAGAAGCCAAGCTCAAAGTTTCAAAAATGCAGTAGCAACTCCATTAAAACCAATTTTTGATGATATTATAAATAGATCAAATGATATCGCAGCAAAGCAGATAGATAATCTATTAAAAACTGAACAAATTGGACCAAATGTAGAAAAAATAACTAATCTTTTAGAAAAAATTGCAGGTGATCAAGCAAAGGGAGCTGGATTAGATATAAATAAAACAATAAGTGGTGCGGTAGCTGGTACTCAAACTGATCTTATGCCAGCTATAAATGATACGCAAGGCAGATTATATCAAGCAAAACAAATATTTGGATATAGACAAGATTATCAAAATATTGGAGAACAAATAGGAAGTCAGAATTTAAAGAGAACAGTAAGCGAACAACAATTAACTAATGCAAATAAACAAATCCAAAATATTACTCCAGAGTTACAAAAATCTATTGGAAGTTTATTCCCAAGAGCTGGTATTTATGATTTTGCTGGAGGAAATGAAGCAATAATAGAAAAAGAAAAACTAGCTAGACAAAAACTCAACGAAGGACTTAAATCTCAACAGCCTATATCTTTAAAAGCTTTAGGTTTATCTGATAAAGCGAATACTAGCTTCGGTTTATTAGTAGAAGAGTATAACAAACAAATTAGCACCTCTCAAACATCAAGAGCAGCAATTGATTCAGCAACACAAAGCTTATCAGATTTAAATAATCAAGTAAATAATGTAGCTAGCAACTTATTACTAGCAGGACAAAATGTAACCCCAATTGGAAATCTAGCTGGACAACAAAACTTACAAGGAGCAGTCGATGTAAATATACCAAATAATAATTTATCAATGAACGTTGATGGCGCGATCAACTTTAATCCTGGAAAAGTTGAAATAACATTCGCACCAAATTCTGATCTTACAACTTTAGTAACTCCAGTAATAGATGAATGGTGGGCTCAAGCTCAAACTAGCATCAAAGAAGAAATTAATAACAGAATCTTTAAGATAAGAGAAGAGGCTGGATTAAGAAAGGAACCAACACCACTAGGCGCAGGAAGATAACTTAACAAGGCAAAAGGATAAAAAGGAATATGGCTTATAATTTTACAGACGCAACACTTCTTGGTTACCAAGTAAATAAAAATTACTTGGGCGAAGGCTTGTTTACTTTAAATACAACTAAGAATATTTCAATAGAAGGTATATTAGATAATAGAATTACTAACATTGACTCTGAAGGAGTAAAAGAAAATTATCAAAGAATAACTGGTTTATTAACAGGCATAGTCAACGCATACGATAGAGTAACATTAAATGGTTATTTTTTAGGAAGTGGAAAAGTATTAAGTGTTTCATTTCCAGAACAAAATCCAGTGCGAATCGGTATATATAGATACGAAATAGAAATTCTAGAAAATAGTGATTTTACTAATATACAAACTGGAAATATCTATGGTACATTTTTATCTGGCGTAAGTGATAAAATAGTTAGTTTAGATGAAAATTTAAATTTTGATCATGCAGATAATGGCGACTACTCTTATAGTCATGATATTAATATACAGTATTATGATGATGGATCAGATTTATTTACTAAGTCTAAAAATTTTGCATTTTCAGCATATAATGACTCTCTTAATGTTGGAGTAATTGGTCAATTTTCTGGTTTTTACAATGCATTAAGAAGTAAAAAGAATTACTTTTCTGAAACTTATGACCTTATTAATAAGAGATGTTCTTTTTCTAAAAAAATCTTAATTAATAAAAATTATAATACTAATTATACCACAACATCAACTCATAATGTAACTTTAGATACAAATGGAAAGGTTACAGTAACGGAACAAGGATCAATTAAAGCTTTAGATAATACTTTAAATTATACAGCAGAAAATTATTTCGATACCGAACTTGCAAATTCTTATTTAAGATGTCAAAACGTATATAATGCTTATATAGAAAATTTTTCAAATTCTATAGGAGCATTGTATGTTTGTGATTATAGGGATAATAATAAATTAAGTGAAATAGAAGGAAACAATGCTCCTATTGGCGCTAATTTTAATAATATAGCTTTTGATTATACTTCTTTTGCTGTTAGTTGTTCGCTTCTTGGTTTTGATCCAACTACTATATTAAATTCTTTAGGAGGAGTAGATTTTTCTTATAATTATGTTGTTATTAGAGCTAAAATATCAAGTACTATAAATGCCGATTCAATTACTGATTTAGGAAATGGCGTTATTAATATAACCAGCAGTGGAGCATCAGGAGGCGCGGTAAATAAGTATTATAGATTCTATGTAATGTGCAAAGAAGGTTGGAATAAAGTCGTATTTTTTGGAACAGACTATAATGTACCAAGAATATATTCTTTATATACTGAACCATTTTCAATAGGCAAAACATTTAATCATTCAACTAATACATTAGAATATACTGTTAGTTATGTTAACGATATATCCTTCGAAGGCGACATAATAAATAATTACAATATAACAATTAATGAAGATATAGAAGGAATAGTTAATTACTCAGAACAAGGAGATTTAACTCAAGTTGGTCAAATTACTACTATTAATAATTTAGAAACAATAAAATCAAAATATCTAGCAGCAAAAAATAGAGCTTCAAATGATTATCCAAATCTTAAATTAAAAAGTAGCTCATTATCTTTAACAAATTTAAATTCAAAATATATAAATCAAGTTGTAATTGCAAATAATACTAATGAACCATTATTCAATGGAACTTATACTAGATCTTTTGGAAATAATAAAACTAAATTTATTGGTCCATTGAATGGTGGTGGATATCCATCAGCGAATATAGAAATTTGGTGGTCTGATTATTATAATCAAACATGGGTTATGAGTATGGGTGGAGAAGCTGATGGAGAAGGCGCGTATTATTCCAATGATTTAATAAATTGGGAAAATGGTGCTTATGGAGCATTTAATGGAATTTCAACTCCATCTTACTTAGATACTTCCACATATAATAACAATTTTTCTTATTCTATAGAAAAAACTAATGATAACTCTATCATTGAAAATAACCCTTACTATAAAAGTTTGTCTATAAAAATAGATGATCAAGCACCGTACAACTTATATAAAGAATACATCATTGCAAATAAATCTCCCAAGAACGTATTATTCACTTCTGGTAATCAAATAGAAATGGGAAATAGATCTGTAATTATAAATGGCACATTAGTTAAGCCAACTGGAAATATTTGGAATACTCCAATAAATTTTCCACTACAAGATTTGAAAAGTAAAAGTATTTCTGGCGCATTAAATCTTATATCAGATGAAGCTTATATTGATAATTTATCATACGACTATGATTCAGATAATAATTTTTCATTCTCTCTTGGGTTAAAATATTTAAAAGCAACTGGAACATAAAAATGACAACTAATATCATAAAATACAATAATCAAACTCTTCCATATCCGACTCCATTAGTGTCGTTAGAAAGAAATAACGTATATGTAAATCAGTACTGGGGTAATTCAGATAAAATAACTTTAAACGGATTAATAACTGGTAATTTTGATCAAATTAAAACTGGACAAAGTGGCATATTAGGTATATTCAATCAAAATTTTGGTAATTTTGAAATATATGAGACAACTGGTTCGTCTAGGATGGTTTTAAGCGGAACTTCAAATGGTAATTTAAATCTCACTGGAGAATTACCGATGAATGGCAAAAGCCTTATTTTAGAAATTGATGGTTGTTATGATGGTTCTAGCGTTCCTGCAACTTGGGAAATCTCCAATGATTTAATTAATTGGAGTCCTTTTTACCTTTATAAAATAAAATATTATGATAGACCATCTCTTCCATGCGCTACAAATCACGGAGTAATATTTAATAAAAGTTTTTTATTTGATCAACCTTTACCATATACAGGAACTACTGGAATTGCACATCCAGGTGGTTCATTCATTACTTCTGATTTAACTGGAAATGCGCTTGGCGTATATAGTGGAGAATATCCTTATTTTTCTGGAAAATATATAAGACTAAAAGGTAGATATTTCGGCGGAAGCATTATTGGGATGAAACTAGAAACTAGCGGAGATTATATAAAAAATATATATTTAAGAAGTGGAATTGTAGTTCAATCTATAAGTTTTGAAGAATCTGCTTATTCTAATTTAATAAATTACTCAATTGAATTAAACTCTAGTCAATTAAGTGGCAACGTAATTAATCCAACAAATGAATATAATTTCACAGAAAATGAAGATAAAACAATATCTTTATCTCATAGCATTTCTGCTAGAGGAATAAACACAAGCAAGAATCCAAGTAAATCAAACGCAATGGATAACGCTATAGCTTTTGTTAAATCTAATACTGGTCTAGCGAAGATTCCAACCGTTAAATTTATATCTGGCCTTAGTATTTATAGTCCATTTTATATGCAAAACTTTTCAGAATCTATAGATAGATTAAATGGAGTTTATTCTATACAAGAAAATTATAATACTAAAACTATAAATTCTAATTGGCCTGGAGTATTAAGTTATACTTGTGATATAACATCTGGAGCAGATTCTAATGTAGTACAAATTAATTTACGAGGAGATTATAAAGGACCAAAAGATGGAGATATAGCTAATTTAAGGAATACTTTTAATTTAAGCGAATTATTTTTATATTCTGGATACTATAATCCAACTCCAATTCAATATAATATAACAGAAAATAGTGGTGAAAATTTAATTAGTTTTGATTATACTTTTGATAATATTGATCTGCCAAATCCATATTTTAAATATGATGCAAATATAACAAAAGACGAGTTACAGCAAATTTATAATATCCAAGTACGAGGAGACGTTATAGCTAGAGGAAGTGCGCCTTATAGATATTATCTATCAACTGGCAATTTAGTTAATTTAACTGGTGGTTTTATGAAAGTCGCTAGTGGCATTTTAACAGGTTTTAAAAATTTTAATAGCGATACTTCTACTTCTAATTTAAGATTATTAAATATAAGTATTGATAAAAATCCAAATGATAGTACAGTTTCAGCAAATGCATCATATGACGATAAATACATGCCTACTGGTAATTTTGTTAATGCTAATTACAGCGTTTCAGTAGAAGCCCCATTATGGTATATGAATAATCAACCAACCTGCAATATTAAAGGATATCATATAATTAATGATTTTAATATTACTACTTTGCCAAAATTAAGTGTTAGCACATCATTTACTTCTAAAAATGTGACAGGTTTAAATAATGAAAGTCAATTAAAACAACAAGCAAGAGATATTACTGCCAATATAGTGCCTAGAAATTATAATTTTAATGTTAAATTACAAGATTCTGAGTCTTTAACAAAGAAATATGATAATTTTAATTCATTAAGCCAAATATCTTATAAATTAGACAAAATTGATATTTCTAACGAAAATGGATTACTACCTAAATTTAATGCAATATGAAATTAAACTTCTTTACAGGATATTTAGCTGAAAATCAAAGAAATACTGGCTCTTTAGATATTTACTATGATTTTTCTGGAATATCTGGCTTTTTTGTACCAAATAGAGTATATGGTTCAAGCACGCAATTTAATCAAGTAGTTGGTGGTTTTACAGTCAATGACCAATATCATCCAGGAATTTTTGTATCTTGTTATCAAGAATCTGGGTTTACTGGATCTGGAATTTTCGAAGGAACTAATAGTTTAAAAGTATTAAATGAATTTAGTGGAGATAGTTTAAGTTTATTTTATAATTTCGGAGCTTTAAATTGCTCTAAAAGTTTCACAGTTGGATCAAAACAAATACAAATACCAACTGGTAGGATACAAGTATTGAGTTATATTGAATCTAAAAATTCTAATACAAATCCATTTGAAATGATACTTGGAGTAAATGATGCGTATAAACTAACTTTAGAATTTTCTGGCACAACTGGAAATAATATCGCCGAAATTTATAAATCAACTAATCTAGCAGAATTATCTTTACAAAATATTGCTGCATTGAGATTAAATCAAAATAACATTGAATTCACATATTTTGATATTATTGAAGACGAGATAAGTAATAAAATTATAAATTTAAATGAATCTTATTTCAAACAAGATAAAAATATTTACATTGGAAATATACCAACAGGAAAATATAGAGATGGATATACTGGACTAATTGGCCTTGTTGATGATTTTGTTGGTTTTGATGAATATTTTGATGATAATCTTTCTTTAGGACTATCTAGAGTATTTGTAAAAACTGGCGAGTTCATAACCACCATAAATGTCACTGGAGTAAAGTACAATATCATTCAAAGTGGATTTTTAAACCCAACTGGTATTTTAGGCACTGGAATAACTGGTTATAGATTAATTCCTTCTAATGAAGTAATAAATTCTAGTTGTGGACAAAATTGCATTGTTTATATTCAATCTGGAGTAACTGGCTATATTACTGGAGAAAAGATAGAGTATGCCGTAGTAAATCAAGAGCAATTTGCAGTCTCTCAAAATAAAATTAAATCTAATTTATATGATGAAGACTATGCTTCTAGATTTACAAAAAATTATATAGTATTTACTTCTAAATTAGATAATGAAGATATATTTGATATTCAATTATATAAAAATTTTGATACTAGAGTAGAAGTCCCAAGTTATTCTATTTTGAATAAAAACTACTTGACTCAGGATACTCTAACCAATAGAAATTTATTAGTATTTTTTAATGGAGTAAATGTTCCATCTGGAAATTATCAGATAATTGGAAATAATGATAGATTTACTATTAATGATTTAGATAAGAATACTACAGATTTTGTGTCTTATAGTTTATCTAGTTTTTCAGATATAGAGAATTATATTCTATATTTTAACAATAACAATCCTGCTACTGGAAATTATATCCTTCTAAGTAATTTAAATAATAAAAAATATGATGTATTTTTAAATGGTCAAAAATTAATATCTGGACTCAATTACATAAATTCTGGAGTAAATAATTCTTTGTTTTTAAATAAAAATCTACCAACTGGAACAGTATATGTTACTCAAGATAATTTTAGTTCTCGAGCAACTGGTTCAAATTTAAAATTATATAATTCAACGGAGAATTATAATAATGAAAGAATTTGGGTCAACGGCATATTCCAAAATAAAAATGAAAATTACTTATTAACATCTTGTATAAATACTATATTGCAAGCTACAGGAGATATTGAAGCTAAGAATGAAAGTATATTTAATAATGAATACAATAGATTTATTTAATAGTGTAAATATATCAAGGAATAAGGAGTAAGGGTAATGCCAATACAATCTATTGATAAGATTAAAATAGGAAACTATGCAGATGGTCAATTTGCTGGTGGTTATATTTATTCTGCTCAAATTACTCAAGGATACGCTGAAAATGCAAATAAATTAACTATTGATTTAGTCTATAGCAATAATTCTACTATAAATTTACCAGAAAAGAATTTAATTAATTCATATAGAGTCCAATTTGGAGACATCGTATTTCCTCAAATGTATTTTTATGCTCACAGTAAAAGTGTTGGAGTAAATGAACAGATAATAACTTGTAGTTTTGTTGATGGATCTTTTTTATTAGATAAATATTTTGTTGGATTAACTAATAGACATTATAAAGTCTCTGAAAGTGCTCAACGAAATTCAGTTAGTGTTTATTGCGCGAATTGTGATAATACTTTAGGAATAAGAAATGGGACAGTAGTAAGAAGTTTGGCTAATTCTCCTAATTTATTAGTTAATAATTTATTAGTTGTTGGTGACGAAGAATTTGTTGATCAAACATGTGATGTTCCTGATGTTAAATATAATTTTACAAGTTTACTTGCTACGATGGCAAAGATACCGAATTTTACTTTTAAAAATTTTATAGATATTAATGCTTATTATAGGACTTCATATACTGGCACGCTAAGAGAAGTTTTATCTAATTGGTGCAGTGATTTTGGTTTTAGTTTTTATTGGGATTTTATAACTAATAGTTTAATTTGCATAGACTTAAGAGACCCTGTTGATTTAACTTCTGTTTCAGATTTTATAAATAGTAATTTTAATCAAAATGGTTCTAATTTACCAATATCAAGTTTTTCTGAAGACGAGTCGCTAGAAGGAACGTATCAACAAGATAATGTAGATTATGTACTGAAACCATCTCAATCCAAGAATCGAGAAATAAAAGATTTTTTTCCAATAACATATAGTCCTGTAAATATATCTAGTAGTTATCCTCAAGATCTTCAAGCTTTGGCTAAGTTTAATAAGCAAGCTAGGACTTTATATCACTTACAAAATGGACAGTACTCCTCAATAGGATTTAATGTTAGTTACTTAGGTATAGAAACTTATGTACTACAAAACACATTACAGAATATATATGAATTTCTTTATAATAGTAATGGTGTTGGACGTATTGCAATAGGAAGATATAATCAAGATTTGGATGATTTAATTGCATCAAATACTGCTTCTGCCGCAGAAGACATAGGAAAATATTATACTAATTTAAGTTATGTCAAATGGAATAGTTTAATTTGTAATCAAAATGCTAAATCTAATTTATCTATAAGTTATGAACCTCAACCAATTTATGGATCACAACCTTGGACAGCATATGGAGCTACAGCTACTCTTCCAGCAGGAAATGTTTGGATAATAGAAAGAAACAATAATTACCAAAGCTTCAATACGTCTTCATTTAATTTAGATGGATGCGGTCCAATATTTATGGATATTCAAGGTGAAGTCGCAGATCAAGTTAAAAACGCTTTAATTCAGATTGGAGATTCAAATCCAGATAGATATAGAGGTTTAACAATAATCGCCTTTAAACCATATTTAAGAGTTACAACACAAAATAATGTATGGAATTCAGCTGAAGAAGATTTCACTGCAGCAGAATATCAAACTAATGAAATTGCTGAATGCCAAACATCTTGTGAAAAAGATACTACTTCTGAAATTTGTAGGCAATCTTGCTCAACTTTAGTTGCGCCTGGGCATGGACTTACTAGTAAATTTTCTACATCTTATACTTATACTAATTTATTAAATAATAGTTCAATGACAGTAGTTTTACCTTCTCAGCAACCATATTTAGGTTATATTAAAGCAGATGGAACATTTACTTATACTCAACCAGGTATTAAAAGTATGACCACTCCAGACTCAAATTTTAAAGCAAATACAAATGTTATGTCTTATTCAATCAATTTAAATGATATTACTACAAATGAACCTTCCGTGGGAACTATAAATTTTCAAACAATAGACCAAAATAGCGATGAATTAGATATTGTGCAAACTAATTCAAAGAAAAGTATTTCTTTAAAAATTATTGGAATGAATTATGGATTGTTAAATGATTATTTAAATCCAGAATCTGGATTAACTAGTTTTAATGTTTATATTAATGATAATGGTGTATTTACAGATTTATCTTTTGAGAATAGGCCCGCTCAAAAACCAAAGCCAGAAGCCGTAATTCAAAAAATTGGACCACAGAAAATAAGGTTAAATAAATAATGAAATTCTCTGGTAACAACTTCTTGTCTTTGAGTTATCAAACTGGTATATCGTTTAATATTGATATAACTTTAGATAATTTAAGAGGAAATTGTGATTTAGGGTTTACGGGTGAAAATAAAAATACAAATTTTAAATTTAATAATGGTAAAATTTTTGATCCAGAAAATAGGTTAGTTTATTTCTATTCTACTGGAGAAAAGATCAATTTGTCTGGAAATATATCTCCAAGAAATTATTCCTATTATATTAATAATAACTTATTATGTTTGAATGGAACCAAGAGTTCTTTTACTTCTAGTGGGTATTATGTAAATACTCAAAATTGCAGTGCTGAATCAGAATTTAATATCTTTGGTACTCAACCAGCATATCAAATTAATTTGAGTCCAATCTTTTATATAGATAGCACTACTTATCTTACTGGAATTATAAATAACTCTAATAATTTAAATTTCAGAATTTATAGTGGATCAATAACTGTGCCTACTGGATTTTCAGTTCAAGGAGTATCGGATTATGTTTCTAATACTGGATCTTTTTCTATTAATCATTATAGTTTCTCTAAAAATCAAATTGAAGATGAAAGACTTTATGAAATACAGCTTAATCTATTTACTAATTTTGGACAAATAACAAAAAATTTCACAACAACTGGTTCTTATTCTGGATATTTTAATGTTAACTTAGATCTAGCAGATCTTACAGACTATTTTTCTAGAAGTGGATTACAGACTGGAATAGGAAATTTTAAAGAAGATGATTTTGCTTTAAATTTTAATGTTACTAGCGGAAGTATAAGAACCCAACCAGTTAATTTAAATAAGTATTTATATTTAAAATTAGAATATTCTGGAGGAAACACTGGTAATTTCAATTATAATGTATTTGCTACTGGATTAAAGACTGATACAATCACTGGATTTTTAACTGGAAGTGGGGTTCTGGAAAAGCGAATTAGCTTTACTGGAATTGGATACAATCAACTTTCTGGAATAAACGTTACAGGTTTTACAACTGGAATAATAAAAGATACATTTTTTGTTACTGGATCTACTTCCCAAAACGTTAATGTAATGTATTCTGGATTTGCAGATAATAGATCATTTACATATAATAAAAACGTAATCATAACTGGAACAAATGTAAATGGGAAAATTTATTACTATAAAAATTTATTCAGTGATTCGTATCCAGAAACTGACCAAATTTCTGGTCAAGATGTAACTACTGATAACTTTTTTGGTTATTCCGTTGCTATGGCTACTGGGAATTTAATAGTGGTTGGAAGTCCTAAAAGCGATATTGGTTCATATTCTAATGCTGGCGCTATTTATGTATTCACTGGTAATAATATAAATTATAGACAAAGATCTAAAATAACTGGTAGTAATAGTGTTGCTCAACAACATTTTGGCGCAAGCGTTGATATATCAGATAATGGATCTTATATTTTTGTTGGAGGATCTGGAATGTCAATTGGAAATGGAATCACAACTTTCACTGGGGTTGGAGCAGTTGATATATTCACTGGTAATGCTGGTAATAATACTTGGGTACAGAAAAAAATGATAACTGGATCTGATGCAAGTCAATTTGATTGTTTTGGAACCTGCTTAAAAGCTAATAATTCTAACGTTTTAGTAGTTGGAGCGCCATATAAAAATATTAATTCTTTTGCTTCTGCTGGCGCAGTTTATATTTTTACTGGTAATGTAAATGATTGGGTTCAAGTATCAAGAATTACTGGGAATGATGCTCAAGCAAATGAAAACTTTGGAAGTTCAATAGATATTGCAAATGACTTTGGGCAAATAATAATTGGTGCGCCAAACGATACTTTAGGATCATACTCAAATGCTGGTAGTGTTTATATATTCACTGGAAATAACACAAATCAATGGAGGCAAAGTATTAAAATCACGGGATTAGATACATTAGCTAATGATAATTTTGGGTCTGCTGTGGCTGCAAGCTCAGATGGTAAAATTATAGCGGTAAGTGCAGTTAATAAAAACTCTAAAGCAGGAAATGTTTATATATTTACTGGAAATGGAACAAATAGTTGGGCGCAGAAACAAAAATTAACACCTAGTGATGCTAGTTCTCAAGATGCTTTTGGCTATTCAATAGCAATGAATTCGTTAGGAACAAAAATATTCATTGGCGCTACTGGAGATGAACATACTCCATATCAAGATGCAGGAAGTATCTATATTTTCACTGGAGAAGGAACTGGGAATAATTGGTATGAAAGCTCTAAAATAAGTGGAAATTATATTGTATCTAATAGAAGTTTAGGTTATTCTTTAGCTTTAGGAAATTTAGAAAAAACCTTGGTTGCTGGATTGCCTTTATATGATACAGGTTCCGCAACGGACGTTGGAGCAGTAAAGATAATTAATGAAATCTTTTCTACTGGATACATTGGAGAAATTATATCAACAGGAAATGTGTCATATACATCATCATATATCGCTACTGGAAATATAACTGGATACTATGGAAATAAAACATTTTTAGATATTTTCAACTTATTAACTGGAATTTATATAAGCGGTTCGCTATCTAATATAATTGATTTTAAAGCCAATAATAAAACACAAGGAAATGATTTTATTGCAACTGGTTTGATAGAGAGTGGATTTAATGATATATATATCCAAGTAAAGACTAAAAACTATCCAAACACAGATCAAATTACTGGTAAATTAACTATAAGTGGTTACTCTTTATATAATCAATCTAATAGTGTAATTATAAAATATATAACTGGGGGTAATTAAAAATTATGGCTTTAAGATTTGTACAAGATTACGGTAGCTCTTATCCTAGTTGGTCTTATTATTATACAGATATATATTATGGACATTTAGAAATTGGTGGGAATCAAGCGGCAGATAAAATTTATGATTTATTAATTCAAACCTCTGATAGTCCATATGTTCAGTTTTATTTATATCCAAATGGAGTAGATATTAAACCAATGGATGGTTCAAATTTAGCTACAAAAATATACTATACGACCAATACTGTAAATTTAACAGTAGGAGTAGGATATTCTCATTTTGGTAATATTTATTCAAATGGAAACGAAACTAGTTTTACAGCTCAAAATAATGATACTACTTACTATTCAGCAATTGCTTCTGATTTTACTAAAGCTCAATCATTACAAGTAACACCTTTTTATGGAATATATAATGAAGCTGGAAGTTCGTATGCTTATTCATATATGACAAACTCAAGTGAAAATGTAGTTTTACAAACTTATATTGAGCCAACTTTAGTTGGATTAGATATAAATAATAGCATATATCAAATAACAGAAGAACTAACCTCTTCAAATGGACAGATTTTTTTAAAAAGAGTAGATGATAATACTTTTTTTAATGTAGAATGCACACCGAGCACATCATCTTTAAGTTTAGCTTCTTCAAATGGAGCATTTGCTATTTACGGAGAATCAGATGCAACAGCTGCTTATTTAGGAGTTCAAACAACAACTTCCTCTATATATTTGGATACCGCGAGCATACCATCAACTGCGGGTAGTAAGGACATAACTATAAAAGAAATTACTTTATGCGTTAATGGTTTAACAAGAAAAATGCTAATATTAGCTAGTGATCCTTATATTTAAGTATTCTTTTTGAAATTTTTAGGCTGAAAAATCTCTATAATCTTATTAATTTCTGGAACTTCAAATACTTTAAGATCTGCTCTACTCAAGTATTTAAATAATAAATCTAGCTCTCTTTTCGAAATTGAGATTTGAAATTTATCATTTTCAGTATTTGGAGCATCTTTAATACTTTCTATATTCATGACTTTTTAATCCTTTCTATTAGCTCAAAGATTTTACTCTTTGGAATATCTAAAATAGAATTAATATTCTCTGCATTATCAAATTTTTCTTTAATTAATTTTTTCTTCAATTGTTCGAAGGTTATGCCCTTGTCTTTCATAACTTTTTCAAGTACGGCTTGGGGAGAAGTTGGATTTTCATTAACACTTGATCCTTCGTCTAATAATTTTGCATCTCCAAGTTCTTCTTGAGATACGATATTAATCTTTAAGAAATTTCTCACGCATCTAACAAATGCACGATTTTCAGCAATAGCGGCTAAAAAGAATCTAGCAAAACTTTTGGTATTATTTAAAGTTGCGTCTGCTAATGATTCAAAAATAATTTCTTTACCACCAGTTTCATAATTTGGTAGCCAAGTGATTCTACAGCTTGTTGCAAAATAATTCTCAGAAGCTGCCACAACCTTATATTCAACACTTGTATATCCACGAATTTGAGCTAATTCTTTAATGCCACCCAAAAGAATAAGTAAATCTTTATCTTGAAGTTTTGAAACATCAGTTTCTTGAGTCTTTTGTCTATTAGGAACTAGATGCTCGATCTTAACCATTTTACGCCAATTAATTGTTCCATCATCATTAAATACGTAATTTAAGCTTTTGTCTTCAATCAAGCCATATTGATTTCTTGTAATTGTATTCGGAGGAACAACTTGTGCCTTGGGATTTTCAATTTCGATCATCGGTATATTTGGTGTTTCAAATAATTCTGAACTTCCAATAGAAGCAGTATTTTCTTGTAGTTTAATTTTTGGACTCATATTAGTATGATACTCTTTATTAAATTAAAGATCAAGAAGAAAAGATGTAAAAATGTTCATTTTCTTCCCAAAAAGTAGGAGAATCAACTGCTTTATCTCCAGATTTATTAATCCAATCATATTTAGAATTAAATTGACCTTCTGAAGAAATTAAGATTTTAGAAGATTTAAACTTTGCATTTTTTAACTTCTCTTCATCAATATTTACTTTAGTACTTAATTTTCTTTCTACTATTAATCCATAATCCATATAATTTAATTTAAATTTATTTAATGAATCAGAGTCTAGATAAGATATTAAAGCATAAGGTATAGCGTTATTTTTTAAATTTTTAACGAAATTAGCATCATTATCTTGTTCGATAAAATAGACAACTTGACTAATATTGTTTTTGAAAGCTTTGAGCAATTCAATATTTATAGGTTTATTTGTAAGTATTATACATTTTTTATTCTGCAAGTATAGATTTAAGACTTGCTCATTAAAGAAGTAGTCCATTCTAATGATAATATGCTCTAAATTTATAGAATTAATATTTATTGGTCTATCTGGAACAACTTCTAATGTTTTATTATTATAGCCTTCTCCAATGTATAGAGTTTCTGGTATATTTGAATATTTTATATTTAAAAGATCTAATAAAGATTTAGCGATTTTTTCTATTTTAATTTTATTAATATTTTTAGGATTTTCATTTAAAGAGTAAGATGGTTTTGCTTGATCTGAATCTGCCTTTAATAATACAACATCCTCATCTTTTGACCAATAAGGTTTAACATTTTCTATGTTATTATTACTATATAATGCTAATATTTTTTTACTAAATCCAGAAGCAATATGAACACCAAAACTATCAGCACCAAAATGTAAAATAGAATTTTTTATAATATAAGCGGCTTGTGGAATACTAGTTTGACCAGAAACAAGTATTGTGCCATTTAATCTTTTGTCGTCTTTTGCGCCAATTTGAACTATATCAATTCCATTCTCTTTTAAATAAGGAGACACAATATCAATCACTTCTTGCCAATAATCATAATTCTTTGATTGCTTGCTAAATGGTTGAAATGATATATATTTATTAGATGTAATTGGAAAATAAGACTCATAAATATATGGTTCGCCTATCTTTACGCCACAAGAAGATGCATATCTTTCTAATAGGTGCATTTTAAAAATCCTTAATATCAAATTCTATCTGAGTTTTACCATTATGAATGTAGTCTAACATTCTTTGTGTGCCTACGAATGGTAAAAATGCTATTTCAAAATAGCCATCATGATTTCCCATGCCTTCTAGCCAAAGCAATTGATCCATTTGAGGTATGTATTGAAGCACTTTATGAATATATGGATTTCCCTTCAATATTTCAAAATATTCTGGTTTAACTGCAACGTATAAATTATGATTTGGATATTGTTTTTTAATATTCTTAAAAAGACTTGTGGACATGTAAATGTCACCAATACTTTCTGGCATAACATATAGCAATCTTTTACCTTTATCATCCTTATCTAGTAGATCATCAAATTCAATTTTTTTATTTTTTTGATTTTCCTGAGAAGCGACTTGTCTGAAATAATTCTCAATATCTTGTCTTTTTGCTCCTTTAGATATTTCTTTCATCCAATATTTATGACCTTCATCATTTTCATCTACTTGATGCATTTTCAAGATGTTATGATACATGTAAATAAGCCATTCATTATCTTTTTCAATATTAGGAATTTGTTGAAATGGATCTCTATCTTCCTCTTTTAATGAAAAATCATAATTAGTATATTCTGCAGCATCAATAAATTCTTCTATTCTTTTACCTACGGTTTCTACTGAGAAGTTCTCAATTGTCCATTCACGAGCTTTTCTACCCATTTCTCTTCTTTTTTGAATGGGCATATTGTAGACTTTGTTTATTTGTTTAGCGATGGAATTTGGTTTTGTGGAGGCTTTAATAAATTCTGTACCATGTTCTCTGTATTCACTCCATTCAAGTTCAAATGAGCCAGCACCTTCTTGGCACATTTCTTCTCCACAAGAATAATTAGTAACAAGAGTAATCAATTCAGTAAGTTTAGCTTCTTGAATTGGAATCTCTTGTCCACCACTAGTGAATGGATGACAATAAACATCCATAAGATTATATACTTCATTTAATTGTTCTTCTGTTACTCCAATTCCAACATTTGTTGTAACTTGACTTTTTTCGCTTCCACAAAATCTACAATTTACATCTTGACCATGAAATGGTTTAATTTCATAATTACCACAACTTTTACAAATATAAGTAGTCAAGATTTCTCTAAGATCAATATCATATTCTTTTGCTAGTTTATGGATATTCCATCCTTCACTCCAATGAGTATGAAGAAGTAAGAATGTATTCTTAATTTGAGGATTACTTCTTTTCCATAGAGCATATCCTTCCAAAAGATTAGGCACGCTTTTTCTTAATTGATTTCTAAATACGAATCCAACAATAAATGCGTCTAATGGAATTCCATATTTACTTCTTAAGTCTCGTCTTTGAGATTCTTCTAGTCTATGAAAATTTGAAGTTTCGACTGGGCCATGAACTGTTTCAACTTGTTTGTGACCAAGATCATGAAGAGCTTTTGTAGCAAAATCACTCCAAATCCAATAATTTTTAATCTTTGGAGCTTTATCTACTGCGCTTGCTAGAATAGGTAAAGAATCCAAAGTCGTCCATAATGCAGAAGAAATCTTATCAAACCATTTTTTATCAATAGCAAAATCAATACCCCAAATATCTTGCACTGCAATATAAGCATCTGGTTTTTCTTCTTGAATAATTCTATCGAGATAGTGTGCGCCGTAACTAGCTAATCTAGCCACATTAGGATCTTTATTAAGTTGTTCTATTTCTTGAGGATTGTCTGGAAGAGAGCCGACTGATTTCCAAGGTGTCTTTTTTAATTCTGGATTTGAATATTGCATTCCACAACAATAATGCACAATATCATACTTACCTGTTTTATATAGATAAGTCAACAAAGCTTTTGCTGCTCTGCCAAACCCAGTTTTGGCTAGAGAAAAATCAGACTGATAAACTATTTTCTTCTTGCGAGACACAATTACCAAAGTTCGCCGTCTTCTTCGGCGTTAGATTTAGTTGATTCTTGATTAGGCTTTGAATTTTTAAACTTTTTGATTGCTTCTACTTCTTGAGTCTTAAACACCGATTGCAAAGCATGAACCAAAAACTCTCTCAGAAGTCTAGCTTCATTAAAATAAAAACCAAGTAAGAATGATTGCTTGTTTTCTATATTCTCTTTGCTCTCTTTATTTACGCTATAAGAAAATCCAACTTGTTTGTCATCTTTAATATAAGGAGAAAATTTAATTTTTGTAATTTGCTTGTCTGAAGAATGATAAGCTGAAAATTCTACATTCTTGTCTAGGGCTTCAAGTAGTCCAGCTACTTCAGTTGTTGAAAACTTAATTTTAGCACTTTTTTGAGGATTATCTCTATTTGCTGAAAATGAACCAGTTTTTGTTCCTTCATTCCATGCGCTTTGTTTAATTAAAGAACTCCAGATTGAGCCTTCTTTTGAATTTACGCTGAAACTACAAGCTGTGCCTGTATTTTTACTATTTGGTTTATAAAATGATATCATATTAGTATTTTATTCTTTATTCTCTTTCTTGTCAACTATTATTTTCTTTAAATCATTTAATTTCATATAAATTTGTTGATCTTGGATTGCTACAAGGTCACCAAATACACAATCATCTCTTTTAGAGCCTTTAGCTATTACAATATTACCTTCTTCAAAAGCCTTATTATTTAATAATTTATTATTTTCAATATTATCATTAAATATTAATACGCTAATCGATGCTGTTTCATCTGATATCTTTAATCTTACATATCTTGTTTTCTTTTCGTTTTTAGAAACGCCAGTATATACTTCTTCAATTTGACCTACAAATGCTACTTTACTATTTACTGGTTCATCTATAATATCACTAATATACTTTAAATTTTCTCTTTTCTCTGAGAAGATTTCCTTTAAATCCTTATTGTATGTATATCCCAATAGTTTCTTTTCGTAATACCAATTGGCGAAACTTTCACTTTTGCTATTTTGATTATAAATTTGTAGATATGGATCGTATTTATTTTTAATTGTATTTAATCTTGCATCTTTAATAACTGAGTGATTCTTTTCGTCAGTAAATTTGTTTAAATGTTTAATAATCTTAATAAGATCATAATCAAACTTTTCTGCAAATGAAATTGCGTACTTCTTTTCTTTAGACGTGAGAATATTCCATAATTGAGCCTCTAATACAATCTTACTTCTAGATTGATTAAAACCACTTAATGCGCCAGCTTGGATAAGTGCTGATAATACTCCAATATTAAGATCTGCTTCTTCTGCTGCTTGGAAAATCTCAAATTTATTAGAGTACTTATTTCTGAAGCTATTAAGCTTTTGAATTGATTTGTCGCTAATACCCTTGATTGAAAGTAATCCAAATCTAATATCTTTTTGTTCAATTGAAAAATCCATTTCAGATTTAATAATATGAGGAGGAAGTAATTGAATATCAAACTCGTGCATTTCTTTTTGAATCTTGGAGATTTCACCAATTGGATCTGGTTCGTTTCTGCTCATCTTCAAAAGAGACAAGAAGAACTGTTGGGGATAATTAAATTTAAGATAAATCGTAACAGCGGCCAAAGCTGCATATGCAAGTGAATGAGATTTATTAAAAGAATAGTTTGCTGAATCTTCCATGATCTTCCATAGAATTTCTCCTACTTCTTTTGGCAATTTATTTTCTTTAATTTTATCTTGAATCTTCTTTTGCCATGCTTTAATTTCTTCAGTTTTCTTTTTACCTACGATTCTTCTTAAGATTTCTGCTTCGTCAAGACTAAATCCAATCTTATGTGCCATTTGCATAAGCTGTTCTTGATAAAGTGCAACTCCACCAGTTTGTTTTAAAATATCATCAAAGAACGGATGAATACTTTCATGCTCACTATAATTTGTATATTTTGCATATTTATCTACGAATTGAAGTGCTCCAGGTCTAGCTAAAGCGAGAACGCCACTTAGTTCTTCTAGATTTTTAGGCTTTACTTTTTGACATACTTTAAAATTCGTATCTGCTTCGATTTGGAACAAGCCATGAGGAGATCTTAATTCTTGTAAATTTCTATAAATAGATTCGTGTCCTAAATCAATATCTTGTACTTTAATTCCAATGCTTTTGCAAACGTCATCAACAACAGAAACGCTTCTAAGTCCAAGAATATCAAGTTTAATATTAAATAAACTAACCCAACTCATATCAAAACTTGAAACTGCTTCTTTATCGCTAGAAAATTCTGTTGGACATACTTTTTCAAGATCATTATAAGAAAGAAGAACTCCAGAAGGATGAACTCCCTTATTTTTAATAAGATCTCTTAACTTTAGAGCGATTTGATAAGTTTCTTTATTTTCATCGCACCATTCTTTAAATTTTTCAATTTCTTCGTAAGCAGTTGTGATGTCTTTAACTTGACCGAATACTTTCGGAATAAGTGAGGAGATCATCGTCATTTCTTCTTCTGACTTTTCTCCTACGATTTTACCACATTCTTTGATGAGCAATTTTCCGCTTAGAGTATTAAGAGTTAAGATTTTACTCGTTTTACCTTTAAACTTTGTTTCAAGATATTCAAGAACTCTATGACGATTATAATAACAAATATCCAAATCAACGTCACACATTAAACTACCATCCAAATACGTTACTCCATCTATAACCTGCTTTTTAGCACGAATCTTAGATATAAATCTTTCGAAATAGAGGTTATATTTAACTGGATCAATTCTAGTAACTCCAATAAGGTATAATATTAATGACCCAGCAGCTGAACCTCTGCCCAACCCAACTGGAATATCATGAGTCTTACAAAAATTAATAACATCCCAAACTAGCAGAATATAATCAATAAATCCAAGTTCTTTTAATGTTTCTAGCTCATACTTTGCTCGATCAATATATTTCTTATAATCTGGAGAATTTTTATCAACATTTAGATCTTTAAATCCATTCAAAGCTAATGCTCTTAAAAAATCATAATTTGATACATCTTCGCTAACATTTAAATGCCTTTTAGATTCGCTATCAATAGCAAATTCTGGAAGTCTAACGCCATGCAAACCCAAATCTATATCTTGGAATTTTGACGCAAAGATTTTATCTTCTGAAATATTATTCTTCATTTTCGTCCTCGTCCTCTTCCTTTTCAATTCTATCTATTTCTTTGCTGAAAGCTTGAAGTCCAGAAGAAAGTATTTTCATTGAGGCTTTGTCTTTTAATGAGAAGAAAACGTCAGCTTTGCCTTGTTTTTTTCCTTTAGTCACAGTAATAAGAAGATAATCAATATCGTTATCTTCTAGTTTTTGAGTCATATCATATACATCGTCTAATGATCCCATATTATACCTCTATTTGCCATTTCAATTTATTCCACACTTTTAAATTTAGGTCAAGATCATTTATTGCATCATGTAATTTTTCATAATCATGTTCAATTCCATTTTCTTTACCTAATACAGTCAAGGAGCTTTTGACTCCCTTTTTTCTTGTATGATATATTTTATATTGATATTCAATAAGACTTTCTTTTGGATTATATGGAATTCCATATTTAATTCCTCTTGCGACAGTATTTGTATCAATAAATTTATTCACAAGATGATGCCAATTGCATCCCATATATTTATAATACTCTTTAATAAGATAAATGTCAAAGCCTAAAGTATTGTGACCAATAATATAATCTGCATGATCTAGCCAATCTTTAATAGTTGGGAATATCTCTTTTGGATCATGACCTTCTTTTTGAACTTTTTTATGGTCATATCTTGTTATTCTCGCTGCATCTTGACTAATTTTTAAATCTGTTTGCCATTTTAAATAGAAATTCTTTTGATCTATCTTTTTATCGCCTTGAACTTTTAGCATAGCTATTTGCCATGGAATATTATGACAAAAATTAAGGCAAAGGTTAAATGTCTCACAATCTATAAAGACCAAAGTTTTTTTCTTATCATATCTTAAAAGATGTTCGTCCATAACTTTATACTTCTATAATAAATGATTTTTGATATGAGTCCATCTTATTTTTCTTATATAAATCATTAGGAATTTGCATATTTCTTATTTCATAATGCCATTCTAAATGCCTTAGTCTATTTTGATAAAACCATTTGTTATTGTCTTTTGTTAAATTATAAAGATAAAAATTCATTAAATCTTCAGAAAATGCTACTATAATAGATGGCGCGCCACAACATCCTGTTATATATATACTATATTTTTTCTGCGCGTCTTTTCTATATCTTCTGATAATTGCTTTAAAATAATTATCGCGAGGCTGAAGCTTATGATGACCAATTCGTGTTAATTCTAATCCAGCTACCATTTTAGGTAGACCATTTTCTAAATTAATCATACAAGCTAAATCTAAATCAATACAATAAAGTTTATCTTGAGCATAAATCATATTTCTATAGCCCAAAGATCTATCTTCATTGTCTTTTCTTTGTCTAATTTTTTGATTATATTCACCTACAATCTTTTGTGGATCTTGAATAATCATTTTTGCTTTCTCCAACTTTCGAAACAAAATTCATTACTTGACATATGTTCGATTTCTGGTTTATTAAGAATACTTCTATTATTGATGCACCTAAAGGTTAAATAGGTCTTAAAATCTTTATTTTTATTATAGTAAATACTTTTAGTTTTAAATAGTTCTAATTGGTTTTCCTCTGCGAACTTATCCATCTTGCCCTTAATAATAGAATCAAATGGAAGATCATTATCTTCAATGAATACTATGGGTTTTGTGAAATCAAATTGAGGAATACATATAGAATTTCTTAAAGTATTATTAAAAATAAAAGAATCATAAAATGGAATACAAAGCATCAAGTCTTCTGTCCAATTTTGTTTAATAGTTTCATAATCAAGTCTTGGTTCGTAATAAAAACCAGTTTTCGCTGCGATGCTAAATAATTTAGTTAAAAGTCCATGACCTTCTTTATTTCTAAAGAATATGACTATCTTGGAATTTTTTTGACGAGATTCATCAGTCTTGTCATTGATGGATTCTGTGACAGTAATCCTTAATCCATAATTTAATTTAATATTATTACTCTTAGTATTAGTATATGCTTCCAAAAATGATGACATATTATCCTCTACCATAAATAGTTCTTTGAGTTTATTTTCTTTGGCTATTTGAATTATTGAATCTGGATAATCATCTGCTTCATTCTTATCTTCTAGAGTCAATATAGACCTTCCTAAAGAATAATGCGATTTAAATAATGGTATCATTTTCCTAAATATAGCAGACTTTTTAATACTAATCAATCTAAAAATTCATCTTTTGAATCATCAAGAAAATCATCCTTTTTTGAATTATTTTGAAATTTCGGACATCCTTCATAATCTCTGGTTTCTACTTTGAATCCTTTGATATCTTTAAAATTATTCTCTAGACTAGTTTCTACTACTTCGCCTTCATCATTTACTTTAACATAATATTTATATGGATCTTTATATGGACATTTCCAGCCACCAACTTGGCACATCCACTTATTCTTTTGATTATCTACTGCAAAGTTTGCTCTTGCAGATTCTTCATTAAACTTATTAATATAATCATTAATATGCTCAAGATAATGCTCAAATCCTTTAATCTGTTCATCTGTGAATATTAGCTCTTGGATTGGTTGCTTTGGAAATCTTAAAAATAAGAATTTAACAATAGGCTTTAGTTTTGGCCACAATTTTTTACTAGCTAGACTATACATCATAGCTTGAATATTAGCTTCAAGGTCATCACCCCTAAACTTGTATTTGGAGCTTTTGTAGTCAATTATATGCATTTCTTTTTTGATTTTAATAGGCTTATCTATAAAACCCTTGATATGATATTTAGGTTCTTCATTTGTGATATCAAAGTCATACTCTGGCTTAACTATTTCTCCACCTTCTCCAAAAAAGTCATTTTTAAGACCAACCAAAATCATATCATTTAATAGTTTATAATTACTTTCGTCTAGTTTAACTTTTGCTGATAGTTTTTTAACTAACTTATCTACTCCTTTGTCTCCATCAATAGAGTTCTTTTTTATTATTCTTTTGTAATTTTTAAGATGCCTTTTATTTAGTAATAGCTCAAAAACTGTGTGGCAAATCGTGCCTCTAAGTGCGCCATCATTTTGACTTTGAGGGACTTTAGTATGATAGTTATTCCAATAAACCCAAGAACAAGTTTCAAGAGTTTTGATTCTAGATGCAGAAAGCGTTTTTAGAGATTGTTTTTCCATTGTAGTATTTCTTCTTTATTCATCTCTCCAAAATCTTTTTTAGTTGGCAAGGCTATCTTCAATTGTTTATCATCAAAGTATCTTTTGAGTCTTGAATAAGTTTTTTCTGCGCCAATATTTCCAGCGTTATTTTTATTTGAATCATTATTCAGACTAATATAAATCTTTTTAATATCAATTTTTAAAAGATAATTTAAAATACCTAAACTAAGACTTGTGCCAAATGTGACTAGAATATTTTTAATTCCAGCTTGATATAAGCTCAACATATCACCAATACTCTCAACAAGGATTACGTGTTTTTGAGTTTCTATCGCTTCTGAGTTTAAGAATAATGGGTAAACGAAATCATTCTTTTCGCCAAGATGTTTCCATTTAATTTTAGAAAGGTTTGTAACATCTCTGCCAGAAAATCCTATAATATTATTTTTAATATCAAAAATCGGGAAAACGTATCTATTCTTCATCTTTCCAGCTTTCCCAACTCCACCTTTAAATTGATTTAAGGTTTCATCATTGATTCCTCTTTTATTCCAATAAGATTGATCATTTTCTAAATTAGATAATAGATCTAAATCAAACTTCTTTGTTGATTTGAGAAGTGGTTTTGAAGCTTCTTTTGGCTGATGAAATGTAAAATTTTTATCTTTCAACCATTCTTTAGCTTTGATTGGGTCTTCTAATTTTAGAGTCATACCAACTAAAGAACTAAAATCTCCACTTATGTTTTCTTTAAAATCAAACCAATGACCAGTATCTTTATAAATCTTTAATACAGTATCATTGTCACTATCTCTATAAAGAGGTCTAGTTCTATATTCTTTACCACAGTCTTTTAATTTATATCCCAAATCAATTAGGATTTGATAAACATTTACTTGATCCATTCTAATGCCTCGCTTATTACAGGAAACTCTTTAATAAAGATTTTCTTACATTTATCTGCAATAACTCTATGTTCTTTTTGAGTGTTCTGTTCTGTTCTTAGCTCAATATAATGAATCCAACTTCTAAGTGAACCTTTCATATACATCGTAGTTTGAGTTGTCAAGGGCAATATCATTCTTGCTACTTCTTTTGCAACGCCATTTTCAATCATTGTATCATAACAGTGTTGAGAAAGAGATAAGGATTCTACGAGAAGCTCACTAACTTTATCATATGCATCTGTATTACTTGGCATAAAATTTTCGCCTACTTGTCTATTTTTATCTCCTTGTAAACGAAGTTCGATGTCTTCGAATTCATTTGCAATACTATATCTTTGACTAAATTCTTGAAAGCTAAATGATCTGTGTCTTAGAATTTGAGCAGCAATTCCGCGACTAGTTTTAATTTCAACACACATATCAACTAGTTCAAATGGACTCCAATGCTTATGTTTAATTAAGAATTTTAATAGCTTTGGTGCAGTTTCAACATTCATTTGATTAGATGGATTGCTAACTCTAGCGCAAAATGCAACTAAATCTTCTGCATTTTTAATCCCTTTAATTTCTGGTTTTGTAACTGATACTAAATCTACGTTCATAGTAATTCTCCATCGTTTGCATTTTGATCATTCAATTCGTATTGTTCTCGTTGTCTTTCTGCAACATCGAGTAATGATCCTCTTTCTTCAATATTAAAATTTTGAACATTATAATTTAAATAGTTTTGCGACCATACTTCTTTACCAGTACAATCTAATCTTCTAACCAAATCTTGATGACCAGCTGCGTCTTTTCCTTGGAATCTTGTTTTAGTAGGAATTAGTTTATGAGTTCCAAATGTTTGGCCGTCAAGAGTAATTTCATCTAATGTTTTTCTTCTAAAGATTGCTACAAATGACGCAAACCATTGTAATCTATCTGAAAGTGAAATTACAGAACTATCATCAACAACTTCTGAGCCTTTTCTGTTAAAGCTTTCACCAGTTCTATTCAATTGCATCGCAGTAATAATTGGACAATGAATTTCTTCCGAGATTCTTTTCAATTTATCAATTTTGTCACCAATCGCTTGATGCTCTGCCCAATTTGCTCCAACTTTCTCACCAGTTAGTTTAATATAATCATAAGCAATCGTAGCTTGATTTCCACGACCAACTTTAGAAAGATACCATCTGCGAATAATAGAGCATACTTGATCAATGTTTTTATTTCCTACGTGGTAATGAAAGTATTCGTACTTCTTGACTTTATCCCATGCTTCTCTTACTTTTTTAGTCATTTCTTCATTTTTACGCCAATTACCAGTTTCAAGATACCAAACTGGAACTCCACTCAAAGATGCAACCATTCTCAATTGAATATCTACAGTTTGCATTTCAGTATCAAGGATAAGAGTTTTAGTTTTATTTTTTGGATTGATTGAAGTCTTGAAACAAATATCATTCAACCAAGTTGATTTTCCTTGACCTGGCCTACTTGCAATAGCATAAATATTCCCATTCTTTAAGCCACCATACATTCTATTAAATTCAGAATATGGAGTTATAAGTCCAGTATCTTCTTTTGGGCTATTGCCAATTTCTTCAACAAGGTCTTCGACTCCTTCAAAGATATTAATTGGCACATCATTTTCTGAATATGCTGATATTTTCTTATTATAAATTTGATCAATCTTACCAATAATTTCATCCATTGAATCTTCTGAGTTTTTGTTCACATAATCTTTTAACTTATCTGCTGTTTGAGATATTTCTCTACGAACTCTTAATTTAATTAATTCTCTACAAGCAGTCATAGTAGCTTGTTCTGTTATCTGAGAGAAGCTTAAATTATCAATATAATCAAATATATTAATCTCGTCTTTAAATGTAATACCAAGATTCTTGATCTTTTCAGCTAATAGGACTTTATCTACGTTTTCGCCCTTATGCTTAATATTTTTAAATACAGTATATATTGATGAGTGAACATCATTATAAAAGTCATTTTCAGTTAAAAAAACATCAATATCAGCAAATAGCTCTTGATGTTTTAATAAACCGCTTAATACGTGTCTTTCTACTTGTAAAGAGTATATCATCCAGCTTTATATGATACCAAACTAAAAATTAAAAGTCAAGTGTTTTTAATCTTTGTCGTCTTCTGAATCATCAAAATCGTCTTCTTCTAGATTTTTCTTTGCTATTTGATCGGTTGTTGCTTCTAAATTTAATTGATCTACACTTTGACTCCAAGTATTAACGTAATATAAAAGTGCCATAGCATTTATTTGATTATCAAATTTTGTATATACTTGTGGTTCGCCCTTGCTTGAAAAATTAAACATTATGTATCCACCAAAACTGCATTCATCAATTTGCTTTAAAAGCGATTCGGGAAAATTAAATTTTTTCTTATTTGTCACCAGCTAATTTTACACTTAAATAATTAAGATTCCACACTTTTCTTCTATATATTGTGGTGATAAATTCTTTAAATCACTCTCATATAGTTCTAAAAATTTAAAATCATTCATTGCGAGCCATTTTTCTTTTTTGACATCTCTTTTAATGCTTTGGAGGTATTTTAATCTAGAATTATCATGAAAGAACTTATTAAAGCTCTCATGTTGATCGCCTTGTATCTCGATTGCTATCTTTTTTGTTGCATTTAATAAATCAACTTTAAGCATTGTTCCATAAACTGGAAACTCTTCGTAGACGATATGATTTTTCCAATAAGGATAAAAGAACTGCTTGAATTTAAATTGAAGTTTACTTCTGCATTTCCCATCCCAATTTACTAGATATTTTCTTACATTTTTGTTAACGAGAGTTCCGTTAACATTCAATAGTCTCATGACGCAAGAGTATTAATGAATTTATTGTAAAAATAATCTACGATTGCTTTATTTTCTTCAAGATAAGATCTTAGATTATCAATTCCTTGATGTTGCTTCTTCAATTCTAAATTAGCATTTTTAAGTTCTTCAATAATCTCGTCTGAAAAAGTAACCCATGCGCCTTTTGCAGTAGCGAATTCCCAAGAAAGAATTTGGTCAATAACCTCATATTCTCTCCAAACAGAAGAACCATCTTTACGACCATATTTGATTGGGTATTGAATTTTAGAATTTGTAGATTCATTCGTGGACTTTTTAATGATGATCTTAACATTATGTCCAATAATTTTGTTTTTAACTGGATCATATTTTTCATTTGGTTTTTCTAGAATAAGATCTTTATTAAACTTTGGTTCAAATTCAAGAATCCAATTAGCAAAATGCAATAACGCATTTCCACCAGTAGCAGTAGTTTGTCGGATATCTTTATTTGCTGCATAAGGGTCTAGCTTAATATCAGATCGTACTTGGCTGATAAAAATAGCCATATGACCACGCTTAGAAAGCGCAAGAGAAATTCTCTTCATCAACATTGAAGATATAACTGCTCCACCTGCGACTTTTGTTGCTTCTGTCATGCTTTTTTGAGAATCACCTTTAGTCATCAATCCATCGACAGAATCAAGAATAAACATATACCTCTTGTTCTCATCATTTGATTGAATGAGATCTTTCATTAGTTCCGAAACAGTTTCAAAAATATTACATTCGAATACGAAACAAGTTCCATCGACCCATTCTTTAGGGTCGGTTACAAATTTAATTCCAGAACGGTCTTTGATTTCTTTGCTTAATCTTCCTTCTGCTTTAAAAAGCAAAGCTCTAGAATTTTCTACTGATTTAAGAAAGTTCTTTGTTACTTCAAGTGCTTCTGAGGTTTTGCCTCCTTCGTTCATGCCAATGAATCTATGCAAACCTGGGCATAAACCACCGCTTGTGGCTATATCCAGGTTTAAACTACCAGTAGATACTTTATAATAAATCTCATCTTCAAAATTATAATGGTCTTCTTTGTTATCTTTTAAAAATGATAATAATCTATCTGATGCGCTTGGACCAGATGGTTGTTCGATTTCTTCTTTAGGTTTTCTTCCCATATCTTATAAATTCTAACAGAGTTTTAGGTTTTTTGCAAATGTTTTTATCTTCATCTACTTTATTTTCCTGTAGTTCTATTCTATTCTTATTTAAATTTAAATTAAAAGATTCATATTCCTTTAATATAAAAGCTTTGCCTTCTGGTTTAAGAAACCAAGCTAATGATGGAGGTGGACTTCCTAATTCTTTAAGGTTATCCCAAAAATCAAAAGAATTAAACCTTTTAACTAATCTTTGAGCAATTTTAATCTCTCTTGGCCAATTAACGTTTCCTTTAACAAATTTTTTAACTACTAACTGGCAAAGTTTATGATTTGTATTTTTCAATATCCCATGTTACCATTTTTTCAACTAATTTGTCAAATGAAATTTTGGGTTGCCAGCCTAAGTCTTTTCTGGCTAAATTTGAATTACCAAGTAAAAGCTCTACTTCTGCTGGTCTATAGAACTTGGGATTTACTTGTACAAGGACTTGATTATCATCTGAAACATACATTACATGTTCATTTTCTCCAACCCATTTACCATTTATACCAGCAATATTAAAAGCTTTTTCAACAAATTCTTTAATAGTATGAGTTTCATTAGAAGAGAAAACGTATTCTTGAGGGTTGCCGTTATAATTTTTATTATAAATATCTTGATTTAACATCATCCATACGCCTTCAATAAAATCTTCTGAGTCACTCCAATCTCTTTTCGCATCCATATTGCCTAGTTCAAGTGGAATAAATTTTTCTTTATTTTCAATTGCATTATGAATTCTTGCTACATTTTTAGTTATCTTTCTTGTAACAAACTCTTCTCCACGCCTAGTTCCTTCATGATTGAATAACCAACCTTGAATTGCATAAAGATTATAAGAATCTCTATAAACTTTAATTAATTGTCTTGAAGCTGCTTTGCTGGCTCCATATGGACTTCTTGGCCTTAATGGATGCTTTTCATCTTGTGGCGCATACAATACATTCCCAAATTCTTCACTAGAACCAGCTTGATATAAACGGCAAGATGGTTTATATAATCTTATTGCTTCTAGAATATCTAAAATACTAGTAGAATTCGCTGCCCAAGTTTGCCTTGCGAAATCCCAACTGCTAGCGACAAAGCTTTGAGCTGCAAAATTTATAAAATAATCTGGTTGTAGTTTTTCAATAGTACGAGCTATAGCGTGAGGATCTGTAAGATCAAAATTAATAAGATGAAATCTATCAGAATTTATATGTCTAATATTTTCATGATTATATACGCTAAGTCTTCTAACTCCACCAAAAACAATATAATCTGTATTTTTTAATAAAAAATCTACCATATGACTTCCATCTTGACCAGTTACTCCAGTTATAACTATGGTTTTTTTACCATGAATTAATTTAGAAGCATCTTCGATATTAAGAATATTTGCTGTATCTATTTTTTTCCCGTGATAGGTTTCTTGAAAATTCTTGCTCATATTATGATGATAATTTTATTAATAAAAATTGTCTAAATTTAATTGTCGGAATAAATTAAAGGTTTAGAGACGTTGTATTTTTGATAAAAATCTTCATTTAGCTTTAAACAATCATTTGATTCGTCCCATTCATAAGAACAAATCCCATTATATCTTAAGTTTTGATATTTAATTTTATTTTTTAAGAAATCTTTACTTCCACACCAAGAGTAGTGTTTAATATGAGCCTTATTCTTTGGTATTTCTAAATGCGATAAATTTTTATAATCTGTAAGGTTTTTAGATTCATCTGCATAGTATAAATCATTTTCAAAATAAAAACTGTCTAATTTCAGATTTTTCGTATTAACTTTGAATATTCTTGGTGGACAAAAGCCATCAACCCAATGCTGTTCGTCATTAAAGTAGTTTTTAAAATTTATTTTAAAATAACTTATAAATTCATTAGATTTGACAAAATTTTTTATATTCTCTATATCTTGTGAAGAATAAAACTCGTCTCCATCCAGTAACCAAATATAATCTACATTTTGACTTAATAAGTATTTTAATGGTTCATTTCTTACAAAAGAGTCATTAGCTTCTTTTGCAGAATAAACGAATGAAATCAAATCTTTATATTTAGTGTTTAATAATTCTATAGTGCTATTATCTTCTTCTAGATAATTGATTTTAATATACTGGTCAAACTTACAAGAGCTTGCAGCAAAAACAAATTCATTCTTATATGGAATCCAATACTCTAAAACTTTATCTAAATAGTGTGGAAATCCATAAAAATTACATAGTATTCCAAATTTCATTTTAGCGCAAAATTACGCTTTTCTTTTACAAGCCCAAACGCATTTATCGAATTCGTCTTGAAGAAATGGATTCAGGTTGTATAGTTTGCATGATTCTTCTAAATCTGACTCTCTGCTTTCCCACCAAGTCCATATATCTTTATTTTTTTCATATGATTCTTGATCTTTATGATAATCATGTGATAAAATTACATCTCCAGCCTTTAAATATTTAGAGAAAACTTGAAATTCTTTAGCTTTATTTCCTCCATCACAAAATAAAACTGTTGTACCATCTCTATTAATTAAATCTTTTACATATGCTTCTACAGAAAAAATATCATTAATGTACCATTTTATTTTCGTATTCTTTAGGTTTTGATCAAAATTTCTATTAACTACATCGAAACAGTAAATTTCTGCTTGTTCGGATATTTTAGAATCATTCAAAACTAATGAAAAGCCACCATGATTCATTCCAATTTCTATAATTGTTTTAGGAAGTTTGTCTTCTTCTTTCAATTTAGAATGCAAAACTTCTAGAGCTTTAATTACTTCTACTCTTTGTTCTAGCCTGATATTCTTATACGAGAACATCATATTATTGGATTCAATCTTTACAAATTCTTGCATAGTTATATTATAACTTATATATTAATTAAATCAATATATTTTTGAGACTTTTCGTTTTTATGTAGCGGAATTAGACTAAATAGCAAACTATTTGTTAGCATTTTTATATTATTAAAGGTTTCTTTATTGTATTTTTTAATTATAAAGTTTGAGAACAACTGTTTAAAATCTTCTTGGTATTCCTTGTTTATTGGTTTTTCTAGTAAAATATTATCGTAGCCAATAATTGATTGGAATATTTTTGCGTAATCATAAAATATATCTCCTGCTATTGTGATGGAATCTCCTAAAACCCCACGCATATCAATAAATTTAATTTCATTATTTTTATTTATTAATATATTTGTGAAAACTGGATCGCCATGAATTGCTCCTATTTTTCCAAGATCATTTTTTTCATAAGATTTTAGGAAGTCTAGCAAACCATTATAAATGGTATTTGCGTTTTTTAAATATGAGTAATTGTAGTCTTTGTATCTTAACTGAAGTTTTTGAGAATAATTCTTATATATATCTTCTTTTTTAATTTTTTTATGATTATGTATGTCGTCTAAAGCATTTAATATGTCTATTAGGTTCTGAGAGGTCATGCTAGAGTTTACGAACAACTGAGAAGCTGTAACTCCATCAATCTTTTCTATCTCTAGCGAATTCTTCTCGCAAGAAATTAATGTAGGGAAATATTTCTTTATTTTTAATTTATTATTTTGTAAATATTTATACCAAAAAATTTCACCACTGATCTTAGGATTATCTGATTTTTTTAGAATACTATCTTTTTTAACTTCAATAGAATTAAAATCTCTAGGCTGAATATTCTCTTGGTAGAATCCTGTACTTTTTTCTAAATTTTCATAAGGATTTACTGCCAAGTCGTCAATATAATAATCTGCATATGGTTTACCGAAATAAATCTCATCATATGGAATATTGAACTTCTTAAGAGTATCAAATGTCACTTCGCCAATATCTTGAATAACTGCTGAAACATTACCTTTGTGCGTCCTCATTCTTCTAGCGGTATGTATTATAATTGTATGACCTAATGATTTAAGAAATTTTAAATATTCTATATTTTTAAGTATTGGCTTAACTGAGCTATAGTCTCCTTCTATTTCTGGATATGTTACTAAAGTGTTATCTAAGTCAAAGCAGAATCTTTTATTTGATGTATTGTTTTTATTTTTTAAGCAATAAACCTCTAACTGTTCTGGCGTACCAAGACAGTTAAAGCTTTCAACTTTTTGAGCATATATTTTAATATCATCTTTTAACATTAAATTATAAACAGATGAAATATAGTATTCTTTTTGCTCGGTAGATAAGGGTTGGTTCACTAACTTTTCGCAATACTTTTTGAGCATACTTAAATTTTTAAAGCAATAAGCTCCTACATTTGCATTATCAGATATTTTTATTTTTTCTTTGATTTCTATTACTTTATCATTTTTGATTTTAATATATGAATAGATTGGTTTGTCTTGATTATCTTTGAAGTAAAAAATTAAATTATCATTATTCTTTTTGCAAGAACTAATAATGTCGTCTTCATAAAAAGTATCACAATCCAAGCATAATGTAAGTTCATCACTTAACAGAGTTTTTGGTATCTGGTTTATTCCACATAATAAAGTTTCAGATGCGCCTCTAGTTTTAAAATCAATCTTAATAAAGAAAAGATTAAGGTTTTTATTTTTAAATTTTAAAATATCTTTAAAATTAAATTTATCAAGTTCTGCATTATAAAATATAAATACCTTGTCTTCTTGAGAAAGAACTAGTTTATTGAATAATAAATTGATTATACTATCTCCTAATGCCTTAACAAGAGGCTTGGGTTGAATGTATCCTACCTGCTTAAACCTTTCTCCTAGTCCTCCTATTGGAATTATTATATTCATTTTAATGCTTAATTACATCACCCCTATGAAAAAGATGCTTTAATTTATTAATCTCAAACTCATTTTCATTGGTAATATCTATATTATCTTTAGCGTATTTCAATTGCATCATTTCTGGAGTAATATGGCTTTCTTTGAAGCTTTTTTGATTTTCTTCAAAATAAGATATCTGATCTGACCAAGTATAAAAGTCTTTTCTATTTAGAATAAATAATACATCCCACCAATAATAACCTCTTTTGTTCTTTTCAAACATTTGTTTTTTTATTTGATCCATTAATAGTACGTCATATCTGGTTAAAACTACCCAATCATAATTTATATTATTTGCTAATTCATAAGATTTAAGATTTTGCGCTACATTTTTTATGCCATTAAATGCTGAATAATATCCAAACAATCCAGAAAATTTCTTTTGTTCATCTGTAAGATTAGCGTATTCTTTTGAATCTATACTATAAATTTTATCTAGATTAAATATAGTCGAAGAAATTGGTTTACTATAAGTGAGTGATTTTGGATTATATATGTTTATAACATCTTGAACATCATTTAAATTCATACTATTGATGTGATCAGTTTCATGTTTACTCCAAGGCGCACCATACTGTTGTTCTGAATCTCTATTCCACCAGAAATGACAGAATATATCCTTTATCTCTAAAGGGTTTATGAATTGATTGAAATGATTATCGAAACAATACCTAAAAGTTCTTAATTGTCCATAATAGCATAAAGCAATTTTCATTTTTCGTAACCTATTTTTACTTCTGCTAATTTTGTATTAAAAAATTTATTCTGCAAATCTCTTTTAGCAAGATATCTTTCGTAATTGCATTGATCAACATAACTAGCTTTTACAAGATCATTTTTAGCCTTATCTACTGCGGTGAAAGTTTTGGAATTGGCTTCAAGCAAATTATTGTATTCTTTTGATTTTATAATTTTATTAAAAATCTTTGGCATTTGTTTTTTAATATATGAAGAGCATTCCTTCCAAGTTTTCAAAAACTCTTTGTTCTTCTCTTTCTTAAGATAAAGAATACTTAAAAAGTCAAATGCATAAGCTTCGTCTACGTTTAGATTTATCATATTTTTGTATAAGAATAGGTAACGCCCATATCATTCTCTGTTGTATTATAATACATGCAATTGAAATCTATCCAATTTTCTGTATTTATATGAGGTGGCATTCCATAATGTTTTTGTGGAATAAATTCATTAGATAAGAAATTATCATAAGATATTCTATAGTGTGGAATATCGTTGTTTTGATCTGTGATAACTATTTTTTTAATTACATTGGGATAACAGTTCGCTATATTCATTGGTCCAGAATTAACTCCTATAAACAAAAAAGAATCCCTAATTAAACTAACCATTTCTTCTATTGATGAACCTCTCTTATCTATTAGATTCATATTCTTATCAGAATCTGCGCCAATTTGGATTATCTCAAAATTTTTATAATTACTTTTGATTTTATCTACTACAAAATTTGGCATTTCTCCAGCAGTTGATTTTCCTGGGCCAATATGCAAGACTATTCTTTTGTAATTTATATTTTGTTCGTTTTGATCATATAAGCTAAAATGTCTTATAAAATTTTTTATACCAAGAATCTTACAATGTTTGTCTGGCCTAGAAAAAGATTGTCTACCATAAATTGTACCTCTTTGATCTTCTGGTATTGAAAATAATTTATCTAAGATAACAATCTGATTAGGGTTTTCATCTCTTCTGACAAATGGATTTTTATCAAAAACCCAATATTTATATGGGTCGTATAATTTTATACCAAAATTTTTATATAGATTTTCTGGTAAATGAGTATATTGTATTTTATCTCCTAAACCGCATCCCTCAATAAGTATTCCAACTTTATTCGTAGTTATAAAATCTACGAATTCTTTATTTTCAATAGTCATTGTCTATTGCAATTTAGACCAAAGTTTCAAATTATGCTTTGGGTATTCTTTTCCAATTAAATCATTAACATTTAATGAATGAGTATTTTGATCTCCTCCAGTAGCTTTTTCCCAAAAACCTTTCCAGAAATGATTTCTTTTTACTCTATTATTTAAATCAGTATAACCTAAATGATAAACGAATGGATAATCCTTTTGAATATATTCATATGGATCTTCAATTTGTAAGGCATTAACAATATTGATTGTTGGAACTAGATTTGAATCCCCATCTATTAACTCATCTGTGCTTGTTTTATTATAATCTGGTCTGCCATTATCTTTAATGCCAAAATTTACTGCTCCACGATAAAGTCCAGATTTATGAATATACCATTTAAATGCTATATCTTTATAATGATCGAAATCTCCATAAAGATTAATTACTGGTACAAAAAAAGCTTTAGCTTGATCAATTGAAAGTAGTTGTTCGCAAAGTTTAATTAAATATGTTTTATCCCCACCAAATCTTTCATCTAAATCTTGAAGTATACATATATCTCCTGTGCATGCTTGTAGGGCTGAGTTTACTATTTTACCATAACAAAATGGATCGGTATATTCGAATTCTGTATCTATGATTTTAACATTGAAGTTATTATCTTTAACAAATTTTTTTATGACATTAGAACTATCATCTTTACTTTTATTGATAGCTAAACATACTTCATCTGCATAAAATGCAAAATTCCTGATAGCATCTTCATAATCGAAGTCGTTATCTATAACATTAAATGCTGTTGAATATATACTAATCTTCATCCTGCACCCCAAATACTTACCACATCTATAACATCTTTATTTTCTATAAATGTAAGATAATATCTTTGTAAAATTGGCTCTTTGTAAAACATTTCTTTAAATATACTATCATTTTTCCATTTATCTGTCAATAAGAAATTATGTAAGTCATCTATAATAAATTTTAAATTATATTTAATTCTACAGTATTCTCTGAAATTTAATCTATTTTGTTCTAGCTTTTGATATTCTTCAATCTTATTTTCTCTTCCTAGAAGCAAATGATTGGATCTTCCATAAACCCAATAATATTTTAAATGATGTTTAAACCAATCTGCTCTAGATCTAGTGTCAACTCTTGTATTCCAAGTTATCTCTTTATTATAATCATTGTGTCCAAAATGTTTGCCTAAGTCTATACCGCTAGGTCTAGATCCTACTAAACCCCAATGTGGATTACCTTGAAAGTACATGTCGTCATAATATTTAAATAAAAATCCTTTGCCTAACCACCAGCATGATTGTATTTTACTTTTTTCTAGATCTTCAATAAATGATCTAATATCTTTAGTAAAATTTGGATTCAGTCTTTCTTCATCATCCCTCAATAAGAACCAATCTCCATTTTCCATACCACCTTGTCTTAGTATTTCATTATTTTGAAAATCAAAATCATTTGTCCACTTTCTAGTGATTATTTTGCCTTGGCCTTTTCTTGACTCTAGAAGTTCTACTGTTCCATCTTTTGAGCCACCATCTACAAAAATCAATCCATCAAAATGATTGTATACATCTTTCGTGAGTTCATTCACTTTTTCCTTCTTATCTTGAGTTACTCCGCAAAAATATATTTTCATTTGTTAAACTCTTCCGTTAAAAGATTATATTCATTTCTGCAGTGAAATTTATTTTTATAGAAATCAAAGATCTCTTGTCGATTAATTGTTAAAGCTTTATTTTTTAAATTTTGAAAATCTTCATATGAAGATAAAGTCAAATCAAAGAACTTAGCATTATTTGTTACTCCACCTTGATCTTCGTTTAAAGTGATAACTGGTGTTCCTCTGGAATAAGATTCTAAAGTAGTTATATTACATGATTCAATCAGTCTTGTAAATTGACATAAAGCTATTGCGTTAGAAAATACTAAATTCTTATCTTCATCATTTAAGTTGAATTTAATTTCTAAATTGGGTACTTTTAAATCTTTTAAGAAGTTCTCTAAATTTTCGCTGTTCCATTTCGAACCATATGCTACAAATTTATCATTTGGATTTAATTTAGCTAAACTAATAAATAGATCTAGTCCCTTTGGCTTTAATCCCCATCCAAGACTTGCACACCATAAGAAATATTGTTTGTTTTGTTGCGCTGGATTGAAATAATATTCTTCATCACTTAATCCATGAGGTATTACGCAAGTGGTAGATTCATCATAATATGAATTATATGATAGCTTTTGATTTAAAGATAAGAATCTATTACTAATTAAATTAGAAGAATAGATAAAGCCACTAGGACGCTGTTCTTTAGCTAATCCACCACAATTAGCATTTATAACCCTTATATTGCTATTATTTAATGCTATACAGTTATCATTTGATAAATTATATGATATTACTTTTTCGTCTTTTTCTATAAATGGTATGGCTTTATTAACAAAGTCTTCTTGGCTACTTGATAATATATGAGCATAAGGAACAAGAAAATCTTTTAGAGTATTGTCAAATTGAATCCTTTTAGATGAAAGAATTTTTAATTCTATAGCTTCTTTTATATAAAATTTAACAAAAGCTTCTATTCTTTTCTCTATACCACCAGATATATGAGATGGAAATATCTCATGTGTATTTAAAAGTACAAATTTCAACTTATGCTAATAATATATTATTATTAATTATAAGTCAAACAAATTTAGCTATTATTCGATTTCTTTTGTAGAGACTTCTTCTACTTTGACTTCGTTAACAATTTCTGCTGGTGGGGTTACTGCTGTATGAACTGGTTCAATAACTGGAGCTTCTACTTTAATTTCAGCTACTGGAACTGGAGTTTCAACTACTGGTTCTACTTTAACTTGTTTATTTGCTTCTTCTTGAGCTTTTTTCTCTTTAATTTCTTTAATCTTATCTGTAAAATCTATTTCCATACTATTTCTGTCTGCTGCTTTGCTTTTCTTTTGAGGTATGGGCATATATACTATTACACATATTTTAATCTAGTGTAAGAAGAGATATGACCATTTCTACTAGTTTAATTTGCTTTGCTGTATTGGTTTATATATATTATTTAGTAGAGAGAGTTAAGTAAAAATTAATAAATAAAATTATGGAGTTGAGCTTATAACAAGCGCTCTGCTCGTTGCCCAAGGTTCTATTTAAAAACTACATTAATCATTCCGCCATTATTATTTGGCGCAACTCTTATCTTGAATACTCTAATATCTGATACTTGCTTGCCTTCTGGTAAATTCAAATCAACAGAACTTAACAAAGCAATTAAGTTTTCAAGTTGTTCATTGGTAATTCTGCTTTGAGCTATTTCCAAGGAATTTGGTGTTGGTGTTTGATCTACTTTTTCTAGATTAATTGAGTTCATGAATACTATTACACTTTATAAAAGATCAATCCACTTAAAGCTTTGATTAATTTGTTCTGAAAATTCTTTTCCTAGAACTTTGTTCCAATCTTTTTCTAGAGGTTCTACTTTATTGCGAATTGTATGATCTCCATATGGCCAACCAGCTTCATGCTCTGTTGTATATTGTTCTACATTATTAAAATCATGCTTTGGAGCTTTTAATTCTAAATAATCCCATATTGCATTCATAGCTTCTTTTGGATTTTCTGTAAGGTTTTCAAAATGAACAAAATGTAATTTATCTTTGTGTCTTTTAACTGCATCAGATAATCTTTCAACAGCAATTCCAAGTGGAGGGATGTTAAGCCAGCCTTGAGCTCTCTTCTCTACAGTAGTCCAATTTTGAGGATTTTGTTTTTCAACGCCAGTAAATGGGAATGGATGCTTTTGCCATTTCTTTTCAAAAGAAGAAAGGATGCCACGCATATCACGAACTGGCACTAGCACTTTGGCGTTAGGCCAAATTGCAAAGAGCATATCTAAATGTCCAATCCAAGAACGACATTTATCAGCGACTATAGGTCTATCTGTTAATCGATTAAAAGCATTTTCGCATCCACCTTTCACATAGTCATAAAATAAAGTCTCGCCATCTTGGGGATTTGGGATTGTCTTGAACTCTTCTGTGCTATGAAATTGTCGAGCAATATAGCCTATTTCATGAAGTCCACTAGTTGCAGTTGAATGAACTTTAGGATTTTGTGCTAAAAGATTCATTAATAATGTTGATCCTGCTCTTGGAAGTCCAGATACAAAGTGAATGGTTTTACTCATATATATATTATATTTTCTATAATATATTTTGTCAATTAAAATTAAGTCAAATCTTTAATGATTTCTACAAGTTCTTTATGACTGTGACGTTGGTGTTTCCTTGGAAGGTTAATCCAGTATTAGCCGTCCAAGAAGCGTCTGTGCTTCTGGCTCGGATAGTTAATGGCGAGGCGGTGTTGTAAAATGCGTTGCTTCCAGCAAAAGCTGATTGTGAAACATAACAAAGAACTGTGGCTAGGCTGGTGCAACCATCGAACGCATAAGTTCCAATGCTGGTTACGCCAGTACCAATAGTGGCTGTGGTCAGGCTGGTGCAATTGAACGCATAATTCCCGATGCTCGTTACGCTATTGGGGATTGTTACGCTGGTTAGACCAGTGCAACTTTGGAACGCATAACTCCCAATACTGGTCACGCTGGAAGTTGGTGTAAATGTGACGCTGGTTAGACTTGTGCAACCTTGGAACGCATAACTCCCAATACTCGTTACGCTGTTGGGGATAGTAATGCTGGTTAGACCAGTGCAATTATTGAATGAATAAGTCCCGATGCTCGTTACGCTGTTGGGGATAGTGAAGCTGGTTAGATTTGGGCAACCATTGAACGTCCCATACGCGATACTGGTTACGCTGGAAGTTGGTGTAAATGTGACGCTGGTTAGACTTGTGCAACCTTGGAACGCATAACTCCCAATACTGAGCACGCTATTGGGT
>Ga0181359_1000003_pt1 | contig 59045 bp, 77 predicted proteins | sample Fa13VDMM15SD_FD_141229 | JGI IMG/M metagenome (GOLD analysis project Ga0181359, IMG submission 141229) | Freshwater viral communities from Lake Michigan, USA - Fa13.VD.MM15.S.D | ecosystem: Environmental > Aquatic > Freshwater > Lake | place: USA: Michigan | collected 2013-09-24 | reverse complement strand
TCCCAGCCATGCTCGTCGAAGCTCGGTTGGCCTGCGCCTTGCTCACCGGGCTTGCCCTCACCTTGGCCGTCGGGCTGCTGCTCCTGCTCCTTCTTCAGTATGTCGAAGATTTGCTTGGCGCTCATGCCGTCGAACCGCTCATCATACAGCCCCATGCGGGTGCCATCTGGGTTGCGCGGGAACTTGCACACGGTCTCGCCGGGGTCGGCCTTCACGATGATGCGGTTAACCACGTAGTCACAAGCGATGTTGGAAAGCTGGGGGTCAGCCTCAAACAGCTTGCGCCATGTGGTCAGGTGCCGAAGCCCCTTGTGGACAGCCTCGTGCAGGCACACGAAGGACAGCTCAGAGACGGACAGCTTCTCGACGAAGGCAGTGCCGTACACCTCATCTCTTCCGTTGGTATATGCCGATGAGGTCTTGTCGCACAGGCTCGTCTTGCCCACCGACATGAGTCCAGCCCACAGGCGTAGGCCCGGTAGCTGCGACCGCATCACGTCGATCTTGGCCTTCTTCAGTTTGCGTTCTGGTTGCATGGTCTTGCTCCTACGTTGTTATCACCACTCATATTGCTTGAGCATGGTATTCAGCTTGTCCTTCAGGTCGGTGCGAACACCTGCGTCCTCCTTCACATCGTCGATGTCCACACCAGCGATGGCCTTCTCAAGGTCGCGCCGCGCCTGCTCCAGCTTGGGGTCCTTGGTCAGGTTCAAGTGGGTCAGCATCTTGCACAGCTCAGCGGCGTTGCCGATGAACGTATCGTGCCAGCGGGTCACCGTCCCATCCGGTGCAGCCTCGACCTTGACCAGCTTGTCGGTCATCGCACTGATCGTGGTGTGCAGCCTGTCCCATGGCTCACGCATGGCCTCGGCCAGCCGGACATCGAAGGCGTCATCGTATTGGCGACGCATCTCCGCCATCTCCTGCTGCGGTAGGTCTAAGCGAAAGTCACCCGACTCAGGCACCGGGGTAAACACCAGACGGTAGCCGAACTTGCTACGCACTTCCTCGACGGACGGGTAGTCCTCTGGATTATACAGCGCACCCAGATGCTTGGGTGCGTCGGCCAGCAGGCGCGGGTAGTCACGAAAGAACGCCTCGGCCTTGTCCGTGAAGTAGGTCTGCCGACCGTTCATCTCTGACTTGTAGTCGAAGAACAGGGAGGTGGGCAGCAGGCGCGGGCCACGGTCAGACCATGCCATCGTCAACTGGTTGTGTCGTAGGCGGCAGGCCGCAGCATAGTCGGCCAGCTCCTTGCGAAGCGATGAACCTGCCGTGAGGTTCTTACGGAACTGACCTGCGTCCGTGGTGGCGCTGTTGTCGTCGGTCACTTGTCGGGTCACCGTCTTGTCCACCTTGTTGCCGGTCCAGACGCTGATGTTCAACTCCACAAGCATGGAGGATGATGCGATGCTCATTGGTTTGCTCCTAGTGTGTTATCCCTAAGCGCGCGGCGCTAGGGCTTGACGGATTACAAAATATCTGCGTTCTCAGCTGCCCACTTGGTGAAGTCACCATTGCGGAAGGCGATGGTCTGCTTGGTCTTGCTGCGCGCGAGGCTAGTGCAGAACACAGCCTGCGGCTCGGCCTCCATGCGAGACACATACTTCATGATGGCCGACATGGTGTCGGCCTCCACTGCGCGCTCAAGGTTGAAGAGCAGGGTGATGATTGCACCTGCGGACGCAGGGATAGGTGCCGTGTCGGGTGACTTGAGGATAAGCTCACGGCTAGGCAACTGATCTTGGAACGCAATGAAGTGCTGCATGTCCCGCGCCGCAGGCTCACCGATGGTGCCGATGAGTGCAGCCAACAGGGTGTTCTCGTTGAACTTCTCACGCTGCCACACGATGTGCGATGCCTTCTCCAGTGAACGCGGAGTCACAACTTGGCCAACCTGCACACGCTTGGGGTTAGGCACGTAGGCGTTGCTCGGGTCGAAGTCTTCATCGCGGAACGATGCCAGCGCAGTCGGGGTCTCATACACCCACGCCAGCACAACAGGGTGGACGTTGTTGGCAGCGCCCCACACCAGCCACTCATCAGGCGTAGCCTGCCGCGACTCAATTACAGTGAAGCGGTTCATGGTATGGGCAAGGAACGTATCGCCCAGCCCCTCTTCCGTAAGGTTACCAGTGGCGATGATGATACTGCCTTCGGGTAGCAGCTTATCTGCAAGACGCTTGGGGTTCTCGAACATGGGCAGCACCATCTGCTGTATAGAGCGCGGAGCTTTAGGAAGCTCGTCCAGCAGGATGACCACGCGTTTGCCAGTGGTCAGCTTCAGCGCCTCGTTGGTAAAGAACCGCATGACGCCGGCCTCCTTGTCGGGGAACGGGATAGCCGTGTCGCCCTCGGACTTGGCGGTCATGTCGAAGTAGACGTATTCGTATTCGTCACCCAGATACTCGGGCAGCATCTTGAGGATGCTCGACTTGCCGATGCCCATAGGGCCACGCAGCAGGATGTTGTTTGTTGTGCCGACCGCAGCGATCAGCTGCGCTGCCTCCTTGAGGGAGACACGCGAACCAAAGTTGATTGAAGTCATGTTGTGTTTGCTCCTTCATTTTTTACCGTACACGTGTACGGTGTTGGGTTTGCTTACTCAGGTAAGCAACTAACGGGGCGGGTTGGTTCCCGCCTCACCCTTCTCTTATAGCAGGGTAGGTGGACAAAGTCAAGGTTCAGTCGACGGTGATGCTGACACTGATACCCACACGGTAGTGGTGATACGCAGAGCCGCCTGTGTCGAGATCGGTTCTCTCTTCGCCCACACGGGCATACTCCCAGCAGGCGCAATGCGTTTCGAAATCCTCGGTATTGAACGCTGCCTCGAACCGCTCGATGTCAGCCCATACGTCCTTCACGTAGTCGAAGTCATCATACCACTTCACGTCATCATACTTGACGGTGATGATGCCATCACGGCTTTCGATGAAGGGGTCTGCCTCCCTCGGCCAGTTCTCCTCTACCCATAGCTTGATAGCTGGGAACATCTCTAATTTGTTGGGGTTCGCATAGAAGGCGAACGTCACATCGCTACGGTAGCCCATCAGCTTGTCCTCTTCGGGTTGAGCATCGTCAGCTCTGCCTTGTTGGTGATAACAACGTAGTTGCTCTTGTTTAATGGTGCGCTGCACCATTTCACTGCGCGCGCAGCGAAGTCGCCACACGACAGGCAGGTGTTGTAGCCCAGCAGGGCGCGGCGTTCGGAGTATGTCTCTCCACAGGATATGCACTCAGGCATTGTCTTGCTCCTTCTTAGTTAGCGTACACGTGTACGGTAAACGTAGGCTGCATCTGGATGGCGCATAGCCACGTCAGACCAGACCGCACTCGGTGCCGACAGGCAGGCGGTCCCAGCCAAAGTGTTTCTTGAAGAACCGCAGCGCCTCGCGCTTGTTGGGTGCGTAGATGGGGTAGAACATCTCGCCACGGCAGTTGACCCAGTATTTCCGGCTCATTTGCCTTGCCCAAACGTGTCAATGTATGTCGCCATGTCCACCATCCACTGGGTAAAGGCACGGTTACGGAACAGCTCTTGCTGGTTGTGGCGCTTGTCGCCCTCCCGCAACGCTTGCCTAACAAGCGCAACCGCCTCGTCGTCGGGCAGGGTGCGAAGGTGGTCCACAAAGTTGTCGGCGTTACGTATGTGTCGCACATACTCCAAGATGGTCATGTCCCCTTCAGCGAACGCGATAGCGTCCAGCAGGCTCGGCTCCGGGGTCATAGCCGCTAGTTGCTTCCAATCGGTCATTGTAAGATTTCCTTTCTACCATACCGTACACGTGTACGGTGATTTTCGACGTTGCTCGTCGCGCAGGGCGGAGTTGCCCTGACTTGTTACGTGTAGCACATAAGGAGAACAAAGTCAAGCTATTGTAAGATTATTTTCTTACAATGCAGTGTAAGATTGAGAGAAACCCAAAAGTGCCGTCTTACGCACTTTCTTACGCGAATCGGCCTATAAAACCAGCGTGTTAGCTCTGTATTGTAAGATTGAGAGGAGATTTTAAGATTTATTATATAGGGGGGGAAAAATAGGAAAAAACCTATTGAGAGGATGTGGTATCGGCGGAGAAGCCCGCGAATCCGGGTATCTTTTAAAAACTAGGAAAACGGCCTCTCAATCTTACGATACCCCTTAACCCGTTGTGGTTGCATAACTTTTTCGGCGTAAGAACCTCTCAATGCACCTCTTACGCACCTTGCGTTTCTTACAATAGATTATCGTACACGTGTACGCTAAGTCCTACTGCTCAGCCCACTATCATTTTCTTACAATACGGATTCAGTCCTACCGCTCAGCCCACTATCATTTTCTTACGCCAGCGATGCGCCATCCAGATGCAGGCTAGTCCTACCGCTCAGCCCACTATCATTTCTGGCCGCCGGGGCTTGGACGGCAGGCACAAAAAAAGCCCGCTAGGCGCATGGCCTAGCGGGCGACGGGGAAGCGGGGGAAGCGGGGGAGGCGTTGCGGCCTCCCCCTAGGGTGTTAGGCGTTGCGAGCTGCCTTGCGGGCTGCCTCTTCCTTTTCAGCCTTTTCGGCAGCGGCCTCAGCCTTGGCAATCGCGGTTGCCACCTTGGCCAGCCCCTTGAGCAGGGCAACCTCAGCGCCATTGAGAGCGACACCGTCACCCGCATCAACCTCACTCAGCGCGGCGAAGGCAGCCCGCAAGATTTCCTCGCGGGTGGCAGCGCGGGGGCCGGCTTCCCCCTTGCTCTTGTCGTTCTGAGGCGCATCGCGGTTAGAGCCGGCAGCGCCCTTGGCCGCCGTGCGAAGGGCAGAGAGTGAAGCCGCTTCCCGCATGGCCTTCGCCCTGTCACTGTTGCCACCCTCAAGCTTGAGAGCGCCAGCCTCAATGCGGGCTGTCATGCCTTCGTTGCGGATAGCGTTGGCCAGCGCAATGGCCCGCCCTGTCATGGTCCAAACGGCGGGGACCGCATCGGGCAGGTTGAACATGGCGCGATGGAAGCCGCGCTTGAAAGCCCCCTGCGCCACCCGGCTAACCTGTCCTTGACCATTGAGCACCCATGCGGCGGTTTCGGTACCAAATTCGGTATAACCGATTGTAACCACATGTTCGTGAACGTCACCCTTGCCGGTGGTGACGTCGAAGGACCATTCCCGCGATGCAACGCTGTCATCGCTAAAGCCGGCAATCATGACAGCCTCAGCCGCCGCACCCTTCGCCTTGCCTGCCTTTGTTTGGTCGTCGCCCTGAATGGCGGCTTGAGCCGCAACCGCCAGCGAGGCGGCGGCTTCCTCAGATGTCAGGGAAGCGGTCTTGATCTCAGTAACGTTAATCATGGTGTGTTGCCTTTCTATGGCACTTGCGCGGGGACGGAATGCCCCCGCCCCCTCTACCTGCCAGAGTACCTAGAGACTGTCAAGGCAGGTGCAAGGCAGGGGCAACGCCTATCAGTGTACACGTGTACACTGATTTCCCCTGTAACATCAAAGGGATAGCGGGGGAGAAACCCGCAACAAGGGCGGGGGGTGCGAAGGGGCAAGGCGCGAACCCTACCGGGGGGCCACCCCCCAAGGCACAGGAAATCCTAGCGCTTCTATATACATACTATTTTGCACTGCCGATCACGTTCCCTAGGAAACACCCCCCTTACAAAACCAAATCAAGACCCCCCCACCCCCTATATATTTTTCAAACACTTACCCCCACCCCTGCCTGTGGCAAAAGACCCCCCTTGATGGGACCCAGACCTCCTGCTATCTGCCGCCATCCTCCCCCTAGCGGGGTAACCCGGATAGTCAGCAGCTTCGCCCGTTGCTGGAGGGCCGGACCACACTTTACATGTAACCCCTACGCCCCTATAGATAAGGTCTGCATCCCTCAAACCGGACGCTGCGCCTATGTCCAAAGTTAAGCTGAACCCGACGGACTCTGTCCCGCTACCCTACAGCCCAGAAGATGTTGAGACCCCCAGCTTCATGGATGAGCTGATGGCGGCGTCGAATACGGCTGACTTTTTGGAAGAGATGGGTGTCCCGCTGGAGGTAGACCCGGCGACGTACGAGCGGGAGAAGGCGCTCCTTGAAGGAGCGGTGAAGGGCCAGCATGTGGCTCCGCTAACAAACTATGCGACCGCCCTTGGCGCTAAGGCGTTCCTCCAACAATATGGTCAGAACTTGGCGCTCGACGTAAGCCAAGTCCGCTCGGCCCTTACCAATAAGCTGTTAGAGATAGCCAACTGTGGCGAGACCAAGTTCGAGCTTAAGGCTATTGAGCTGCTCGGCAAGCACAGCGATGTGAGTCTGTTCACCCAGCGCAGCGAGATCAACATCAACTATAATAGCCCCGAGGCGCTCGAAACCGCCATCAAGGAACGGGTCAAGCGCCTGCTAGACGCCGAGGTCATCGACGTTACCCCTGTTGGCGTAACTCTGGACGACGAGTTTGGCTTCTACGAAGGCCCCGAGGACGAGACTTCTGAAGAGGACGCTGAATGACGTCTAGCATCAGCTTGGCTGATCTACCAAAGATTCTCCCCCTGCTGCCGTTGCACGAGCAGGAGCGGTTGCTGGCTGAGCTTGAGAAGCTGTCCGACCTGAAGAAGCGCAAGCTGTGCCGGGAGAAGTTCCTGTCGTTCGTCAACGAGGTCTGGCCGACGTTTATTGCGGGTCGCCACCACGCCAAGATGGCAGATGCGTTCGAGCGCGTGGCGCGCGGAGAGCTGAAGCGGCTTATCATCAACATGCCGCCCCGGCACACCAAGTCCGAGTTCGCCAGCTACCTCCTGCCCGCATGGTTCCTTGGCAAGTTCCCCCATAAGAAGGTCATCCAGTGCTCTCACACAGCTGAGCTGGCGGTGGGCTTTGGTCGTAAGGTGCGCAACCTCGTCGACACCGAGACGTACCACGAGATTTTTCCTGACCTTGTCCTCTCGGCGGACTCGAAGGCCGCAGGTCGTTGGAACACCAGCAAGATGGGTGACTACTTCGCCATTGGTATTGGCGGCGCTGTGACCGGTAAGGGTGCCGACCTGCTCATCATCGACGACCCGCACTCGGAGCAGGAAGCTGCGCTAGCAGAAGTGAACCCGGATATTTACGACAAGACCTACGAGTGGTATACTTCCGGTCCCCGTCAGCGTCTGCAACCGGGCGGTGCTATCGTCATCGTCATGACCCGGTGGTCGAAGCGCGACCTGACGGGCCAGATTCTTAAAGACGCAATCCAGAACGAGTCTAGTTCTGAGTGGGAAGTCGTTGAGTTTCCAGCAATTTTGCCGAGCAACAACCCGCTGTGGCCCGAGTTCTGGTCGGTTGACGAGCTCCTGAAGGTCAAGCGCGACGTCCCTAACTCCAAGTGGATGGCGCAGTACCAACAGAACCCGATTTCGGAGAGCGCTGCTATTATCAAGCGCGAGTGGTGGCAGACGTGGGAGCGCGAGACGCCGCCGCAGTGCGACTTTATCCTGCAATGCTGGGATACGGCCTTCGAGAAGACGCAGCGAGCGGACTATTCCGCCCAGACCACGTGGGGTGTGTTCTACCACCCAGACGACAATGGTATAGATCAGGCCAATATTATCCTGCTGAACGGTGCGCGCGACCGTGTGGAGTTCCCCACGCTCAAGCAGTGGGCCATCGACGAGTATAAAGAGTGGGACCCAGACAGCGTCATTATCGAAAAGAAGGCGTCAGGGGCACCGCTCATCTACGAGATGCGCTCCATGGGCATACCGGTGCAGGAGTTCACCCCGACAAGGGGTAACGACAAGATCAGCCGTCTAAACGCTGTAGCGGACATATTTGCCTCTGGGCGGGTGTGGGCCCCAGCAACGCGCTGGGCCGAGGAGGTTATCGACGAGGTGGCTGAGTTCCCTGCGGGTAGCCACGATGACTTTGTCGACACCGTCTCCATGGCGATGCACAGGTTCCGGCGCGGAGGCTATATATCTACTACGCTAGACGCAGACGACGAACCGCTGTATTTTAAAAGCTCACGCAGGCAGGGTTATTACTAATGGCAATTGACAAGGCTCTTAACGCCGCCCCCACTGGCTTGACTGCTATGCAGCCGACGCTGGACATCGACGAGCAGTACGCTGAGCCGAACGCGCCTGAGATCGAGATTGAGATTGAGCTCGACTTGGACGACGAGGGGGAAGAGGACGAAGCGCCTCCGGGGTTTGACGACAACCTTGCCGAAGACATGGACGAGGGGCAGCTGACCGAGCTGGCGGGCGACCTGCTGGGTGAGTTTGACGAGGACATTAGCAGCCGCAAGGACTGGATACAGACCTACGTCGACGGCCTTGAGCTGTTGGGTATGAAGGTCGAGGACCGCACCGAGCCGTGGCCCGGTGCCTGCGGTGTGTACCACCCGCTCCTGTCTGAAGCTCTGGTCAAGTTCCAAGCTGAGACCATGATGGAGACGTTCCCGGCCCAAGGCCCGGTGCGGACGCAGATCATCGGTGAAGAGACCCCCGAGACGCGTGACGCCGCCCAGCGTGTGCAGGCGGATATGAACTACGAGCTTACCGACGTCATGACGGAGTATCGGCCCGAGCATGAGCGGATGCTGTGGGGTCTGGGCCTGTCAGGTAACGCCTTCAAGAAGGTCTACTTCGACCCGAGCTTTGGCCGTCAGACGGCTATGTATATCCCCGCCGAAGATGTGGTGGTGCCCTATGGGGCGTCCAACCTTGAGACGGCAGAGCGCGTCACCCACGTGATGCGTAAAACGCCTAATGAACTCAAGAAGTTGCAGTCGAAAGGCTTCTACCGCGAAGTCGAGATGGCTGACCCCGTCGACAGCTTCGATGAGGTCGAGAAGGCCATCGCGGAGAAAATGGGTTTCCGCGCGTCTTCGGATGACAGGTATAAGCTTCTTGAAATGCACGTCGACCTCGTGCTTCCGGACGACGAGTTTGCCAAGGACGAGTCCAAGGCCGGCATCGCCGTGCCTTACGTAATTACCATCGAGAAGTCGTCGCAGACCATCCTCGCTATCCGTCGTAACTGGAACCCAGACGACGAGATGAAGCAGAAGCGCAACCACTTCGTGCACTACGCGTACGTTCCGGGTTTCGGCTTCTACGCCTTCGGCCTCATCCACCTCGTGGGTGCCTTCGCCAAGTCGGGCACCAGCCTTATCCGTCAGCTGGTTGATGCAGGTACGCTGAGCAATCTGCCCGGTGGCTTCAAGACCAAGGGTCTGCGGGTCAAGGGGGATGACACCCCCATCGCTCCGGCTGAATGGCGTGACGTCGATGTGGCGTCAGGTACGATGCGCGACAACATCATGCCGCTGCCGTATAAAGAGCCAAGCCAAGTCCTCTATAGCCTTCTGGGTACCATCGTAGAGGAAGGCCGTCGCTTCGCTGGCGCTGCTGATATGAAGATCAGCGACATGTCGGGTCAGGCTCCGGTCGGCACCACGCTGGCTATCCTTGAGCGCACCTTGAAGACCATGTCGGCGGTGCAGGCGCGCATCCACTACGCGATGAAGCAGGAGTTCAAGCTCCTCAAGAACATCATCCGCGACTACACCTCGGACGACTACGGCTATAAGCCAGAAGTTGGCCCCAAGCGCGCCAAGCAGAGCGACTACGACAAGGTGTATGTCATCCCTGTGTCGGACCCCAACGCCGCCACCATGGCGCAGAAAATCGTCCAGTATCAGGCGGTTATCCAGTTGGCGCAGTCGGCTCCGGGCATCTACGACATGCCTTATCTGCACCGGCAGATGCTTGAAGTGCTGGGTATCAAGAACGCCCAGAAGCTCGTCCCACTGCAAGACAGCGACGAGATGAAGCCGCGCGACCCGGTCAGCGAGAACATGGACGTCCTGAACATGAAGCCGGTCAAGGCGTTCATGTACCAAGACCATGAAGCGCACCTCGCCGTCCACATGGCGGCTATTCAAGACCCGAAAATCCAGCAGATGGTGGGGCAGAGCCCCAACGCACAGACCATCATGGGGGCTATGACGGCTCACTTGCAGGAGCATCTGGCGTTCGAGTACCGCCGTCAGGTGGAAGAGCAGGCGGGCGTCCCGCTGCCGCCGCCCAATGCTGAGATGGACGAGAAGACCGAGCTGGAGGTGTCTCGCCTTGCCGCTGCCGCTGCCCAGCAGCTGCTCCGGAAGAACCAAGGCGAAGCTGCCCAGCAGCAGGCCCAGCAGGCGGCACAGGACCCGGTCATGCAGCTCCAGCAGGCCGAGCTTCAGCTTAAGGCCGAAGAGCTTAGGCAGAAGGCGCAGAAGCTTCAGGTCGACGCCGCAGATAAGGCAGACAGGCTGGACATCGAGCGCGAGCGCATCGCCGCTCAGAAGGAAATCGCCGGTCTAAACGCCGGGGTTAAGGTTGCCACTGATAAGGCACGTCTGGCGTCGGACGAGCAGCTCGAAGGGCTGCGTGTGGGCGTCCAAGTTGCTCGTGAGAGCATGACAACGGCGCAACCCGCGCCACAAATGCCGGCCAAACCCGGCGAGGAGACTGCATGAGCAACGACATCTTCCGCTATCTGGCGGATAAGAACAACGAGGAGATCAAAATCCTCTCTGACGATTTGGCGCGTGGGCACGCCAAAGACCACGGGGAATACAAGTACGCCGCTGGCGTAATTCGTGGGTTAATGATGGCTAACAGCTTCATCGCTGAAACTGCCCACAAAATGGAGACTGACGATGACTGATACAGAGGACAAAACTCTGTTTGACGAGCTACCTACCCTCCGTAAAATGACCAATGTCGAGGCGGCTAACCAGCCGGTTGAAGACAAACCCAAGCAACTGCCGGAACCATCGGGTTATCGCCTTCTGTGCGCGGTGCCTGACGTCGAGGAGAAGTATGCCAGTGGTCTGTACAAGGCGGATATCACCCGACATCACGAAGAGCTGACCACCCCGGTGCTGTTTGTGCTGAAGGTCGGCCCCGACGCCTACAAGGATGAGCGCAAGTTCCCCAATGGCCCGTGGTGCAAGGAAGGTGACTTCATCCTGACCCGCCCGCTGGCCGGCAGCCGCGTGAAAATCCACGGTCGGGAGTTCCGTCTTATCAACGACGACAGCGTTGAGGCTGTTGTGGACGATCCGCGAGGCATTTCGCGCGCCTAACGGGGGCGTTTTCCCGTACAAAGGAGAGAAGTGATGGCTACCAAGCCTGCTGACGACGATTTCCAGTGGGAAGTCGAAGCTGAAGACGCCGAAAATACCCAATTGGAGGTGGTTGACGATACCCCGGAGGCCGACAGGGGCCGTGAGCCCATGCCAAAGGAGATTGTCGCGGAGCTGGAGAGCGACGAGCTCGAAGAATACTCCGATAAGGTCAAAACCCGCCTCAAGCAGATGAAAAAGGTCTGGCACGACGAGCGCCGGGAGAAGGAACGCGTCCAGCGTGAGCAGCAGGAGGCTCTGAACGCCGCCCATCGCCTGCTGGAAGAGAACCGTCGCCTGAAAAAGACGCTGTCTGAAGGCGAGCAGTCACTTGTTGGCAGCTATAAGCAGACTGCCGAGTATGAAATCGACGCCGCCCGCAGGGCATACCGCGATGCGTACGAGTCTGGTGACGCTGACAAGGTTGTTGACGCTCAAGAAAAGCTCTCGCGGGCTACTTTGCGGCTTCAGCAGGTTGAACAGTATCGACCTACTTTACAGCAGGAAGAAACTGAGGTAGACACTGTACCGCAGCAGGTGCAACAGCCCCGGCTCGACCAGAAAACGGTTACGTGGCAAGAGCGTAATACGTGGTATGGAACCGATCCGGAGATGACTGCATCGGCTCTCGGGCTTCACCAGAAGCTCGTTAATGAACGTGGCCCGCAGTATGTGGGTTCCGACGAATATTGGACAGCCGTCGACACAACGATGCGCCGTCGATTCCCCGATTACTTCGGGGGTGAAGAGGCTCCGAAATCCTCTTCGCGCGAAAACAAGAGCGCGAATGTCGTAGCTCCTGCTTCACGCAGCCGGTCCCCCAAAAAGATTGTGCTGAAACAGTCCCAGCTGGCCATCGCCAAGAGGTTGGGTCTTACTCCCGAGCAGTACGCTCGTGAACTCATGAAGACGGAGAACTAATATGGCTACTCGTGATAATCGTTCCCTTGACGACGTCATGGAAACTCTCGGTGAAGCGCGTGCGCCTCGCCAGACGCGTGAAGATACAAAGCGTGTCGAAGTTTGGGCCCCAGCATCAACGCTGCCCGAGCCAGACAAGCAGCCGGGTTACGCCTATCGCTGGATTCGTGTTTCCACGAACGGTGAGAAGGACCCCCGGAACATTTCGGCCAAGCTGCGTGAAGGTTGGGAACCTGTTAGCATTAGCGAGCAGCCCAAGTTTAGCCTGATGGTCGATCCGGACAGCCGCTTCAAAGACAACGTCGAAGTCGCAGGGTTGCTGCTTTGCAAAGCTCCGATGGAACTGATGCGCCAGCGTAAGTCTTACTTCACTGGTAAAAATCAGTCTCAGATGGAGTCCGTGGACAACAACTTTATGCGCGAGAGCGATGCTCGTATGCCTCTCTTCCGTGAGAAGAAGTCATCGACATCATTTGGCAAAGGCAGATAACAGGAGCTAATTATGGCTTATCCCGCTGTTGAAGCCCCCTACGGGCTTCTCCCGATTAACCTTATCGGCGGTCAGGTGTTTGCCGGTTCCACCCGTCAGATTCCGATTGCTGTCAACTCGGCCACGGCCATCTTCTATGGTGACGTCGTCAAGTTGATCAGCGATGGTACTCTGGAAAAGGATACCGGTACGAGCGCCGCTACCCCGGTAGGTGTGTTCCTTGGTTGCACCTACGTCGATCCGACGTTTGGTCTGACCTTCCGTCAGTACTACCCCGGTACCACGAACATCAACGGCATCACGGCCTATGTGCTGGACGATCCCGATGCGCTGTTCAAGGTCGCCGTGGTGTCGAGCGGCACCACCATGAGCTTTGTGAACCGTACTTCGGTCGGTAACAACGCTGTTCTGGTGCAGAACTCGGGCCAGACGAGCACCGGCAACAGCCGCGTGGCCGTTAGCTCGACCACCGCAACCACCTCGACGTTTCCCGTGCGCGTTATCGACGTCATCCCCGACACCGCTAGGGCGGGTAACCCCGGTTCGTATACCGAGGTTATCGTCAAGTGGAATCAGGGTATGCACCAGTACCTCAACCCAACCGGCGTGTAAGGAGACTGAACAATGGCAATTTCACGCGCACAGCTTCTTAAGGAGCTTCTGCCGGGTCTGAACGCCCTGTTCGGCCTCGAATACGCACGCTACGGCGAAGAGCATAAGCAAATCTTCGAAACGGAAAGCTCTGAGCGTTCGTTCGAAGAAGAAACCAAGCTCTCGGGCTTCTCGGCTGCGCCGGTGAAGAACGAAGGTTCGGCCATCGCTTATGACAACGCGCAGGAAGCTTGGACGGCTCGCTACAACCACGAGACGATTGCTCTCGGGTTTTCCATCACGGAAGAAGCCATCGAAGACAACCTGTACGACTCGCTGTCGGCCCGCTACACCAAGGCACTTGCTCGTGCCATGGCGTACACCAAGCAGACCAAGGCTGCGGCTGTCCTGAACAACGGTTTCGACGCCGATTATCCCGGTGGCGATGGCGTGGCTCTGTTCTCGGCTTCGCACCCGTTGGTCGGTGGCGGCACCAACTCGAACATCCCCAGCACCCCGGCTGACCTCAACGAAACCTCGCTTGAGGCTGCGGTCATCCAGATTGCTGCGTGGACCGACGAGCGCGGCCTGCTGATCGCGGCTAAGCCGAAGAAGCTGGTTGTCCCGCCGAGCCTGATGTTCGTTGCGACTCGACTGCTGGAGACCGAACTCCGCGTGTCGACCGCCGACAACGACATCAACGCCATCAAGTCGAACGGCGCTATCCCTGAAGGGTACACGGTCAACCACTTCCTGACCGACCCGGACGCATGGTTCCTGACGACCGATGTGCCGAACGGCCTGAAGCACTTTGTTCGTACGCCGATGGCGCAGAACATGGATGGTGACTTCGACACCGGCAACGTTCGCTACAAGAGCCGCGAGCGTTACAGCTTTGGCTGGTCTGACCCGCTGGGCATGTACGGTAGCGAAGGCGCTGCCTAAGCTAAGTCCTAGGGAAGTTTAGGACTTCGAGACCCCCCGGCGAGAGTCGGGGGGTCTTTTTCTGTCCGCTATAAGGCCGGTGGTTCGTTATCTAGACCTGTAACGTTACCTGTAACTAAGTCTCCTTATCCGTGCTTCAAACCTAGCAGACCACACTTTGTTTTCGCAGGTACATGTTGTAAGAGGATGGTATGACTAGGGCGGAGGCAAAAGCTGCGGGGCTACCCCGTTACCACGGGAGACCTTGTCAAATTCATGGCACGACCGAGCGGTACACCGCAAATTGCGAGTGTTGCGCGTGCGCGTGTGTGAGGACGGCAAAAGACCATCAGAAGCATCTAGCTAAACGGCGCGCCGTTAAGGCTGCGTATCGAGTAGATCACCGGGAGGAGGCCCGCGATAGGTCGGCTAAATGGAGCGCAGAAAATCCCGATTGGGCGCGCGAGCGCGTGGCTATATGGCATAGGGAGAACCGCGATAAGAGTTGCGCCAAGCGCGCTAAACGCCGTGCGGCCTTGGTCAACCGCACACCCGTATGGGCGGATTTAAAAATTATAGCCGAAATCTATGCCGAAGCACAGAGACTGACCGAGACCACGGGGGTCCCGCATCATGTAGACCATATTATCCCGTTGCATGGTAAGACTGTATCGGGGCTACACGTAGAGGGGAATTTGCAGATTCTCACTGCGCAAGAAAACTTGCGTAAGAGCAACCGTGTGGTATAAGTGCGAAACCGGAATTATACCCGTGCCGACTGGTCCGGCAGACGTTGCAGAGACGGTACGGGGGATGTGCTGCTACACGGAGATAAATAATGGCGAATACCACGTTCAACGGTCCGGTACGTTCTGAGAACGGCTTCGAGACCATCTCGATCAACTCGTCGACCGGTACGGTTACCGTCACCTCCACCCTTGGCCCTGCCATGTCGGTTACTTCTCTGGCGGCAACTGGCGCTGTCACGGCAGCTTCGGTAGCGGCAACTGGCAACGTCACGGCTGACAGCAACATCGCGCTTGTCGCTGGCGGCGCTTCTGCGTTCATCGCAACCAACACGGCTGCTGGCATGGGCGTCTACATCGGCTCGGGTGCCCCGACCGTGGCTGCTGCCAAGGGTTCAATCTATCTGCGCAGCGATGGTAGCTCGGCTTCGACCCGCTTGTTCGTTTCGGATGGCGGCACCACTTGGATCGCCGTAACCACCGCATCGTAATAGCTCGATAGGAGGGCCACCCCTATGGGTATGCAATACGATGTCAAATCCAAACACCGGTCTACTTCAGGTGTTGCGTACGGTTCCCGCACCCGCTTGAAGGGGGCTATTATTTCTGCAAACGCGACTGCGGCAGCAAGGCACGTCCTTTTTATGGACAACGATCCGCAAGCGGGTACGTACAGCATTACCTCAACCACACTAACAGTTACGGTAGCAAATAATCTCGTTGCCGGTGATAGGGTATTCCTAGATTTCACCAGCGGTACCGCTGTGGACGGCGCGTACACCGTCCTTACTGCTAATGCCACCACCTTCACGGTTACTACGGCGGCATCGGGTACGGGTAACGTAACGGCCTACTTAACTGTATTGTTGGAAGCTGATAGCTATAATGCTGTGGCATACTCTATCCTTGTTCCCGGCGAAGGCATTCTAGCTGAAAATGGGATTTATGTAGGGTTGGATGCTAACCTAACCACTACAGTTTTCTACGGGTGACATATGCAAGCAGTCAAAGGCTTCGATATGGCGGGAAAAGGGGTCTTCATCGGCCTCCCCGCCTACGACTTCAAGGTGTCGCTGAAGCTTGCGGTCTCGCTTGCTCGCTTCGCGCAGCTGGCTCCTAAGCACGGTATCGACATCAACATCGGCAGCGTCTGTGGCTGCTCAGTGGTCTCTCGGGCGCGCAACCTGCTGGTGCAGGACCTGCTGGAGTCGGACGCTGATTACCTGCTGTTCATCGACTCGGACATCAACTTCGAACCCGAAGACATCCTGCGCCTGATGGCGTGGGCGCAAGACCCCAAGAAGGGTATTGTGGCGGGTGTCCCCCGCGTCCGTGACGTCAACAAAACCTACATCGCAAACCTCGACCATGATGAGAATGGCGAATTGACGATGAATGGTATGGGTCTTGTTCGGGCTACGCGCGTAGCTACAGCGTTCATGCTGATTCAGCGCAAGGTCATCGAGGACATGATCGCCGCGCACCCGGAGTGGAAGTACTACGACAAGCGCTGCGAGAAGACGGTCCCGGCCCTGTTCGACTTCAAGCTCACCGACGAAGGTTACATGGGCGAGGACTTCCTGTTCTGCGACCGTGCCCGCGAGCTGGGTTATGAAGTGTGGGTCGATCCGACCATCAGCCTCGGCCACATGGGTGTGCAGGAGTACACCGGTAACTTTGGGGACGACGTCCTCTACCCGATGATTGTTCCGCAGAAGGATGTAGCATGAAGCGCAAGAAGCGTTACGCCGATGGTGGTGGGGTAGACGAGGAACTCGTCGTCGAGGGTATGCGCCCTCAGAATTTCAACCTTGCTTCTCTGAATCGTGGTCCGTCCAGCGGTGGTATGGGCCCGTCGATGCCGGGTGGCGGCGGTGGTGGTATGCCCACTCCTACTTCTACTTCGCGTAGAGGTGCTTCACAGCCCGCTAATACCGTGCGGTTTGGTAAGGTTGGTACTGTTGCAGGGCCGGTGTACGGTGCAGAATACCAAGGTAAAAATTTCAATGTTGGTGCGGGTCTTGGCCGAGGACTGATGGGTAGGCAAGGGGCACCTATGTTTGGTGCCAACGCGAATTTTGAATTTGCCAAAGGCGGTAAAGTTAAAAATAAACCTGTCAAAAAGATGGCCAAGGGCGGTTCTACCGCCTCCAAGCGCGCCGATGGCTGCGCCACCAAGGGCAAGACTAAAGGAAGGTTCGTCTGATGGCTAAGATCGACAAAATCCTCGGCTCCATCTCCCCGATATACGGCATGGTCAGTGGAGAAGGTCTGTTCTCCAATACACGCAAGATCAGCCCCTTTATGCACGCTATTGGCGAAAGCGATACCGCTGCCGACAAGCGCCGCCGTGCGGCTAAAGCAGCTACTGGCGATACTTCTGCGGAGGGGGCCACAGGCATGAAGCACGGCGGCGCGGTTAAGAAGATGGCCAAGGGCGGCAAGCTTACCGATCTTACCGGCGACGGCAAAGTCACTCGGGCTGATGTTCTCAAGGGGCGCGGCGTTCCGGGCTTCTCCAAGGGCGGCTCCACCGCTTCCAAGCGCGCTGACGGCTGCGCCACCAAGGGTAAGACGAAAGGTCGGTTCGTATGAAGAAGGACCCGAATAACGCCTACGGCTCTAAGGCTGCGCGCGAGAAGGCTATGCAAGATGTTCAGGCGGACATTGATATGCGTGACTTCGCTGACGCCGCTCCAATTTCGTTTCGGAAACGAGCCGGGGATATTGGCCCGCTGACTAAAATGGAGCGGATGGCCAAAGATGACGTATATAAAAATCGCGTTGGTCCCGGTCGTCGCTTGAGTGAAGCAGAAGGTGATGCCACCCGCAAGCGCCTCATCGAGAAGTACGCCAAGGAAGCCCCTGCTTCAAAGATGCCGTCGATTGGTGACACTATCGCCGCAGGCAACCGCGCCTCTAAGGAAAACGCCAAGGACGCAAAGGCGGTTGCAGCGACAACCCCCCGCAAGAGACCGTCGATTGCAGCGTCCATGGATAGCGCCCGCCGCGTTGGTCGCCAAGAAGGTGATGAGATGCGCAAGATGGGTATGGCCAAGGGCGGCTCCGTCTCCAAGCGTGCTGACGGCTGCGCGGTGCGCGGTAAGACCAAGGGGAAAATCTGCTAATGGCTAAGACCCCGGCTTGGCAACGTAAGGAAGGCAAGTCCGAAAAGGGCGGGCTGAACGCCAAGGGGCGTGCGTCCTACAACAAAGCCAATCCGGGGAAGCCGGGGCTCAAGGCCCCGCAGCCTGAAGGTGGTGCCCGTAAGAAGTCCTTCTGTGCCCGGATGTCTGGGATGAAGAAGAAGCTGACGAGCTCCAAGACCGCCAACGACCCGAACAGCCGCATCAACAAGTCCCTCCGAGCGTGGAAGTGCTGATATGACCGACGACGCAAAAACTGCGCTCGACACAGCCTCGGTGTTCACCGTTGTCGGAACTTTAATGGACGTGCTTCCGGCTGTTGCCGCCATCTTCACCATCATCTGGACTAGCATCCGTATCTATGAGACAGATACGGTGCAAAGACTTCTCGGAAAGGACTAACATGCCTAGCAAGACCCCCAAGCAGAAGAGCTTCATGGCCGCTGTGGCCAACAACCCCAAGTTCGCCAAGAAGGTGGGCGTCCCCTCTAAGGTCGGTAAGGAGTTCGCTATGAAGGACAAGAAGATGGGCATGAAGAAGATGGCCTCTGGTGGCGCATGTAAGGCCGCTGGCGGTCTGGCCGCTGGTCACAAGACTGCTGATGGTATCACCAAGAAGGCTAAGACCAAGGGCACGAAGCCGAAGATGGCTATGGGCGGAAAGATGAAGGGCTGCTGACATGCGACCGAGTCGGGGTATGGGTGCCATAGCGGCATCCAAGATGCCAAAGGCGAAGACTATTCGTCGGAAGGATAACCCCGGCGAGGTCACCATGTACGCCAAGGGCGGCAAGGTTAAGGCGAAACGCATGGCTGAAGGTGGTAGCGCCAAGGACGCGTGCTACTCCAAGGTCAAGGCGCGATACAAAGTCTTCCCTTCCGCCTACGCCTCGGGTGCTATCTCCAAGTGCCGTAAGGTCGGTGCCAAGAACTGGGGTAACAAAGGTGGCGGTTCGTAAAACCGAGAAAGGCGCTTCGCTCAAGCGCTGGTTCCAAGAGGACTGGAAGGACGTCCGCACGGGTAAAGCCTGCGGGCGTCAGCCGGGTGAGAAGCGCGGCACACCTTACTGTAGACCCAGCAAGCGTATTTCTGATAAGACCCCCAAGACGTCGTCAGAGATGACCCCCACGGAGAAGAAGACGCGTATCGCTCAGAAGAAACGGTTGGGGCAGCCTCCGGGTGCACCTAAGCGTGTACAGGCAGCGCGGAGACAGAAATGACCACCAGCGGTACCGCAACGTTCGACCTTAACCTGAACGAGCTGTTCGAAGAAGCCTTCGAGCGGTGCGGTGCCGAGATGCGCACGGGCTATGACTTCCGCACGGCGCGGCGCAGCCTGAACCTGCTGACCATCGAGTGGGCCAACCGGGGGATAAACCTGTGGACTCTTGAGCAGGGGTCGATCCCCATGGTGCAGGGGCAGATCACCTACAACCTGCCTGTGGATACAATTGACCTTCTGGAGCAAGTTATCCGCACCAACGCGGGTTCGGGCCCGAACCAGATCGACATCAACATCACCCGCATCAGCGGCGATACCTACATTACGATCCCGAACAAGAACGCGCAGGGGCGTCCTATTCAGGTGTGGATCAACCGGCAGTCAGGTGCGACTACGCCAACGGGTGTACAGAACCCGCAGATCAATGTGTGGCCCGCCCCGGACCAGAGCAACTACTACACCTTCTTCTACTACCGTTTGCGCCGTATTCAAGACGCCGGCACCAACGGCCTCGTGACGCAGGACATCCCCTTCCGCTTCCTGCCGTGCCTCGTGGCAGGCTTGGCGTACCATCTCTCGTTGAAAATCCCCGGCGCGCTGGAGCGGGCTATCCCGCTTAAAGCCATGTACGATGAAGCTTGGCAGCAGGCTGCCGACGAAGACCGGGAGAAGGCCCCGCTGCGGATCGCCCCCCGTCAGTATTTCCGATAAGTTATGCTACACGGCCCATTGTTCTTGGCATGGGCTGCGGGGTTTTTCGACGGCGAAGGCTCTGTTTTCGTTGAGATAGCCCAGAACAAAAACACTCGGCGTAAAGTACGTACTTTGCTAACCGCGTCCGTTACTCAGACGTCTACCCCATGCCTGAACCTGTTTAAGGAGCATTTTGGCGGTAATATAGCGCCGATAACCAAGAGCCGTCGACACCACATGAACAACTCTGTCTGCTACGTGTGGCGCGTACGTAGTAAAGATGTGATAGCGTTCCTTGAAGCCATAGCCCCTTATGTGGTAGTGAAGAAGGAGCAAGTAGAGTTAGCGCTTCAGTACCCACTTACGCCAGCAGACGGCAGGAAATATGCGAGTCCCTATAACCCACTGCCTGACGAGGTCCATAACCGGCGTATGGAGATCGGGCAAAAACTCAGAGACATCCGGGCGTCGATGAAGACGGCTTCGGCAGTGAGGGAGGATATAAGTGCCTAATCGCTTTGCCTCCGGCAAAAAAGCTATCGCGGAGTGTGACCGTTGCGGTCAGCGCTACAAGCTGAAAGAGCTCAAGCAGCTCGTCATCAAGACGAAGAACGTCAACATCCTTGTCTGCTATACGTGCTGGGAACCTGACCAACCTCAGTTGCAGCTGGGTATGTATCCCGTGGATGACCCGCAGGCGCTGCGTAATCCTCGCCCGGACGTCAGCTACTTGCAGAGCGGCTTGAACGACAACGGCTTTCCAAGCGAAGGTAGCCGCGTGATCCAGTGGGGCTGGAACCCCGTGGGTCTCGACAATCCACTGGGTTTATCTGGGCTTCCAAATACGCTATTAGGACAAGGTCAGATAGGCACTGTGACGGTAACGACGGAGAACTAAGATGGCCAAGGGTGGTAAGACAAACGCGCAGATGCTGGCGATGGGTCGTAACCTCGCCAAGCTCGCCAACCAGAAGAGCGGCAAGAAGCCGGTCAAGGACATGGGTAAGGTGAACAAAAATGGCTAAGTTCAGCATGAAGATGGGTGGTAAGGAAGTTGGCCCCGCCAGCGTCTACGCGCAGCCCCACACCATGACGGGTAGCACGAGCGTCGATCTCGGCAACAACGGCTATCCAAACAACATCGCCAACACTCAGACCCAGAAGACGCGCGGCACTGGTGCGGCGACCAAGGGCACTGGGCATAGTACAAAGATGGGTTGATGAACTACGCTCAGCTCTTTGAGACCATCAAGGGGTACGTCGAAAACGACTTCCCCAACACCTCGTGGACGGATTCTGCCGGCACGGGGACGGTGACGTTTACCTCAACGGAGCAGATCAATACCTTCATCGTCAACGCCGAGGAGCGTATCTTCAACTCGGTTCAGCTTCTGGACCTACGCAAGAACGTGACGGGTAACTGCACGGCGGGCAACAAGTACCTCTCGGTGCCGTCTGATTGGCTGGCTAACTTCTCCTTGGCTGTGATCGACGCCAGCGGGAACTACGAGTACCTGCTGAACAAGGACGTCAGCTATATCCGTCAGGCGTTTCCGAACCCGAACACGCAGGGTATCCCGTCTCACTACGCCTATTTCGACGAGAACTCGTACATCCTCGGCCCGACACCGAATGCTTCTTACTCCGTCGAGCTGCACTATTTCTACTACCCTCCGTCAATCACGACTGCGAGCACCTCGTGGCTCGGGGACAACTTCGAAAGCGTGCTACTCTACGGCTCCCTGCTGGAGGCTTATACCTTCATGAAGGGTGAGCAGGACGTGATTGTCGGCTACCAGAAGCGCTACGACGAAGCGCTTGCTCTGCTGAAGCAACTGGCCGAAGGCAAAAACCGTGAAGACATGTATCGCAGCGGTCAAGTCCGCTACCCGGTGAGGTAAGCAATGTTCAACGGAATCAGTGGCGTCGGGGACGTGATGGTTATGGCGACCGAAGGGCGTGGTTTCACGCCCGAAGAAATTGCCGAACGCGCGCTGGACAAGATCATCTACGTCGGAGCGCAGGCGCACCCGGCTATCCGTGACCAAGCCGAAGCTTTTAAGGGCAGCATCCGTCAGGTGCTTGTGCAATACATGCACGAGGCAGTACGGTCGCATAACGTGACTCTGGTGAACAAGTTTAAACAAGCGGGTCATTCAGAGCTGATCCCGATCCTCGACGCATAAGGATACCCCAACATGGCAATTACCCAAGCGATGTGCACCAGCTTTAAGGCCGAGCTTATGCTGGCCGTGCACGATTTCCGCGTCACCGGTGGCGACACCTTCAAGCTGGCGCTGTACACCTCGTCGGCTACGATTGACGCGAACACTACGGCTTATACCGCTTCAAACGAAGTGACGGGCACCAACTACACCGCTGGCGGTGGTACGCTGACGCGTCTGGGTGTCGTGACCTCGAACAATACGGCTTCGACGGGCGTCGGTTTCACCGACTTCTCGGACCTGACCTTTGCCAACGCGACCATCACGGCTCGCGGCGCGCTGATCTACAACACCACGCCTTCGGCCAACTCGAACGCCAACACCACGCTGACCAACGCTGCGGTGTGTGCGCTGGACTTTGGTTCGGACAAGACCTCGACGGACGGTGACTTCACTATCATCTTCCCGGCAGCAACCAACACGACCGCCATCATCCGGATTGCCTGATGATTGAAGAGCTTATCAGCCGGGTGTTTTACGCCCGCAACGTAGCTCATTTTGAGCACTGGACCGCTAACGGCGTCGGTGCCTTCGCGCGTCACCAGTCGCTGGGTACCTTCTACGAAGAGGTCATTGAAGCTCTGGATAGCTTGGTAGAGGCATACCAAGGTGCGTTTGAGCTTATCGGCCCGGTGCGCGCCCCGAAGACCAAAGCGACGGACATCCAGCTCATCCTCGTCGAGGACGCAGAGTGGATCGAGAAGAACCACGAGAAAATCTGCAAGGGCAACCGTGCCGTGGCCAACCTCATCGACGGTGTGACTGAGGTGTACCTCACCACGACCTACAAACTGAGGAACCTGATGTGAGCTTCTGGGATCGTTTTGAAAGCACCCGCGACGGTATTGAGGACACGGTCGAGTTCACGATCCGTATCGCCGTGATCACCTTGGCCTGCGTCGTGCTGGTCGTCGTGGCCGCGCTGGTCATCGGCCTGTTCGCGCCGAACCATCTCGTAGACAGCGACAAGGTGTTTGAGATTGTTGGCCCTGCGTTCAACATGGTCATCGGCGCGTTCGTCGGTCTGCTGGGTGGTCTGAGCCTCAACGCCAATGCGCGTGATAAGAAGCCGGAAGAGCCTGCGCCTGAACCGGCCCCTGTGGTTGACGATGATGGCATGGCTCCGTGGGAGAAGTATCGCAACGACCTGCGTTACGATGCCAACGGTGACGGCGTGGTTGACGAGAGCGACTTCCCTGACTGGCGCAATCCGGGGGCGTAAGTGACTGGTAATCTCTCCACCGTTGAACTGATCGGCCAGCTCTGGCCGGTCGTTTTGGCGTTCATCTCCCTGACCATCATCCTCGCCAAGATGGATGTGCGCCTCGGTGTGGCCGAGGAGAAGATCAAGACGCTCTTTGAACTCTGGAACAAGAAGAAGGACGGATGAGCCTCGTAAATCTCCAGAAAAAGATTGGCGTCACCGCTGACGGTGCGTTTGGCCCCGGTACGCTCAAGGCTGCCGCTACCTACTACAAGCTGTCGCCTAACCGCGCTGCGCACTTCTTCGCCCAGACAGCGCACGAGAGTGGCAACTTCACGGCGTTCAGCGAGAACCTGAACTACGGCGCGAAGGGGCTGCGCGGCATTTTTGGTAAGTATTTCCCCACCGACGTCATGGCCAAGATGTATGAGCGCCAGCCACAGAAGATTGCCAACCGCGTTTATGCCAGCCGCATGGGTAACGATGATGAGTGGTCGGGGGATGGCTGGAAGTACCGTGGGCGCGGTGCACTTCAGCTGACGGGTAAGTTGAACTACCAAGCATTTTCCGCCTACATCAACCGCCCGGACGTGATGACGAACCCCGACCTAGTGGCAACCGAGCTCTGTTTCGAGTCGGCGTTGTGGTTTTTCGACAAGAACAAGCTCTGGAGCATCTGTGACCAAGGCATAAACGACGCCGCTATCCTTGCGCTGACAAAGCGGATCAACGGTGGTACACATGGTCTAGATGACCGCATGGTGAAGACAAAGAAGTTTGCTGGGTGGCTGGCATGATCCCTAACCCTATTATGCTATACGCAGCGGCAGGCGCTCTCATTGTTGGTGCAGCCGCAGGGTACAAGGTCCGCGACTGGCAGTGTGACGCAGCGTACGCAAAGGCTATGGAAAAGGCTGAGAAGCAGCGCGTCAAAAAGCAAGAGGTGGTAGATGTTATTTCGCAAACGTACGAGGCCCAACGCGATAAAGCCAATGGGGTGGCGACCGAGAGAACCTATACCATTCGCGAAATATACAAAACGGCTCCTGCCGTTCCTGTTGATTGTGCCGCTCCTGATGCTGTGCGTAAGCTGCTCGAAAGCGGTATCCGTGACGCCAATGCCGCGTCCTCCGGCGAACCTAGCGTCGAAGTGCCCAGCGCTTCAGAACCCGCCGCTGGTGCTGCTCGACCCTGAACGGGCGCTCTGGGAAGCGGACATGATTGCAAAATACGCGGATTGCAGTATAAAACACCGGTTGACGGTTAAAGCATGGGAAGACGCAGTAGCTGTAAAATGACGTTTGGCTCTGAGGAGAAAAGACATGCTTGCTGGCTATAAGACCTACATCACTGCTGGTGTGGCTATCGTCGTAGCTGTAGCTGAGTATCTGACCGGTGACGCTTCGCTGTCCGCTACCTCGCAGCTGGTGTTCACCGCACTGCTCGCTGCGTTTGTCCGCAACGGCATTAAGTAAGTAAACGTCCATGGCGGGCGTATCCGTAGAACTTACGGGCGTCTACGCCGAAACCTCTAACGGTCTTGGCTGGAGCGCTGGGGCGTGGGGGCGGGGAGCATGGGGCTCCTCGGTCAACAACTGTGAGTTTGTCTGTGACGCAAATATAGCGGTTACGGGCGTAGAGGCTACTGGTGCGGTTGGCACTGTATCTATTGTTGCTCGCGCTCAGACGCTCGTTACAGGCGTAGAGGCCACCGGTGAAGTAGGGTCTGTTGTTGTTAGCGTTAGCACTCAGGCGCTTGTTACAGGCATAGAGGCTACTGGTGCGGTTGGCACTGTATCTATTGTTGCTCGCGCTCAGACGCTCGTTACAGGCGTAGAGGCCACCGGTGAAGTCGGTACTGCCGTCGTTCAAGCTAAAAGCACCGTAACCCTAACCGGGGTAGAAGCATCCGCGCTGGTCGGGGATGTAGTTGCGCGGGCCGGTGCGTATGTTTCGGTTACAGGTGTCGGGGCGACAGGTGAAATTGGCACCGTCACGACAAACTGCGAAGCAGTTGTAATTGAAGAAGGCGTTGAGGGGGTCGGTCTTCTTGGGACGCTCGACGTTGCGGGTATAGCCAAAGTTACTCTTACTGGTGTCGAAGCTGAAGCCCAGCTGGGTATCGTCACACAGCGTTCAAGCAACCGTGTTCAGGTTACAGGTGTCTCGGCAGCGGTATCGGTCGGCACGGTCACGGTAACCAGCAGTGGGGTTGTTTTTGCCACTGGCGTTGAAGCTACCGGTATTGTGGCTAGGGTGCTAGTCTGGGGTGTTATCAACGACAACCAGATACCTAATTGGCAAGTTGTTGACGACTCGCAAAGCGTAACTTGGTCTGCTATAGATGATAGCCAGACGCCAAGCTGGACCCCAGTGAACGACTCGCAATCTACCACATGGGGTGCTATAAACGACGGCAACACTGTGGTATGGACCGAAATACCGACGTAAGGGACCAAGATGCCTAGCACGTACAGCAACCTCAAAATCCAGCTGATGGCCACGGGTGAGAACAACACCACGTGGGGCGACGTTACCAACGTCAACCTCGGCACGGCCTTAGAAGAAGCTATTGTAGGTTCTGCTGATGTGGCGTTCTCGAACGCCAACGTCACCCTTACCTTGACGGACACCAATTCTACGCAGTCCGCGCGCAACATGCGCCTCAACCTGACGGGCACTGCCACTACGGGTTATAACCTCGTCGTCCCGGCTATCGAGAAGCCGTACATCGTCAACAACGGTACCGATGGCACGATTACCGTTAAGAACACCACGGGGACCGGCATCGCTGTCCCTGCCGGCAAGACCATGTGGCTGTTCAACAATGGCACGAACGTCGTAGATGTAGTTACCCACCTATCGTCAGTCACGCTTGGCTCAGCTCTTCCGGTTACCTCTGGCGGTACGGGCGTCACCACCTCAACCGGCACGGGCTCTGTTGTGCTGTCGAACAGCCCAGTGCTCGTTACGCCCACCCTCGGCGCGGCTTCGGCCACTAGCATTGCCAACGGCCTTGGCGCAGCCGCTACGCCGTCTTACACCTTCACGGGTGACCTCAACACCGGCATGTGGTCGCCCGGTGCGGACACGCTTGCGTTCAGCGAAGGCGGCGTGGAGGTCATGCGCATCGACAGCAGCGGCAACGTCGGCATCAACCAAACCTCTCCCGGTGCAAAGCTAGACGTTGCGGGGAACGTCCGTCTATCCGGTTCTTTCCCTAACATTGAACTGAACAATGGCGGCCCGATGCTGTATGCGCCCGCCGGAAACACTCTGGGGTTTGCTACGGGCGGCGGCCCCGGCGCTCCGATTGAGCGTATGCGCCTCGATAGCGCAGGCAACCTAGGCATTGGCGCTGCAAGCATAAATTATAAGTTGGAAGTCGGGGGTGATATTCGTATCGCAAACGGCGGCGATCTTCGTGTCAGTTCCGCAACTGGCACAACGACTTCTGGCGGCGACAGCCAAATTTACAATGACGCCAACGACATGATTTTTACAACCGGCACAACGGCTGCCGAGCGTTTCAGAATTGGCTCCGTTGGTCAGTGGGGTATCGGCGGCGCTACCTACGGCGCTAGCGGGCAAGTGTTCTCGTCCCAAGGCGCAAGCACTCCGCCGACGTGGCTGACCCTCGCAACTGTGGCCACGTCTGGGTCGTTTGCCGATCTGTCAAATAAACCGGGTGTTCGCTCAAACGGGCAGAACGTCATTGGCGTTTCAAAAACGCTTGGCTCTGCGGACAATGGCACCAACATTCTGCTCGTCGCGTCAGGAATTACAATCACGTTTCCGTCAACGGGGTTTGCCAGTGGCGAAGGTTTTGCCATTTCAAATGTCAGCGGCGGCAACGTCACACTGTCTGCGCCGGGCGGGTCGGATTTCGGCGCAACGCTTCCTGCCGATGGCACTTTGTTTGTGTTTTGCGACGGCGGCGGGTTCTGGCGTCAATACTGCTACTCCACCAGCCGATTGTGATTGGAAACGAAAATGACACAAATTACAGAGACTTGGTCGATTACTGCGTTGGAATGCTACTCGGAGGTAGCTGGTGAGCAGAACGTGGTGTTCACCATCGGGTGGCTCCTAACTGGAACTGACGATGTGTATTCGGCTACCATACACGGGGTGGTAAACATCCCGATTAGCTCTGGCACCCCGTTCACTCCTTACGCCGACCTCACCGAGGCACAGGTCATCGGCTGGGCGCAAAGCGCCATGGGAGCGGAGCAGGTTGCGGCATACGAAGCCAATTTGACCCTCCAGATTGAGAACCTCATCAACCCGCCCGTCGTAACCCCACCTCTACCATGGAGCGCGTAACATGGAACTGACCCTCAAGCTAACTGCTGAAGAGATCAACGCCGTCTCGCAGACGCTGAGCAACCTACCCACGCCCTCTGACGCGAAGCCCCTCGTCATCAAGATCAAGCCGCAGGCCGTAGGGACGCCAGACTTTAAGCTCCACGAAGATGATTGAAGAGCTCGTCAACCCGCCCGTCGTGACCCCACCGCTACCGTGGGCCTAAGCGTATTATCTTAACCGCAAGGGCGGCTGATGCCTTTTATCAAGCTCCAGTTTAAGCCGGGTGTAAACCGCGACCAGACCGACTACTCTAACGAGGGCGGCTGGTACGAGTGCGACAAAATCCGGTTTCGCTCCGGATACCCAGAGAAAATTGGCGGCTGGGTCAAGGCTACGCCTACTGCGTTTAGCGGCGTGTGTCGCCAGATGTGGAATTGGGTATCAACGTTCAACGACGACTTCCTCGCGTTGGGTACGAACAATAAGGTCTACATTGAGAGCGGCGGCTATTTTAACGACATCACGCCTTTTGCCGCTGCGCTAGTGGGGTCAAACACCTTTGCGGTGACTAACACCCAAAAGCTCGTCACAGTGACCACGACAACGGCACTTCCATCTTGGCTCGTAACCGGAGAACCTGTGCTTATCGCCGGGTTTGTATCCGCCCTTGGTGGTATCCCTATCACCGAGCTTAACGGCGTCCGCACGATAACTAAGACAGGAGCTAACAGCTTCACGTTCACCACGACGACGGCTGCTACTTCTACTACTTCGGTCAGTGGCGCGGGTTACACCGTGCAGGCTGAAATCGAACCGGGCAACGCAATTACCATTGCTGGCCTCGGCTGGGGTGTGGGTACTTGGGGGCGTGACGCATGGGGTCTTGGTGCGACTTCGGGTAGTATTAACCTCCCGCAGCGCGACTGGTGGTTTGACAACTTTGACAATGACCTTGTGCTGAATATCCGCAACGGTCCGGGCTATTGGTGGGTGCGCGGGCTGGTCGATAACCCCACTAACTCTCTGGCTACACATGCGATAACGCTTCAAGATTATGCGACTAGCGAGGGTTACACAGCCAGCGCGGTCCCGGTAAAAATTATGCAGCTGCTGGTATCGCAGCAGGATAGGCACCTCATTGCCTTTGGCGCAGTGCCCTTTGGTTCAACTAGCGAAGTCGACTTCGACCCCATGCTTATCCGCTGGTCCGACCAAGATACTCCGGGCGACTGGACACCTACCCAGACCAATACTGCTGGCGACCTGCGTGTTTCGCGTGGGTCTAAGATTATTCGAGCGCTTCCAACTCGGCAAGAAGTCTTGATTTGGACCGACACCCACCTCTACACCTTGCAGTTCCTCGGTACGACGGACGTCTTCGGGCTTCAAGAGTACGCCGACAACATCTCCATCGCGTCACCACGTGCAGTAGCTTCGGCAGCCAACATCACCTACTGGATGGGGCAGGATAAGTTCTATGCCTACACCGGTCGTGTCGAGACGCTGCCTTGCACTTTGCGCAATCACGTGTTTAACAATCTTAACTACAGTCAAACCGATCAAATTATCTGTGGCACCAACGAGCAGTGGAACGAAGTCTGGTGGTTCTATCCAACGGCAGATAGCAACTACAATAACGCTTACGTGATCTATAACCACCTCGAACGTCTTTGGTACTACGGAACGATTGACCGCACCGCGTGGCTTGATGCTCCACTGCGTCAGAACCCGCAGGCTACAAATACTCCGGTTACCCTTGATGGTATCACCGTTACTACCGGTAGCGGCTATCTCTATAACCACGAGAACGGCCTCGACGACGATACGCTGCCTATGGATAGCTACATCCAGTCGTCGGACTTCGACCTTGATGACGGCGACCAGTTCATGCTGACTCGGCGTATCCTGCCTGACGTTGGGTTTGATGGTTCGACGGCGGGTGCTCCGGAGGTTACTCTTACTATGCGCCCGCGCAACTTCCCCGGCAGCACGTTCAGCGCAGACGCTGCGGATACCCAGCGCGTCATCGAGACTTCAATTGGCGTCTATACCGATCAGGTCTTTGTCCGCGCCCGTGCCCGCCAGATGGCGCTTAAAGTGCGCTCCGAAAATCTTGGGGTCCAGTGGCAGCTTGGTGCACCCCGCCTCGACGCGCGTCCTGACGGGAGGCGTTAATGGCTCTCGACAGGTTCAGGGCATCGCCCCTACCCAACCCCCCGCCACAGTACGACCCGCAGTACCTGCGGCAGGTTATCCGCGTGCTGGAGACCTACTTCTCGCAGCTTGACTCGCGCACCCCTAACAACGCGCAGTCATACACGGCGGACACTTTTAACGGCATCGCCGCTACGAAGCAGGTCACCACGGCGGAAAAAAACGCGCTTACCCCTAGCGCAGGGTGGGTAGTATTTGATACGACGTTGGACAAGTTATGCGTTTATAGCGGGTCCGCGTGGGAGACCGTGACTTCTGTTTGAGTTGAGGCTATAAGTGTAGCCGTAAGGTAGGAACGACGGCCTATGAACGTACAGGAAATGCCGCCGATTAGCGCATCAGCGAACAACACGTCTGTTGTTGGTCGTCCCCCCATGCTTGGTGCTCAGGTGCCCGGTACCACTGGCGGCCTTCCGGCGCAGGGCGGCTTATCTGTTGCCAAGAACCCAATGGCCGAGCAGCTTCGGAGTTACGGACGCAACGGCGACTCCATGCTGGTCCACATGACGCCGGGTGAAGTCGGCGGTCTCCAGCAGCTTGCCATGGCTATGGGCGGTTCGCTCTCCATCAACCCCGACACCGGCCTGCCCGAAGCTAACTTCCTGAAGAAACTGTTGCCAACTATCCTTGGCGCAGCCCTTGCCGCTACCGGTATTGGCGCACCTCTTGCTGCTGGTATAGTTGGTCTGGGTCAGACCGCGCTCACTGGCGACATCTCCAAGGGTCTTATGGCTGGCCTCGGCGCGTTCGGCGGTGGGGCACTTGCTGGCGCTGCTGGTCTTGGTACTGGGGCTGCTGCGGCTAAGGCTGCTGCGGCTAAGACTGCTGCTGGTACTGCTGTGGCTCCAACCACTGGCTTCTCGGGTGCCTTGAACGTGCCGGGTATGCCCGGACTGGATGTAGCGGCGACACAATTTACTCCCGCCATGAGTATCGCCGGCCTTCCGGGGGCGGCCTCTATCGCACCTACGGCAGCTAGTGCCGCTGCTCCTGTTGCAGCAGCTAAAACGGGTCTCGCTGGGTTTGGCCAACGCTTCGGTCAGGCTGCTTCCGCTGGTCTAGGTGGCAAAGCTGCTAAGTTCGCTCCTTACCTAGCTGGTGCGGGTCTGTTCAACACACTTAGCGAAGCGTCCACGCCTACGCTTAGGATGCCGGGGGAAGAGAAGTCCATCGATAGAGGTCCGTACCTGCCCCAGCCGCGCAAGGTGCGGTTCCAGACTCCGGAGCAGATGCGCGAGTCCGGTGGTGCTGAGTTCAGCTACTTCGAAGATGCCAACCCATATCCGGGTTTCATGCCGGCTCCCGGTATGGCAGAGGGTGGCCTTGCGGCTCTCCCCGCTGCGGGTGACTTCCAAGCTACGCTAGACTTCTTCAACCGTAGCCCCGGCGCGATTACGGCGTCGATGTACCCCACTGGTGCCCCAGCTGGTGGCGCAGGTGAAAAGGCATATAAGTTTGCGCAGGGTAATACTCCCTTTGTACCCAGTATAGGTATCCCCGGTTCGGGCGGAGAAACTCTCGCGTCCCTTTTGTCCAGCTTCAGCGGCAATAGCGGCGGGGGCGCGAGCTTCAGTGATCTTGCCAATATGTTTGGTGGTCGTATGACGTCTGAAATTGCTTCAAACTCACCGCTCGACATGACTATGGCTAACTCGCTACCCGGAACCAACCTCGACGCCGTCAAAGTCTCTGGGCAAGGCGTTATGCCTAACTTCAAGCTGGAAGACCTTAATATCAACCCGGTTGATATGTCGAATCCCATAACGTATTCGCCACTGCCGGGTACCACAATCCCCGGTGCAGACGTTTCTGGAGACGGCGTAATGCCCGACTTCAAGCTCGACCCATTGCGTATCAACCCAGTTGAGATGCCGAAAATCAACGTGTCTAGCGATTACGGTGCCAGCAACAGCATGGGTGGTTACAAAGGCGAGTTCGGTGGCTCCAGCCCGCTCAGTGCTACGGGCGGCAACTTGAACAGCACGGATAGCTTCGGTAATAACCTCGACTCTCGGATCAGCGGGGGGAACTACACCCTCCCCCCACTCACCTTCACCCCTCCGTTCACGCTGCCCCCGCTCACGTTCCCCGGTTCGGTTGGCGGCGGTAACCTACCCAAGGACCCCGAAGATTACGTCGAGGAAAAAGCTCGCGGCGGTAAGGTGAATATGAAAAATGGATCGTTCGTTGTTGACGCTCGCACAGTATCTGAACTCGGCAATGGCAGCAGCAATGCTGGTATTGAGCATCTGGCTCGCATGGGTGGTCGTCCTGTTCGTGGTGCTGGCGATGGGGTTAGTGATTCTGTGCCAGCACGTATCGGAGGCCGTCAGAAAGCTCGGGTGGCGCGCGACGAAGTAATCTTCTCGCCGGAAGCGGTCCGCCGCCTCGGCGCTGGTAGCCACAGCAAGGGCACCAAGAAGCTCTACGCTCTTATGAGTAAGGCCCATAGCGCTCGCAAGAAAGCGGGCCGGGGTCAGGACACCAAGGTCGCCAAGGGTCTGGGGGCTCTGAGGTGATTATTTCGCTTGTCCCTTCGGATCACGTAATGAACGTGTGGCCTGCCGTTGCGGGTTACGTGGAGAACGCGCTTGAGTATACCGATGGCCGGTACGAGCTTGATGACGTGCTTGCCATGGTCGAAGGCGGCGGGTTCTTGCTCTGGATCGCCTTCGACGACGAGTCCATCAAAGGCTGCGTAATCACGCAGATTATGGATTACCCCCGCAAGCGTTTCCTCGGTTGTCCCTTCGTTACAGGCGACAACTTCGCATCATGGAAGCAGCCTATGTTCGAGACCCTTCAGCGTTATGCGCGCGACACCGACTGCGTCGGCCTTGAGGCTACTGCGCGTCTCGGTTGGGCACGCGTATTTAAGGATGACGGCTACGAAGCTATGTGGCAAACCTTTCAGCTGCCAGCGGCAGGAGTAACTCATGGGTAAGACGACACCTCCTCCGCAGGCCCAAGAAGTTAGAACCACGCAGAGCAATCTGCCGGAATACGCACGTCCGTATTTCGAGAACGTCACTAGCCGCGCGCAGGCTCAGTCGTACCAACCGTATACTCGATATGAAGCCCCGCGCATCGCTGGCTTCACCCCGGCGCAGGAGCAGGTTCAGCAGAACATCCTCGGCTTGAGCGCCCCAAACCAGTTCGGCTCTGGTTCTGCTCTGGCGTATCAGGCGGGCCTTGGCGCGCTAGGGCAGCAATACGACCCCAATCAGTTCAGCGCGCAGCAGGTTCAGACACCGCAGTTGGAGCGCTACGGCCTCCAAGGGCCTGAGATGTTTGGTTCGCAGCAGGCCCAGCAATACATGTCGCCGTTTATCCAGCAGGCGCTGGAACCGCAGCGGCGCGAAGCTGTTACCAATGCGCGGCGCGCACAGGTGGCTCAGGACCTTGGGTCTGCCCGTCAGGGCACTTACGGCGGTAGCCGTCAAGCACTTGCTGGCTTAGAGCGCGAGCGTAACCTTGGCCAGCAGCTCGGTGATATCGAAGCGCGCGGTATGCAGTCTGCTTTTGAAAACGCGCAAGCTCAGTTTGAGCGCGACCGCGCAGCGGGAATGACGACGGGTCAGCAGAACTTGGAGGCGGCGCTGCGGCAGCAGCAGCTGGGAGCTCAAACTGGTCTTCAGGCGGCGCTGGCTAACCAGCAGCAGGCACTGGAAGCGCAGCGGCTTGGAGAGCAGTCACGCCAGTTTGGTGCAGGCCAACGGTTGTCCAGTTTGCAGGCCGCAGGCCAGATGGGTCAGACGTTGGGTAACCTCGGCCAGTATCAGCAGCAGGCTGATATCCAGCGGCTTGGAGCGCAGGGCGCGGCAGCGGGCGAGCAACGTGGCCTTCAGCAGCAGTATCTTGATCAAGCCTATGCGGACTTCCTGCGCCAGCGCGACTACGACATGGAGCGGCTGGGCCAGTTCAGCAACATCCTGCGCGGCCTGCCGGTGGGTCTCAGCACTACAAACACAACCTACGCAACGCCGCCGTCGTTCGCTTCACAAGCACTTGGTGCCGGTCTCGGTGGCCTAAGCGTGGCCCGCTTGATGGGTGGTCCGTAAGGAGGATTAGATGCCTAAACCGTTTAGCCTCCAAGCCCCGGAAGATATCGCCAAGGAATATGGCGGTAACAAGCAGAAGATCGCGCAAGCGATGCAGATGGGGCTTGTCGACCCCACGGCGGGTACCCTTGCGGGTATGTTCATCGACCGTATGCGCGGCGCGCAGATGCAGGAAGGCGCTCAGGCTCCGACCGTAGCGCAGCAGGTATTTGCCCCTCCAGCTCCACCTGCTCCGCCTATGGGTGGTATGGGTCCGCCTCCCGGTGCTCCTCCGATGGGTGCTCCACCTATGGGCGGTATGCCGCCTGCGCCTCCAATGGGTGCTCCGCCTATGGGTGGTATGCCACCTGCGCCTCCGATGGGTGCTCCGCCTATGGGTGCCCTTCAGATGGGTATGGCTGATGGCGGCTTGGCTATGCTCCCCGTTCCGGACAACATGTTTGATGAGCCCATGGACGGCGAGTATGCCGGCGGCGGCATCGTGGCTTTCAATCCGGGCGGCCTTGCTTCCACGTCTATGGATGAGACCGAAGAGCCGGAAGTGGAAGCTGTTGGAAAGCTACTGCCAAAGGGGCCGGACCAGTACTACGGTTTTTACCTCAACCCCGAAGCGGAGCGAGCCAAGATTGAGCGCATGTACAAACCGGAGCGCGCCGCTAGAGACGCGTTGATGGATTATTTTGGGAGTACTTTGTCTCCTGAAGCCCAGAAAAAGCGCCGCGACGAGGACAAGTATTTTGCTCTTGCGCAGCTGGGTGCCACCATGGCGAGCACTCCGGGTAGCCTGCTACAGGCGTTTGGTGCGGGTGTCGGTAAAGCTCTCCCCGGCCTGCGCGAAAGCGCCAAGGAGCGTCGGGCGGAGCAGCGTGACGCCATCATGGCTCGCGCCCAGCAGGAAGGTCTCAATAATAAGGAAGCCCGTGACATGTACGGCCTCATCATGGAGGGCACCGGCAAAGCTGGTCAGTTTGATGTGAACCGCCTCGACCGCGATCAGAGGACCGAGCTTGCCAAATATGAACAGCGAATGGCCAACTATCGCGCAAGGCTTGCAGACCAAGGAGATAGATATAAGGTTGACCAGACAATCAAGGCCCAGAAGAACTATTTCGAAGGACTTACCGGCAATATTATCAAACAGGTTTCTGCTGCTGCTACGGCTCAGCTCCCTGAGCTTCGTAACAACATCGCTAGTGAAGTTGGTGCCGCCCACAACGCTCTTAAAATTGCTGTTGGTAGTGGCAACAAAAAAGCTGAAGCAGAAGCGCGAGCTGCCGTCGCAGAGGCTGAAGCCAACTATGTCAACGGGCAGGTTGCGCTGGCGATGAACGCTGGTATAGCAAGTGGGCTTCCGAGTGTTCCGCGCGCACCGGGCGCGCCGGGGGGCGGTATGCCCCAATTGCCGCGAAACTTTGTTCTCGACCAATAACGTAGGTGGTTGATGTACCAGACAGCGACTAACCCGGAGACCGGCGAAAGGGTTGCCCTTATTGATGGCCGCTGGGTACCTATCACGCAGACCGCCTCTAACCCTGAGACTGGAGAGCGCGTTGGTCTTGCGGGTAACCAATGGGTACCTGTCGGTCGCGCAGAAGCGCCTACGGCCCCCGACGATCCGGTAGCCCGTGACCGCCAAGAGAGCGCAGCTCGCATCCAGCAAATTCAGGGTGAGATAGCCAAGCGTGAGGAAATGCAGAAAAGCCGCCTACCCGGCGGCAGCGCGCAGGCTGCTACCTTAGCGCAGTCAAACGAGAAAGCCGCAGAGGATATCGAGACTCTACAGCGGCGTCTTGATTATATCGAAAAGACCGGTCAGCTCCCACCCGCCCCCACTACAGGTAGCGTAATTTCGGATGTGCTACGGGGTATCCCGCGCGCGGCTGCTGCTGCTCCGGGTCAGATCGTTGGTGGACTGGCGGGGCTTCTCGGCTCTGGTCTTACTGCGACTGGTGCTGAAGAAACCGGTAGGGCTATCTCTGGGTTTGGGGGTGAGGCCGAGCGCGGGGGGCAACAGTTTGCCGAAAACCTTTTTGGTGGTCGTAGCGAAGCAGCTCAGTTTTCTCCGGGTGCTGCGTTTGCGGCTGAAGCGGGTGAAGCCATCGGCAGCGTTGTACCTTACCTTGCGACTGAAGGACTTGGAGGCGCTGCCGGCTTGGTAACCAAGGGTGGTCGAGCTGCTACTGCTGCGGGTCAGATACCTACTGCTACGCGCGTAATCCGTGGGGCTAATTACCCTATCGCTGCCGGTCAAGGTGCGGGTGAAGCAGGTCAGCGGGTAGAAGCTTTCCGCGAAGAAGGTGGAGAGGTTACCCCGACCCAAGAGTTTTTTGCCCGTCTGGGTGGCGCTGGCCTTGGGTTGACCGAAATCGGAGTCGTTAACCGCATGATTGAGCGCGTGCCTGTTTCTGCACGCCGCGAAGCTTTATCTCGTGTGATGGACGTTACGGAGCGTGCCACCGCCGGTAGAGTTGCTCCCCGTGCTACGCTACAAGCAATTGATCGTACGCTCGCCGCTGTGGAGTCTCGTGCCGTTGGCCGTATTGGTCTTAGCGCAGCGGAAGAAGCGGGGCAGGAAGGTCTGGCTACCTTCGGCCAGAACTTGCTGGCGCAGCAAATCTATAACCCGAAACAAGAACTTTCCGAAGGCGTCCTCAAGAGTATGGCGTTGGGCTCCATCGCTGGGGGTACTGTTCGCGGCGGGGCTGAAGCTGTTCAGAAAGTTTTTGGTGGTCGCCAGCCAGCCGACCAAGAAGCGCCTCCGGTCGCTCCGGAAGTTCAAGCTGAGTTCCAAAAGCTTGCTGCGCAGCAGGTCGCTGCTGTCATGGCGGCGAACCCGAACATTAGCCAAGATGAAGCTACCACGGCAGTGGTTGCGCGTGCAGACGTTATTCTGGAGCAGGCGAGGGCAAATGTCGAAGCGGCGCAAGCGCAAGCGGGAGCAGGACTGGGTGGAGGAGCAGGTGGACCTAACGTGGCTGTCGCTGGAGCAGCTGGGCCAAGCGTTCCAGTTGCTGGCGCTCCCACGCCCACCGGACAAGCTGCCCAAACCGTTCCACAAGCTAAACCCGTCCGAGTGGCTGGCGCTGGAAAGCCTGCTGGTGGCCCTACTGGAGCAGAAGCAGGTGCAGACGGTACACTGACGCCTATTACCGGTAAGCAGGTCACAGCTACTATCCCAACCATCGAGAAGGCGTTTGACGACAACGCCTTGGACTTTGAAGTTTATGGGGTCGAGAAGCTCAACGCCGAGCAGAAAAAGCAGGCCGCGCGCATCGTCCTGCAAAGCCCCGAAGTTGCCCCATACGATGCTATCGTCTCTGTGCTTGATCGTGGTTTGCAGGCTGAACCGAAGGTTACGCCGGAAGTAACTGGAGAACGCTACCCTGCCTTGGAGGCGGCATACGCGCTACCCAACAACAAAACCGCCGAGAAGATGCGGATTATTGCGCCGGTGGTTGCCGATATTTTCACGCGAATTACCGGCCTGAGTACCTCCAAGCTCCCCGAAGGTGACACCAAGAAGGCGTATAGCTCCTCCAATACGCGCATCCTCAACGCCGTGCTGCGGGGGGAAGCAGTCAACCCCGAGACCATCGTCCAAGAGCAGGTGGCTCAGTACAAGGTCCCGCTGCCGGAGACGGCTGCGCCTACGCCTACGCAAGCTGCGCCTAAGACGGCACCACAGACAGCAGATAGTCGGCTGATTATTGAACCGGCGACTGGACGTGAGCAGGATGAACTGGCCAGCACCCTCGGTATGCGCGCCGTTCTTCAGGAGCGTGACCCGGCGATGCCTGAGTTTGACGGCGAGAAGACTTTTTACATCACTAGACAAAATACCGTATCGGGTATGCGGTATTATGTGGTGCAAGCCTATCGGAATCTGGCAACGGGCAAACTGAAGAGCAAGTCCGTTCTAAACGGCGATCAGTTTATTACCTATTTGGACACGAAAAAAGGCGGAGAATACAGCTCGGGCGAAGGTCAAGAGTTTGCATCTCTCGAAGAAGCCAACGCGGCTCTTGAGGCGGCTGCTCAGCGTGAAGCTGCTAAGTCCGCGCCAGCGCCTACGCAAGCTACGCCTACGCAAACTGCGCCTACTGGTCCTTTTGATCCGTCTTACGACTATATTAGAAATCGCCCTCGCTCCACGACGTCAGAGCCCGAACCGGAATACACCCCGCAGCAGATTGCGGAGCACCTTACATATTTCTCACAATCCGAAGCCCAGTCTCGTGGGTACGAGCCCAATACCGACCCATTTGGTATGTTCACTGAAGGCGCGCGTGACGTTGCCCGTGGTGCTGAGCCTATCCCTGACCAGCTAATCCTCGAAAGGTCAGGGCAGGAAGCTCTCGACGCATACAAAGCTGGTATCCAGTGGGCGCAGGATCGTGTTGCTGACGCACAGGCTCCGGCTGCTAAGGCCGCGCCGAAGAAGGCCGCGCCGAAGAAGGCCAAGGCGGCTAAGGCTGCACCTAAAGGGCCGGTCTTCGAAAATATCGCACAGCCAAATACTCCGGAAGCGGCGGCGCTCGTCGAGGAGCCCCGTAACACCGATATCGTGGCACTGGCGGAAGAACTCCCCGAAGCCGACCGGGTTAACGTCCGCGCGCGGCTCGACCGTATCACAGAAAACTACGCTAGAGACGGAGATGTAGAGCGTCTCCTTGGTTCTTTGGAGTCGCTACGTCGAGACGTAGACCGCCGTATCGCTCGCAATCAAGCCAAGCAAGCCCGCCCTCGCATCCGTGGCTTTGAACGCGCCATGGAGGTTATCTACCGCGCCGAGCGCACCGGACAGCTTAGCCCGCAAAGTGCAGCGCTTGTCCGCTGGCTACTGGAGCGCAACCCAGCTATTGCTGAAGAGCTGGCAATCTCACTACGTCTTGGTGGGGCGGATAGCCCAGCCGGCCAGTATAATCCTGCTACGCGCATTGCCACCATCTTCTTTGGTAGGGCGGATGACGGCACGGCGACACATGAAGTGCTGCACCATGCCGAGCGCCTGATGCCTGAAGCGGTGCGTGATGGTATCCGAGCCGCGTGGCGTAAGCGGGTCGATGACCTAATCGCTATAGCCGAGAGAACCGACAACACCGAGATGCGCAACGTGCTGGGCGCGATTGTGCAAGCGTACTACGGTAATCCGGACGCACAGCAGGCGCTGAGAGAGGCTTTCACCGCTGGTACCATCCCCTACTCGGTGTACCACCTGTCGAACCCGTCCGAGTTCTGGGCGGTCAACGCTACAGACCTAATCGGTAGGCGCGCAGAACGGACTGGCTGGGTAGGCGCAGCGCGCACTTGGCTTAGCGACTTCATCGAAACGGTGAAGGACCTTTTTGGCCTGCCCAACGACGCGGCTATTATCACCGGGCTCAAAGCCGTTCTTGCAGCTGAGAGCGGCACCATTCAAGGCCAGATGCTGGCCAGCGCTACGTCCGAGTTTCTAGCGTACGCAGGCGAACGTGCGCAGTTCGCAAACACTAGTAAGCTGCTTGAGGCACAGGCACTGGAAGCAGCTGGAGCCGTGGCAGGTCCTGCGGGAACTACGCGCGCCAAAACCGGTTGGTTCCGTGGGGTGGATAACAAATGGCGGTTTGAAGTTAACGACCGGGGTATGGAGTTTAAGGAAGGTCACACGCCGCTTGACCTTGTTGAGGGGCGCGAGTATCGCCTTGGTAACGTTATCGACCATCCAGAACTGTTTAAGCAATACCCGGACCTTGAGAATATTAAGGTACAGGTAATGGATACCGCAGGTGCAGGTGGTTATTGGGATTGGCAAAACAACCTGATCGCCATTTCTAATAATACACCAAAAAACGTCACTCCATATCTCGACACGTTGATCCACGAAATTCAGCACGCGATCCAGAGGTGGGAGGGTTTTGCTGATGGTGCCAGCTTTGCCAATAACTATTATCCTGTGTCTCTCGGTGCCATAAACAAAACACTGAATTTTCTTAAAAATAATCGCGGCAGGTCCCTGTTTCTATGGGATAAGATGTATCACAGCGATGACCTCAAGGATATGCAGTTCACCCTTGAGAACGCGCGTGACGCGTACGGTGCCGACCTTGATAAAGCCAACGACATCATCGCTACCTACGCGGAGCGCGTCAGCCAGCTTAATATGAGACGGTGGGAACGCAAACGTAAAGCAGCGGACGACTGGCGGAACGGTAACCATCCTGAAGCGGTGAAGTACCGTGCGTTGATTAATGCGCGCATGGAGCTGGGCCGCCAAAAGAATGATTTCTCTATCCAACGTACCCCTGAAGAGCGGGCGGCGTTGGACGAACAGTTTAGAGTAGCTAGCGAGGCTGAAACCGCCCAGTACAAATATAATGAAAGGCTAATTGCTCTTGGTGTCATACCAAATATAGAAATCACCGATCTTATTGATAAAAAAGCTGAACTTGATGCTGAGTATAAAGAAGCTTTCCTAACTAGGGAGAAAGCCAACAAGTTCCTCGGTCAGGATGGTGCGGACAAACTGATGTACTACCTTACCGCAGGTGAGGTGGAAGCCCGTGACGTGACAGAACGTCGGCGTATGTATGAAGCGGATCGGGAGCAAACGCCGCCATACGTGGCGGACCCGTTCGCTGAACTCCAGAACATGATTGTGGTCGACACCTTTACAGGTGCTTCTTCCGCGCCGCCGGTAAACAACGCCACCGTCAACAAGGTAGCAGCTGCCAAGCTGACCAAGGCGCAGATCAAAAGGCTGGAGGAAGCCGCTGGCATCCGCCGGATGAAGATCACCGGTATGCAGAAGCGTATTCTGCGTAGCCGCAGCGCGGAGGAAACGACGAACCTGATGGGCAAGTTGATGCTCATCGCGCGTAACCCCCCCCAAGATGGTAACATCCTTACCAGCCTGTTCAACAGCGTTAGCGACCCCTCGGTGCTCCAGAAACTGCTTGGGCCACAGATGACCGAGGATGTGGTGCGCATCGCCAACGCCTTCGGTCTTAAGAACGTGCAGCGTATCGACGATCTCATGCGCAATGAGTACATACCCTACGTCAACCAGAAGGTCTTGAACGCCAGTCAGACGTCTGAGAAACTGGCGGACTTCCTGTCCCGTACGGAGCTGGGCGGGAGGGCGCTAACTGACGTCACTATCTACTCAAACATAATCGACGCCGACGCGTCGTTGGCCCCCAACGCCACCGAGTACTTCAAGCTGGACCCCAAACTGGCGGAACTTAAAGCGGAACTTGCCAGCGAAACCGACCCCAAAAAGCGGAAGGCGATACAAAACAACATCAGCACCCGTCAGGGAGAAATCCGCCGTTTGTATGCGGGTGGTGTTGATGAGCAAACCGGCGAAACCGTCTACGGTTATAACGATCTGTCGCGCCCCGAGTTTGGTGGTGGCGCAGGCAAGCTGATGTTCATTATGCTGCGCGATGAGTACCGCAAAACTTTCGACGAGCACTACCGGCTGCTTATGGCGCGTATCAACGCCGCCGATCTCAAGTCTGAGGATCGAATCAAGCTTAAGAGCGCGGTGGAGAAGATGTTCGCTGAAGCCAAGAAGCGTACCATCTACTTCCCCCTGAAACGCTTCGGGGAGTACTGGGTAACGGTCGGTAAGGGTAAGACCGGCGAGTTCCACATGTTTGAGTCGCTCACCGCTCAAGAAGCCTTCATGGCGCAGCTGCGCGAAGCTAAAGATACCCGTGACGTGAGCTCCGGCTTTGGTCGTGACACCCTGCGCAAGGAGCTCACCAAGAACGACGCCAGTGCGGCGCTGAAAAATATTTTGGACCTTATCGCTGACGGTAAGGCGGCAGACGTGGACGTACTGGAGGAGAGTGTCCTTCAGCTGTACCTGACTGCTCTTCCGGAGTCCGACATGCGGCGGCGGTTTATTCACCGTAGCTTCAAGACCGGCTTCAGCACCGACCTGCTGCGCACCTATGCGTCGACCTCCATCGCTTCGGCTAACCAGCTGGGGCGGCTGGCGTTTAACTACAAGTTCGACAACCTTATCACAGCCGGACTCAAGGAGACCGAAGGGCGTCCAAGCAAGGCCAAGCTGGACACTATCACGCGGGAAATGGCGCTGCGCGTGAAGGGGATGCTGTCTCCGGACCCACAAAAAACCATCGACTGGTGGTTGAGCTTGGGCGCTAAGTCTACCTTCTACCTGCTGCTCTCTGCGCCGAAGTCTGCGTTCGTAAACCTGCTTCAGTTACCCATCGTTGGTTTGCCTACGCTTTCTGCTGAGTTTGGTGAGGCTGCCACTACGGCTACGATGGCGCGTTACATGGGTACCTTCCTCACCGGGAGTCGTATGGGTAACCCGTTCAAGGATAAGGACGGCAACCTGAAACTCCAGACACCGAAGTTCACACTGGAGAATAGCCCGTACATCCGAGAGCTACGTAAGACCGACCCTGCTCGGTACGGCGAACTGATGAAGGCGTGGCGTTTCTTTGAAGAGCGCGACGTTACACAGAGCACCTTTACGGCAAGCGCGAACATATACGAGCGTAGTAATAAGCCTTCAGATAAGTTCAGCTTCATGCAGTCTCTGCGCCGTGGCGACACCGCCAGTGCAGCGCAGCTTGCCGTGGCTAACACCGGCCAATTCCTTGGCGCGTCTTTCCATACCTTTGAGCGTATTGGGCGCGAAATCATGGTTATGTCGGCGTTCGACATGGCCTACGAGCGCGCCATCAAGCAGGGCAAGACACCCAAGGATGCCGGTAAGGAAGCACGTGAGCTGGCCGAGAAGCTGACCAGCAAGGCCATGTTCGACTTCTCGAACTGGAACAAGTCACGTTACGCAAAGTCGCGCGCGGGCCGTCTGCCGCTCCAGATGCGCTCGTATAGCCAGTCGATGACGTCGCTACTGCTCCGTAGCTTTGTGGGTATGATACCGCTCCAGAGGAACAAGGGAGGCAAGCTGGCGGCTGCGCGGATGTTCTTTGGTGTTGCCGCGATGACAACGCTCCTCGGCGGCCTGCGCGCTTCTCAGTTCTACATGCTGGCCTTGGGCGCATACGGCATCTACGAGTTCGTCAAGGAAACCTTTGGCGACGATGACGATGAAGAAGAGAAGGAGATCGAAGGCGGTTACGTTTCTCAAGAAACCATCCAGCGGGAGATGCTGAAATTTGCGGACGAGAAGGGCCGAGAGCTGTCCAAGAAGGACATGGATTACTTCATCCGGTCGGTGTGGATTCCGGAGACGTTTGGTCCGGGCGGTACTGTTGCAAACGCACTTGGTCTTAGCGACGAAGCCGCAGCGAAGCTGGCGGCTATGGCTGACATGGGTCTGCCCGCCCTTGGTGGGGTGGATATCTCCAGTTCGGTGTCGTTGAACGACTTGTGGCATTCCACGCCGTCTAAGTCTGATGACCCGGAAGTGATGTTTCTTGAGACCTTGGGTCGTACAGTGCTTGGGCCTTCGGCGGCAGTCGTCGCCGCCCCCTTCCGGTTCTACAAAGAAGCCAACGCGGGTAATTTTGATAAGGCCGTTGAAGCGGTAATGCCCGCCGCCCTGAAGAATATATTCAAGGCTGCACGTCTGGAGGAAGAAGGTCTGGTCGTCGGTAAAAACCGCGACATCGTTCTCAAGGACCCTAGCTTCTACGACGTTTATACGTTGGCTTTGCAGTCGGCGGGCTTCACCGAGGCCAGCACTTCACGAGATATGCAGCTCAGCATCAAGGAAGGGGAGATCGAGGAAGAGGTAGGCAAGCAGGCAACCGACTTGCTTGACCAGCGGTATCGTGCAGTGCTGGAGTTCAACAAGAAGCCCACGGACGAGAACCTAAAGGGCTGGAAGCGCGTCGAGCGGGACATCACCGTCTACAATATGAACTACCCCTCGAACACTATCACCGATGAAGACAAGGACAAGTCGTTCCAGAGCAAGAGCAAGATGGCCGGGGAGCGCGCTTACGGGCTGGGCTTCAACCCGAAAATCCCCGTGCGCCAGCCGTTGGCGGAGCAGCGCGCCAACGAGATGCTGAAGGAGAAATAAAAAATCCCGCCGGCGAGGTCGGGGAGGGAGACCTACAGCCGGCGGGAGAGGGTGCAACACGGAAGGAGCAAACTTCCAGCTCCGCTATTATCTCAGAGTCTCCAGAGACGCAATCCCTTAATGGACTTATACGTCTCTCCTCGAACAAATACGGCCACCTCCAGACGCTGCGCCTCTTGGTAGACGTTGTCCTTGCCCGCTTGGGTATCCAAACAGGGGATAAAGACTGAGTGCCCCTTCGGAAAGGTCACCCAGTCTATGTCGTAGAAGACACCCTCAATCTTCATTGGGCTTGGTGTATACCTCCAAGTCGAGCATATCCTCGTCCACCTTTAGGTACAGGCAGTGAACGGGGTCCACCGTAACATTGGTGCCCTTAGTCAGACGGTAGGTGTCGCTCTTCAAAAGGCGGCCCTTCTCCTTCAGCTTGCGCGTCGTCTCCGCGTAGCTGATCTGGAACCGCACACAATATTCCTTAAACTGCTTGACCGAGACGTACATCATCTTGGTGTTCGGCTCGATACGCACCAGCAGCTCACCCTTGGGTTCGCGCTTCGGCAGCGGCTTGGCCTTGCTGCGCGCATCGCCGTCGTCGATGACCAAGATGTTCTGTATACTGCGATACAAGTAGTCGCCCAGAACCTGCTCGACGTCATCCAGTGGGGCTTCGGTCTCTCCGCGCATAATCTCAAGCCGTTGGCAGACCCACAGATAGATGCGTTTCAGGTCCCAAGTAATCAGACCACACTCTTTGGCGTAGATGGCCCCGACGAGGTTGGCAGCGATGGTGGCAGACCAGAAGCGCTCACGGGGGAGCAGCTTCAGCTCCCGGTCGATCTTGGCCTGTGTGCTCTCCAGTTTCGCCAGCACCTCTGGCAGCTTGGAGATGATGTGCCGCAGGAAGATAGGACCAGCGTGGCCGTAGTTCTCCATCAACACCATGTCGAACATCTGCTTGCCGTACTCGGTGCCGACAGACTCAACGAGACCGATGGGGTACTCGATGAGGCGCATCAACTCACCTTCTGGAGCGCGTTTCAACACCGACAGCTTTTCCGCGAACGATGCGTTGGCCGTGGACACAGTGATGGTCTGCCATGTGGTGTTGTTCTCGCGCAGCTCGTTGGTGCCCGACACCATGCGCTCTTTGCCCTTGCCGTTAGACAGACCGTAGAGCAGCTCGGAGTACTCTTCTGGCGACATGTTGGTCAGCTCGTCCATGGTTGCGGGCAGGTTGTTGAGGATACCCACCCAGAGCAGTCGCCCGTTAAGCGTGTCCTTCTGCGCCAGACGCAGGTTCTTGGGGTGTCCGTAGACGCTGTTGACCAAGTTAAGCACGGTCGACTTACCCGTACCAGAGCGTGGGTTGTACAAGTTGATGACCGCACCAGTCTGGTTGAGGAACTTCAGAAGCGGAGCGCCGAAGGCACTCAGCGCTGCGAACGCATGGGGCTCCATACCCGGCACGTTAAACATCGCCGCTGCTTCTTTCCACTTATCCAGCGTACCCACCGGACCAATGAACTTGGCCAACTTCTGCGTGACCTTTGACGGCGGCGAGTAGACATGCCCCGTCGCGGTAATCTCTTGGTCGCCAATGACGAACCGGCTGTTGTTCTCTACCCATCCAAATTGCTGTCTCATGATTTCTGCCTTATCCTTCTTTAGGCGCATATCCGCCGATGACATGATGTAGTCGTGTAGTATGTTGGCTTTCTTCCCCCGCAGGTAAGCACCCCCGTCCGCCATTATCTTGCGGAACTCGTCAAAGACCGAGACCTTCATCATAGGGAGCGTGAACTCCCGTATCCCGTCGTTGGGTAGGTGCAGGCGAATAAGCACGTGGTCTTTGTATCCCCCGTCAACGCGATCCGTGATGCGCTTCACCACATACAGGTCAAAGGGATAGACACAGATTGGGTCCGGTTGCTCTCCGGCTTCGTTCTTTTGTGGCATTACCCAGACACCGCCGCCTTCGCCACGGTAGTAGGGTGTGGGGTACTCAGGTATCTCGAACGTCCGGACCTCTCCTAGTATCTCCTCCACCTTGGTATTGTTGGCAGCCACCTTGGGGATTTTACCTAGGTCGCGCGGACCGAAGATTTTGCCGAAGTGCTTGCACCCTTCGCAGCGGTCCGGGCTTGTAGCCTTGTACCGGGCGCAGCTAGTCGCCTTCCGGATGGTGGCTACCTTCCTGTCCACCTCTTCCGGGTCGTAGTCGGGGTGGCCTTCCGACATCAGGTGAACCGCCGTGGAGGCATCCTCGCACAACGCCGCCACCGACAGAGCGTAGAACCACTCGTTGTAGTCCACCGTCTCCCTATTAGTGTAGGCGTGAGCCAGTTGAGCGCAGCCATCACCGCTGGCGGTCCGCTTCATGATACGCTTGAAGCTGTAGCCCACCCCGTCCAGCATAGCCTGCTGCTGGGGCGGGGCCTTGAAGTTCGGATCGAAGATGGACTTAGCCGGCGCAGGGGGTGTTACCCCTAGCAGCGCACAGAAGTCGTCGAAGTCGATATAGTCCCCGACATGCGCCACGGTAACAGAAGCCTGCCCGCCGCGCTTCAGGTTGAACGTGCCCGGTACGCGCAGGATACGCGCTGCCTCAAAGACCTTCTCGTCTACACGCAGCCCTTGGGTGCGGCAGACCTCGCGCAGCCGGGAAGCCACTGGCTCCCATTGTGTGCGGCTAACTTCTTGGTTCAGCGCCCAGTAGACGTGCCAGCCATGGCCGGAGTCCACCAAGGTAGGACGGGGCAGACCTACGGTCGTGCAGAAGTCCCGCAGCGCTTGAAGCCCCTGCCCTTGGTCGTCGTAGTCCTTCTTCGGACCGCAGTCGATATCTAGCCAGAAAGCCTTGAGAGCTTGTACGTTTTCCTGAGTCCTGCTGGTTGGCTCTACGTATTTTGCTACACCGAAATATACATCTCTGCCCCCACGTAAATAAGTCTCGATTGCTGCGTCCGCCTCTTCTCGGGTCGGTACGAGCGTCTGCCGTACATACCCGTCCTTGATACCGACAATGGCGATATGGCCAGACGCGGGCTGGACGTGCTGTAGAAGGTCGAAGTCCATAGGGCGTCACTCACCGCTGCGGGGAAAACCCGCCAGTTCTGCTCTCTTTGCGTGTGTTAGTCGAGACTGGCTAAAAACTTCTCTACCGCTTCCCGATGGGACTCGGCAGGGTCGTACGCGCCTACGAACCAGTTATAGATCGTTTGGCGCGTCACCCCTAGGGTCCCGGCGACTTCCGCCACCGGGACACGGCGATTGATGCAAGCTTTGCCCAACCGCACTCCTAGACGGGACTGGTCCCCTTTCCAGATAGCCTCGGCTACTTCGATACTGTAGCCGCGCATGGCTTACTCTCCCTCGTCCTCACCATCATCCAGCCATGAAGCCATGGCCTGCTTCAGCTCGGGCTTAGCGGTAGTAGTGTCGGCCACGTTACGCTTAGGCGCAGGGCGCTTCACCGGGGCAGCAGGAGTTTCCTCCTCGTCCTCATCATCACCAAAGGGGTTACCAGCAGGTGCAGCGGGGACAGCCTTGGCTTCAATAACCTTCGGCTCGGCAGGAGCAGCGATAGCCTTAGTGGCACCGCCGGCTTCCACCACGGAGAGGCCCACGTAACGCTTGGTCTCCGGGTCTTCCTGTGCAGCGTCCACAAAGCCAGCTTCCACCTCGGTCAGCAGACGGACGGGAGTGAACTTCAGCTTCATGGTGTCCGCGTCGAGGTCGTACATCACACGGGTGACGACAGTATCCACAGCTTCGCCGTTGGCCATCAGGAACTTCTTGTAGCTCTCGAACGGGTGGACGTTGTCGGTGCCCTTACCAAAGAGCGAAGCAGCCGGGATTTGCATCTGGTAGACTTCACCAGACGGGTCACCAACCACCAGCACAGCGATACGGCGCAGGAAGCGACAGGCGCGGCCCTTACCGTTCTCACCAGAGCCATCAACGTTCTTGGGGCAAGCAGCGCAGGAGGAAGCGGGCTTACCAGCGGCCTTGGCATCCGGAGCCTTGCCGTCATTCGACCAGCAGTCAGGCAGCGTAGCCTGCGCGCTGGGGTCATACTTGGAGGCGTAGAACTGGCGCGACGGCTCAGCCAGCAGGTCGACGACGATGACGTCCAACTGGTGCGGGACTGCCTTGCCAATCTGCTCACCACCCACGATACGCTTGAAGGTGCCGTTGGTGTTCAGCGCGATGCGGCGCAGGCTGCCGCCGTTGCTACCCATCTTGTCCAGCAGCTTAGACTGGCGGCGGACGGTAGGCAGGTTGGACGGGTCTTGGAAAATAGTCAGGTTGCTCATGGTTATTCGCCCTTTTTGGTGGGTTTGCGGACTTGGATTACGAACTTGCGGTCGAGCTGAAGGCCCGCCGGCATCAGGTCTGGGTTCTCGTCCAGCACCTGCTGCATGTTCCCGTTATGGATACGCTTTTCGAGGATAAACGGGATGTTATTCTCGACCACGAAGTTGTACATAGACTCCCAATCGTTAGTCCAGTAGCGGGTCTGAACGCGACGGGACACAGTCCCCATCGGGGTCTTAACGCTATCCAGATTGTGCGCGTTGCAGAACTCCAAGATAGCGGCGGAGATAACCTCAAGGCTTTTCTCCAGCTTCTCCATCTGCGACTCGAAATCTTCTTTACGCTTGGCGATGGCGTCACGCACCTTTCGGTACGCCTCCACCATCTCTTCGATACTCACTGAGTCCGACATGGTTTGCTCCTTCGGTTGCCGGGGTTGCTTATGTAGCAGCGGTCTTAGACCGTGTCAAGTATGTTTCTATACAGGTCGATCAGCCGCTCGTGGTTTTCAATGTTGCCCTGAAGCATCTTGTACAGGCGGGACTCCACCTCGCTGCCCCGGATGTGCATGATCGTCATGGCGTTCTTCTGGCCGGGACGGTTGATGCGGGCGTTGGCTTGGAGGTAGGTCTCCACCGATGTTACAGGTGCGTACCAGATGATTGTGTCTGCTGCCGTAAGGGTAAGGCCGTGGCTGGCGGCCTGCGGCTGGATAACCAGCACCTTCGGGTCGGGGTCGTTCTGGAACTTGGTGACGATATCGCTGCGGCGGTTGACCGGCACCTTACCACTAATGATAGCGCAGCTGATGCCTTCCTTCTCCAGTCTGGCTACCAGTATGTTGATGGTGTGGGTGAAGGGTACGAAGACCAGCACCTTGTTGGACGTCTCGTTGATAATCTCCAGCACCGCCGTGATACGGTTGGAGACGTCAAACTCCAGCACTTGCCCATCGTCCGTGTAGACCGCGCCTCCGCTGATCTGGAGTAGCTTGTTCACCCGTCCGGCGGCGTTGACGGCGCTGACCTCCTCGCCTGCTGCCTCGATGAGTAGCTGGCTCTTGAGCTGGTTGTAGTACTTCTTCTGCTGGGGGGTCATCTCCACCTCCCGCTCGACGTGGACAACGTCTGGCAGGTCGAGGCAGTCCTTCTTCTCGAACCGTATCGCCGGCTGAAGCATCTCATGCACGACCTTGTTCGCGTGAGGCTTGGGTGCCCACTTGAACTTGCTGACCGACATCATCACGCTGTCGCGGAAAGGCCCAAAATATTTCGGGCACTTGGGTGTCTCCAAGAGCCGCGCCAGACCGTACGCGTCCAGTGGTGATTGTGCTGCTGGCGTACCCGTAAGCATCCAGACTCGTGGCTTAGTTTCCTTCACGATCCTGTTCAGGATTTTCCAGCGGTTGGTCTGGGCGTTCTTGTATGCCGACGCCTCGTCTACGACGATGAGGTCGAACCCCCCAGCCATGATTGCGTCTAGCGCGGTTGCCACGCCATCGAAGTTGATGACGACAATATCTGCCCCGGCTTGGATGACCTTCTCGCGCTGCTTGGCGCTACCGTGTGCCACGCTACACGACCGGTGCATGGCAAACTTAAAGACGTCTTGCTGCCATGCCGACTTCATGATGGACAGCGGGCACAGCACAAGGACGCGCTTCACAAGCCCCTTCTTCATCAGGTAGTCAGCGGCCCAGATGACGCTGGCGGTCTTACCCGTACCTTGCTCGTTGAAGCAGAACGCCCGCTCGCGCAGCGACAAGAACGAAGACGTAATCTTCTGGTGGTCGAAGGGGGTATAACGCCCGGTCCACTTATAGTCGCGCAGGATAGGCGATGGGGCATCTATCCCCAGCTTCACCAAGGCTTCCGCTTCCTTGTGTCCCCAGTTCACCAACACCCCTTCGCTGGTGTTGGCGCTCTTCTTGATCTGGCTGGTGACCACAGACGGGTCGTCGACGCTGACGAGCAGCGCCTTGTCTTCAATAATCTGCACTAGTTTGCTCCTAGCTTGTTACTTCGAGCGTTTACGCTCTCGTGCGCTAACCTCCGACACGAGGTTGCCCTTGCTGTCCCGCTTGAACGAGCGGTTCTTAGACTTCGGCTCGGCCCGCAGACCATCACCGTTGGTGCCGCCCTTATCAAACGCACGGACGTGGGCCACGTCCATGCCATCACCCTTCTTGACCTTGCCGGTCTTCATGAGCTTGGCTCGGGCAGCGTTACGCTTGGCCCGGTTCTTCTTCTGTACCGGGGTGCCTTGGTACGACTGGTATTCGAGTTCATAGTTGCGTTTTTTCGGCATGTTCAACCACCTTCCTGCACCAGTCTATGTACTCCGCTAGGGGAGTATCTGACCTCCACACGTTTAACACAACGCATACGAGTTGCACATTACTCGGTACGTACCCCAGTTTGGGGTCGATCCGGTCAAGGCTGGCGTTTGTACGTGTCTTGGTGCCCTTTTGTAGAGTACATGTTAGCGGTTGCCCGGATAAAGCACATCTACCCTGCTGATGCCCCAATATAGCCAGACAGTCTTCTGGGGATATGACGCCCTTACGGTGCTTCTGGTTACAAAGCCGCGTAAAGTACTTGTCCCAACGACCGCTTATACGTATGTACTGCCTAGGGGTGTTTTCCGCGCCGCAGATTGCCTTTTCTTTGCACCGGGTCGAACAATACTTATGCACACCGGACTTTGGTGTGAAGGACGTGCCACAGGAAAAACAATCCTTGGGCTTCCAGTTTGCGCTATCGTGATGCCATCCAGCCATACGTGTAAAGTACGATAATTACCACAGAGGGTCAATCGCCATCCTCTACCTCCTTCGTCTCGAAGTACGGGGCCAGCAGTGTGACGACTCGGCCCGTCGCTAACGACTTACCTTCTACCACATCCGGCCACGCTTGGCTCGGCCCAACTATATGGTAAAGGTAGTAGAGGTAGCCGTGCTTGTTAGCCCTACGCTGGTGGTAGTCATCAAGCTCCGACTTCAGGCTAAGCAGTTGCATCAGCGCCTCCGTGGTCGCCAGTGTTCGCACGTCTCGACCGGACACCAACCGCACAGCCCGCTAGGGTTGGCGTTCCACACGCCGTTTTCCTTAGCCGCCTCCAGCCGGTCCAGCTGGTCGTCGAACACACCCATGTAGGTGGGCAGGTGCTGCCTGTGATGAATCTTCCTCGGCATCTCCTGACTGACAACGTACAAGAGAGCAGAGTTGATGGTCTCTACCTTGGGGAAGTGGACGAACACAGCACCCGCCAGCAGGTCCAGTTGTTTGATGTCTGCGTACTTGGCGTTCTTGCCGGTCTTGTAGTCCACCAGCCATGCCTTGCTGCCGTTCACAATGAGCAAGTCAGCGATGCCCCGGTACCAGACGTCCTTGTCAAAAAAGCCTCGCGGCTCCAACGCCTTAGACACGCCGATCTTGATTTCGGCGTACTTGGTACCTTGCTTCTTCGCCAGCGGCTCCACGATGGGACGCATGAAGGCGAACTTCTCGGGGATAGGTGTGCCGTTCGTAACGAATAACTCAGCAGCTTCGTGGACAGCGGTCCCGTAGTCAGCAGCTTCCCCCGGCTCGTCCTTGACGTCCTTGACCACCTTCAGGTGGAAGTACTTCTTCGGGCATTGATCGAAGGTTTTGATAGCTGAGTAGGACCAAGCAGTCATCAGGTTGTGAGCTCCCGCGCTAAGCGCTTTATGTTTGCCAGTAGGTTAGCGTTAGCATGTTGAGAGCCTTCTGTCTTCTTACCATGGGGGTATACCCCCGCCAGCCGCCCGCTCAAACGCACCTTGTAGTGCTTGGAGCCGGTCTCGACTTCCCACGGTAGCCCCGTTTCGTTAAGCGCCTGTTTTACTTTTACGTCTAGTTTCATAACACCTCCGGTGTGGGGGGCGACCGGAGCCGCCCCCATCCGTATTACAGTCGGTCTGCGACCAGCTTGGCATAGCCGGCGATATCAAGGAAGTTGTCCTTGTGCGTCGGGTTGCCGTACAGGGTACGCCCCATCTTGTGGGCGATCATCTCCATGCTCTCACGCATGTCAGCGTCCATGGCTTCCCAGCTGGGGCTGCTCCGCATGAGGTACTTCACACCCTGAATGAACTGCGCCTTGCTGGCGTAGTCACCGTAGTCCTTACCACGCTCCGTCAGGACCGTGTCTACGTTGTCAGCGTGTGCCTGTTGGCCACAACATTCCACTACTTCCCTAGGCCCTTCTTGCGTATCAAGTTCAAGCTTCGACTGCTGGTTCCGGTAGTTGGGATTAGACGCCAGCTCCGACTGCAATATCCGATACATGGGGGCAGACTCAATCCCCCGCTTGGCTGGCTTGGCCGGCGCGTAGTGCGGCGCAGTGATCGGGTCTTCGACTAGGTCTTTCCACAACCTACGGGTGTCAACCACAAGCGCCGTGCTACAGCCTATGGCTTTAACGACACGGGCGTTACTGCACTGAGGGTGCGCTTGAATATACTTCAGTATCTGGCTCGTCTTGGAGTTTGGAAGGTAGTTTGGGTTGTTCTTGCGCGTGTCCAACTGGAAGACACGCCAGACCACCTTGGTGGGTATACCCAGCTTACCGGCGACCGCCTTGATTTCGTCTTCAGGGTGGGCGTCCAGAAAGGTTCTGATTTTGTTGTAGTTGTAGTCGGGTACAGCTTGTCTATTCATGGTTTGCTCCTACTTCAGGTTGCCACCGCTCTTCAGGATATCACCGTCGTACGTATACGTGCCGGTGTGTGTCAGGCGGACAAAGGGGTGGGCATAGACTTTGCCGCCATGCTTCCGCCACAGCTCACAGAAATGGTAGTCCTCCGACAGAAGGGCTCCGCTCTCGTCGATACTGGTAGCGAAATACTCATGGGTGAGCGGCTTAGCGTACTCACCCGTATCTGGGTCTTGGAAGGATGACACTCGGTAGGTCGGGACGTGCGGCTTGAGATGCTCGAACACGCCGCGCTTGATAAGCATGAAGCCAGTTCCACCATGGCGGACCTCGATGCACCCGCTCTCGTCGGACTCAGCGTCTGCGCCGCCAACCATGTTGAACACGAACGCCCCAGCGTGATGCTCTAGCTCATCCAGCTTGCCTGCGCTTGCAGCGCGCTTGACGCTATCCCAGTTCACTTCCTTCTTGGGGTAGATGCCACAAGCGATGTCCCGGTCAGTGAGCATAAGCTGCGCCACTGCGCCCCCGTCAAAGCCAATGTCGGCGTCGATGAACATCAGGTAGTCGTGGCCGCTCTCAAGGAACACACGCGCCAACTCGTTACGGGCGCGAGTGATAAGGCTCTCGTTGGTGATCTGGCACCACGCCACATGCACCCCCAGCTCACGCATCTTGGCGACCGTGAAGAGCAGACCTTGCACATACGCACCTGTGCACATGCCACCATACATAGGGGTAGCAATCATCAAGCTCGGGCGTTTGGCCTCGACCGGCTTCACCTTGATTTCATCACTCACTTCATCTGCTCCTTCTTATGGGCGTAGACCTGCCGCGCAGCGGCGGCGAGGGTCACGCCGAAGTGCTCAGCGATCTCCTCAAAATACTTACCCGCTACGTACATATCCCAAGCCACCTGCCGCTTTTCAGGCGTCCACCAGCCAGCAGGCTTGCGGGGGCGACTGACAATGTTACCCGTCACTTCTTACGCACCGCAAACTGGCGACCGATATGTACAATGTCAAGCCCTTCAGCGAAGACGTTCACAAAGAAGTCCGTAGCCAGCTTAGGACGGTGAAGGATGTCGCGGCTATCACCCCACAGGTAATCGTCGAACACCATCAAGCCGCCCTGCTTCAGCAGCGGCCATGCCATGCAAGCGTCGGTCAGCACATCCTTGGCGGTATGGCTGCCGTCGATATAGATGAAGTCGAAAGACGGGTGGTCTTCGGGAGCTTCCACCAACCAGTGAGCAAGCTCCTGCACGGATGTGGACTTGTGCTGGAAGATACGGCGGCGCGGGAACTTCTTTGCCGCGACAACCAGATTGTGCCGGAACCGATCTTCAATACCCTGCACGGTCTCAGCGCTGTGCTCCTCGCTGCCTTCCCATGTGTCGATACAACGAAGGTTATCACCCTCGGTCATCATGTTCTCGGCCATCCAGACGGCGCTGCGGCCCTCGAACGAACCAATCTCAAGGAAGTTACGTTGCCCCGGCGTACCCGGTAACAGCGTAGCAAGCTGCTCCCACACCGGGATGTTGAAGCTGAACCAGTCTTGCGTGAATGTGTATTCGGTCATTTGCTCTCTCCTATTCTGGTACACGTTTGAAGTTAGTGGTGGGGATTAGAACTACCTGCTCGACGTCCATCGGGTCGCCCCGGTCGTAGCGCCCACCCGTGCTTACGGTGTGTTCAGTAGGTAGTTGAATAACGCCAAGCTGGTCGGTCCACTGCACAGCCAGAAGCGCATCCATGTTATGGTTGGTTGCGCCACACAGTGCGTCGTACTTATTTTTGCTAAGCATGTAGGTAGGGTATCGGCTGCGCTCGTTCTTTCTGGTTTTCACCTCGACCACGCACTTGCGGTTACTGAACGAGAACATGCCATCATAGAACGCATACTCCTCGGTGGGCACCTCTGCCTCCAACCCGAACGCCCGCCCCAGCTTACTCAGGACGTAGTGCTGGTTGCCACGATCAGCCGCGCTTTCGTATTTCGGCCTACTCACCATGGTTTGCTCCTTTCTCGGCGTACTTCTCCTTCAAAACCTCGTCGTAGCAGTCTTGTGCCAAATGGATTACGTCGTTCAGAAAGTCCGCTGCAATAATCCAGTCCTCTTCCAGTAGCTTACGGAAGTCGTCACCTATAATTCGCCCTTCTTCGCCGTTCCAACGGAACCTGAGTTTAATCTCACCCGCCATAGCTTGCTCCCATCTTGCTCTCACAGTTTAACGGCAACGCCGCTGCCCACTTCGGGCGGATACGCATACATTGCTCAACGAACGCACGCGCCTCGTTAGCTTCCTCCTGCGGTGCTACCACCACCACGCTATCGTGGACGGTCATGGCTACCTTGTACCTCCGGGCGATCATCAGCATCTGGTTAGCGATGATGATGCGGGCCAAGGCTTGGCAGATATTCTCTACACACTTGCCGCCGTATATCCGCGTAGGGATAACCGCTCGGCCCTTCTTGGTGTCGTACACCATCTCCTGCTTATTCTTGTCGTTCAGGATAAGTCGCAGGTTGGGATAGCGCAGGCGCAACAGGTTGGGTAGGACGATACCCCCGGCGACAGCCAGCTTCATACCCTCACCAATCGACGTGAGGTTATCGACTACCAAGGACTCCAGCGCGTCACCCGTATCCCGCCACAGTTTGGGGATGTGAGGGTAGGTCTCCCGGTACACCGCGATGATGCGCTTGCACTCGTCCAGCTCCATGGTGACACCGAAGGTCTTCAACTGCGCTTGGAACTTAGCCGGCCCCATGCCGTAGCCTGCACCTAGGATGGTAGTCTTACCCACGAACCGCTGCGAGTCGGTGACCGCTTCGATATCTACGCCGTAGATGGATGACGCCATGATCTTGTAGACATCCTCACCCTTGTCGAACGCCTCAACCAAGTCCCACTGCCCAGCCAGCCACGCCAAGGTGCGCGCTTCGATCTGGCTGGAGTCGCAGTCTATAACCACGTAACCGGGAGGTGCCTTGATGGCCTTCTTCAGCGGCGACTTGCGCGGCAGGTTCTGGAGGTTGACCTTATCGTCGCCACCGAACCGCCCAGTGTGGGCTGCGTAGTAGCGCAAGGGAACAGGCAGCAGACCACGCTCAGAGATACCGATGAACCGCTCGGTCCTTGTCTCTTCCAACGTAGACTTTACCCCTAGCCGTGCAGCCACAATGGCCTGCACCTGCTCGCTCTCATGCTCCAGCAGCGCCTTGAACTCCTCGTCGCTCTTGGCAAACGCAAAGGTCTCCTTGCCCGTTGTCGGGCTGATTTTCATGGGCGGCTCGACGCCATGGAACTCCAGAAGCTCGGCCAGCTTCGGGTTGCTCATCAGCTCGGCCTTGTCGTAGTTCATCTTGGCCATGAGCGCTTCCTTGTGCGCCTTCACCGCCTCAAGATGCGCTTCCAGCGCCGCCTTGTCCAAGGCCAACACCGGCTCGGTGAACATACGCATGGTCAGGTCGATTAGCTGAAGCTCCTCCTTGGGGAACCCCTCCAGCAACTTCATCGCCAGCTTGTACGTCATATCAGTGTCGTTGATGCAGTAGTCCCCGTACGCCGCTAGCTCTTCCGGCGTGAAGTCCAGCCGGCGCTTGCCCAGCGCGTTGATAACCTCGGTGCCCTTGACGCCCAGCCCGTACCGCTCGGCAGCTTTGGCTAGACTGTTACCCGCATCAGGTCCGTCGATAGCCCGCAGCATAGCTAGAGTATCCACTATACGCTTGGGTCGGATGTCGAACCGCCAGTTCATGATGGCCATATCGAACATCGCGTTGTGAGCGATGGCGATGCTGTTGGCCCAGTCGAACCTATCCAGCCAAGCCTTGGTCTGCTTGGCTGTGCCGGAGAACCACTGCGCCGGCTCGTCGTCCACCTTTACGGATACGCCGATAGCCTCAAAGCGCGAGTCACGGACGTACTCCTCCGTTGTGATCTTGGAGAGACTATACTGCTGGCTGTAGTAGGTCTCGAAGTCTACGGTCAGGACGGTCATTGCTTATCCCCATCGCGGTCGAAAGACCGCTTAATCAGTATGTAGCTAGGGGCTACAATCAGTGCGACCACCGTCCAGAAAAGTATCGGGTCATGCATCGGCCTGCTCCCTCGCTGCTATTGCTTTAGCCTGCCACAGGTGGCCCTTGGCCCGCTCGGACAGCACCACTGGTCTCATTGCCCCGTCAGGGTAGCGCCAGTAGAACCTACGGTTGTGGATGACGACACGTCCTGCTCCGCTAAGGCGGCGTTTGATTTTTGTAGCCATGTATTCACCTTCTGAAATGCGCCTAGCTCGTCCACGGCTGCAATTATGCTGCGCGATGTGTACACGGCTGGCCTTTGTTCCCCCTCCGGATGCACGGCGACGATGGTCCACCGGCCTTCTTGCTTAGTGAAGTATACGTAGAAGTAGGGTTCGTTTTCGCTAGGGTATCGTGCTGGTTGCATTTCGACTGTTGACCTCCCTTTGCCTCTTCTCAACCTCGAACACAGCGGCGTCGACAATCGCCATCCAGCTAAGGAGAGTGACAACGACGATGACCACGCTCCAAGCCGCCAGCCTTACTATCATCGCAGGCTCCTGATTATCTCGCGGATGCTGTCCCAGTTAGCCTCGTTCACGACTGCGGCTACGCCGCCTGCGCTACGGATTTGCTCAATCTCATGCACCTGAAGCGCTGTCGGCTTGTTGGTGCCGGCCTTGCACTCGATAGCCAGAAACCTCCCCGCTACGCAGCAGATGATGTCGGGAACACCGCTCCGTCCATATCCGTGCGTAGCAGGGAAGAAGTAGTAGACACCCTCCTCACGGAGGATTTTGACTACCTTGGCTTTGACCTTGCCTTCTGGGGTAAGTGCCATCGTTTGCTCCTTGGGGAGATGACGATACCAAACCCAGAGACAGTGTCAAGGTTTCCTTACTCGGGTAAGCAAATTAATCAAGCAAGAAAAACGTCTCGCTATCTACGCGCATACCGACACCAGCGACGAACGCCTTGTCTTCCATGAGCTTCAGCATACCCAAGTTGGCGCGCTGCTTCTCAGTCAGCTGATCGAAGGTAACAACACTAGACGGTTTGTCATGGCGTTGCATCACCATCCGATCACCGTGCATGAACAAGGTGACGGCCCCGTCGTTCGTCAGTGAGTGATACGCCTTGGAAACTGCCTCGTGCTGCTCACGCAGTTCTCGCAGGTCGATATGATCGCAGCCAGTGGTGTACGACTTGAGTGTATCCCAATTGTCCTCGATGTATGTAGCTAGGGCTTTCATCGCCTTCTGCTTGGAGGATGAGTATGTGAAGCTAGTGTTGCTGTACACATTGTTAAGAACACCAGTGATTTTCTTGGCTGCATCCACGGCCAGCTCGTCGAGTGACTTGACGCCGAACGAGTCCAGTACCTTCTTAGTGGCAACGGCCACCTTGATGCTGAAGCTGCCGCTACCACGCTGCCTGCTTGCTTCCACACGGTGGTTGTTCAGGCAGTAGCGGTCCTCACCCGTGCGCCAGTGGCGCTCGGTCCACACACGGCCAAGCTGCTCGTCGCCATCGTACACGTCGAAGCAACGCAGCTCTTGTCTCTCGTTATCGTAGACGCGCTCGGTACTCTTGAACCGCCATGTTGGGCGCTTCACCCGCAAGGCGTCAATGAACCGGGCCATGGTAGGATGCACAACGGCGGTGCCTTCCTTGCCATAGCTTACCCAGTTTTTGTTGAACTCCAGCACCACAGAGGTGCCACCCATCGGGTAGAAGTACTCGTTCTTGATGTCGTCGATAAACATGTGCTTGCTCCTCAGTTGCTATCCCAGTGGTGATAACCCTCACCACGTCCAGTATCGTAAGCGTCCTCGCGCTCCTCATCGGCGCGCTCCACCAGCACCATGGCGAGGTCTCGCCAGTCGGTATCGGTGTCGGTGCCGTACTTCACCCAGCGCTTCAGCCCCGCCCAGTCGAGGGTGCTGAAGTAGGCGTAGTCTTTCTTACCCATTGGTCTGCTCCTTCTTCGTTAGGCCCAGCGCGTACAGGCGCTGGCGCAGGTGACTGGGGCTGAAGCCCCACAGGCCAAGCACGTCTCGGCCATAGGCCGCGCACTCTTTGTTAAGCTCCTCCTCAAGAGCGCGCAGCTTGGACTTGCTCTCGTCGTACTCA